>Ga0187865_1001957_pt1 | contig 21426 bp, 20 predicted proteins | sample June2016WEW_11_1_2_FD_132989 | JGI IMG/M metagenome (GOLD analysis project Ga0187865, IMG submission 132989) | Peatland microbial communities from SPRUCE experiment site at the Marcell Experimental Forest, Minnesota, USA - June2016WEW_11_100 | ecosystem: Environmental > Terrestrial > Soil >...
AGCCGATGCAGAGATCGGCCTGAAGGACACTCGCCTTTCTTCTATTATTCTTCGCCTTCGGAGATTCCTGCAGCGACAGTGCCTCCATGGGGCAGCGTTTCACGCAGAGCCCGCAGGCCTTGCATGTTTCCACCTTTACCGAAACGATGAAATTGGATGCGTCCATGCTCTTGTTGTGTCTTAGGACATGGAAGGATTCGAACCACATACAGCAGCACTTGCAGCAGTTGCAGATTGTATCAACGCCTGTGAGCCAATTGGAGATTCCATGAACAAGGCCCTCCTCGGCGGCATGTTTCAGAATGTCTCTCGCTTCCTGTATAGTAATCGATCGTCCCAGGCCATTCTCTACCATATATCGAGCCAGAGTTCCGAAGTGCAGACAGTTTTCCGTGGAGTACTTGCAGTCCGGCGATGCCGGGTCGATGTTCTTTCGGTGCCGGCATGGACAGACCGCGACACAGAATTCGGTCTGCTCCTCCAGAACCTTCGCCACATCTTCGTAAGGAAGGATTGTTTTGCCGACGTCGATGTCAATGGACGTTTCTATTGGAATGGCGCGCAGTCCCCTCGTCCGGACACCCTCATAAGGGTCAAACAGCCCGGTGTGGAAATAGGCGTTCACCATGGGAGCCACGCGACGGCTCTCTTCATCCGTCCCACCCGGCCAAAAGGAGCTGCGAAGAAAGACCAAGAATCCGTCATTCAAGCCATAGAATAATTTTTCCCCTTTCTTCATCCGGAAGACAAGGCCTTTCTGCGCCAGGGCGTCGAGCGCGCGGGACAGTTCGGTTGGGATCATCCCCTTCTGGGCCGCAAGTTCCCGCACGTCCTTCGGGGAAAAGGGCATACCTGTAAGCAGGACCGCCTCATCTTCGGAATAACGGGCCTTTACGGCAGGCAGGAGATCGTCCGAGTCAGACAAGCCGATCCATGACCTCTTCATCCAGGCGATGAAATTATCGTATACGGACTTGTTCTCCATATCCTCCTCTTTCATACGAGAGCAAATTTTAATTCACCGAGGTTTTCTATTACTGTGGTGAGCTTGTCGCCGGCCTTGAGCCACACCTGCTTGTCCGGCGGCTTGCCGAAGATCACGCCTTCCGGCGTGCCGGTGAAGAAGATATCGCCGGGCTTCAGAGTGAAGTGCTGCGAGGCGTAACTGATAATGGTCTTCACGTTGAAGATCATATCGCTTGTGTTGTTGGACTGGCGCCGCTCGCCGTTCACGTAGCACTCCAGCTTTAGTTTGTTAGGGTCAGGAATCTGGTCCGCAGTCACGAGGTACGGGCCGATCGGGGCAAAGCCGTCACTGGTCTTTCCAAGCAGGAATTGGCTGGTCTTGCGCTGGAGGTCGCGGGCGCTGAAATCGTTGCCTGTACAGTAGCCAAACACGTAGGACAATGCGTCCTCCTCGCTCACTCGGTAGGCGGTCTTTCCCATGACCACCACCAGTTCTACTTCGTGGTCGAACTTCGTAGCTACATGAGTCGGCAGTTTGATGACGCCATTATGGTAGTTGAGCGCGTTGTTGCACTTGGTGAACAGCACGGGCGAGGTGGGAATAGGCGTCTTGGTTTCTATTGCGTGCTGCCGATAGTTAAACCCCAGGCACAGGATTTTTTCCGGGTTCGTCACACAGGGACCAAACGCTATCTTGCTTTCGTCCAAGAACACGCCTAGCCCTTTATCGCCGCTGAGCGCCGTCTGCACCAACGAGGTCAGCCCGTGGTCCCCAACCCGGAGCAGGTCGTCGATAGTTGTCGGCACTCTCTTCCTAAACACCCTGGATGCGGCCTTGACATCGAGTATGCCTTTCTCAGTCTTCACCCCGAGGCTGTATTCACCATTCTTACTGATGGTGAGAAAGGTCATACCCTTCGGCATTTCGCTAGGCGCTGCCTTCACTCCGGCCCCGAGACCTGCACCCGCATGAACCTTGCTGCTTACCAACGTGCCCACTGTGCCTGCCACGATAGCTGCACCTGTGGTTTTCAAAAAATTTCTGCGACTGGTTTTCATTAGCTGACTCCTTGATTGTGGTCTTTTTATAATTCAAATCTTACATCAATTCCCTTCAGGCGTTATGGAGTATAGGGGAAGGCGTTCTTGCATGTCAAGGCGATTTAACTCGCATGTAATAGTTTGATCTTAGACCAATGGGAAGCGTGAACCTTTTTTGTTAGTGCGGATAGCTTTCCGACAGCAGTCTTGCATGTACAAATGTGATATGCCCGCGCAGGCCATAGAACTGATCCGCGAACGATGCCGGCACCTTCATCCTGTTTACATCTGCCTCGATGTTGTCGAGCTTTTCCAGCAGCTCTTTGCGCTTGTCGGGCGCCAGCTCCGTCAATAGATCCCGCTCTATTACCAGCAGCGCACGATAGCATTTGAAGATGCGCGACCTGAAACGCCATCTGTATATGGCGGGTATGAGGCGCAGCCCGGGCAGCAACACGACTATCATCGGAAGCAAGACGACAACGATACGGCTCACGAGACTGGCGAACCAGAATGGAAGGTATCGATAGAAGAAGCTCTTGCCGGACTTATAGAAGCGGTTCGCGTCATTGCTTATAAGCATCTCCTGCTCGATCGGTGCCGGGAATTCGCCCTTGCTCCTGAAAAGCCCTGATCCTGAGTGAACTTCTGTCGCAGCTTCAAGCAACAAATCAGAGAGGGCCGGATGCAGATTTTCTCGCGCAATCAGCTCAACCGTCGGCGCAAGCAGAGAAACATCATGCGCAGGAGTGCCTTTTCCGAAATCTATTGATCCCTTCGGGAGCGTGATTTTATTGAGGTACGCGATGCGGCGGGTAAAGGCATCGGCCTGCGTGAAGTCGAAGAGGCGGATGCCGTCAGAATGCAGAAGTTGGCGTATGAGATCTGTGGAGACAGAATCTCCCATCAAAAACACAGCGTCAACCTTGCTGCTCAGAATTGCTCTCGCAGCTTCATCGGAGTCCATCTCCAGCAGCTTCGTGGGGCCGCCGGGTTCTATGCCATTGGCAGCTAACAGCACTAGGGAAAGAGTGTGAGACCCGCTTCCAACATCGCCAACAGCTACGCGCTGGCCGACCAGCTGGGAGAGGCGCTCCATATGAGATCCGCTCCTGTAGAAAACAAAAAGCGGTACATAGGAGACGCTGCCCAGCGACACAAGCTTGTCGGTGTTTGCGTCTTTCTTCACGCCGCCCTGCACAAATCCTACATTGACTTTTGACGAAGGGTCAGCCAATCTTTTTATGTTTTCAACAGAACCCTCAGACGGAAGTATCTTGAGAGTCACACCTTGCCGCTGGAGTATCTTTGCATATCTTTCTGCGTATCTTTCGAATGAACTGCCTTTGGGACCGCTCGTCATGATAATTGTATTAGGGGGTGCAAGGTAGAAAAACAGAAATGTGCCGACTGCGATAGCTGCAATCGTCAGTAGCGACGCGCTCAATATTGCTGCACGGCCGAGACCGAAAAACTCCGTGAACATAGACTGAAGCTTGATTAGCCCCCATTTCTTAATCATTCCCATGGCTGATACCTCATCCTGCGTCATTTTTCGACCGCGCTCCGTATTCACGAAGCGCTTTCGTATTGAATATGATTAGCTCTGTTAAGGACGCAGTGATAGCGCCGAAGCCGAAGCTTACAGAGCAAGAGAAGAAGAAGAAGAAGAAGAAGAAGAAGAAGAAGAAGAAGAAGAAGGAAGAGTGGAAGAAAGAGAGGGAAGCACCGAAGCCTGCGCCGGAGTCTGGAGTGCTAAAATAATAACTTGATTCAAACTTTTCTTCACAAAAATTATTCAAAAGGGCTTCTGAGAAATCATGAGCCCATTTTGATTTTCCGGATAAAGCCAGTTCTTTCAAATGACCTCTGGTTCCAGAGACCAACATCTTCTCTGTGCTAAAACTACGCTGTTTTTCTATTTGAAATTAGAATAGCCTGAAGACATTGTCTGTCCTTGCTTATATCGGGCTCCCGACGTAAGAGAATACCGGAGCTGCTATTGCACTCTTTATGTTTCAAAAGAATGGAACGAAGACAAAATCCCGCATGTATATATGACGGAAAGGCGCCCGCCGGGGAAACGCCTTTCCTATAAGATTGCACGGTTTGAATTAATGCTTACTCAAAGCCTGCCTTGTTTACAATACCATCACGGTTTGAATTTTTCCGGGTAGATAACATCCCATACATTGTTGACTCCCGCGCCATTCATCTCTCCTGGCTTTGTATCCTTGAAAAAATAGTAGAGGGGCAGACCTTTGTATGTCGTTTGTTTCTTCCCGTCATCTCGCGTGGAAATGCCGAAATCCTTCTTCTTCAGTGGTTTCTGCACGACAACCTTTTCCGTATAAAATGCCGGCCATTTCGTCAAACATTCACCTTTACATGAGCTTACGCCCGGGGAATCCTTCTTGAAGTAATAGAGACTCATCCCTTTGGAGTCAACCAGATAGCTGCCCATCCCCTCTTTGACTTGAAGTTGAATGGTAGGGGAAGAATCCTTGGGCTTTTTCCCTTCCTGCTGGGCCAGGGTACTATTACTCAAGACCATTCCAAGAAAAAACAAAAAACAGGTTAAAACCAACACTGTGCTTCTTAAATTTCTTTCTTTCATCTTACCCTCCTTTTTTGCAAAGAACTAATTTCATTTTCCCTTACGCTTAAATGCAGCAACAAAATATATTAACTTATAATAGACTTTGTGACTTCCTGCAAAAATACTTGAATTGATAAGGCATTGCCTTTTCGCTATGGGAGTATATCAAGAATGATATTGTGTGGCAATTGAATTTTGACCACATTGAATTTTGACCACAAAATATGGTGTGGGATTCTGGTGATCATTACCAAAAGAAAGCGTGAATAATCTTAATAGCCTCTAAATTGTTTAGTGCAGGAAGAATTAACCCGAATAATAAGCGGTAAAAAGGTGTTTTTCCATCCTGATCTGCTGGTACAATTTTTTGCTCTTGATCATTTTAAAAAACTATTGACATCTTCTTTTAAGGGGGTAGAGTTATACTGTAGTTTATCCCCTCCTTATGGAGAGAGTTTATTTCCAGAGAAGCCCGAAGCCGATTTTCGCCAACTTAATCGCTTTGGGCTTTTCTGCTCTTATAACGCCCGACGATCACGTAAAGAGTAAATTTTAAGATATCCATTTGAAATGTTGCATTCAGTTGTCGAATCATCAAAAGTCGAGTAGACGAAGGAGGCTCCCCTCCTTGGCGCCTCCCAGATCCGGATATGCCCAATTAAGGCATCCGGCTTCTCGATTTGCGTGTTTGCTGCGTTACGGTAGACCGAATGAATGGCGATCGGCGCCGGCAGAGGATAACGCTTTAGGAGCCGTTGCATATGACGCATCTGGCAATAATCAGCAAGCAATAGAAAATCTCAAAGAGACTGCAAGACTGGGGCATGGCAAGGCAAAGGACATTTTAGCTAATCAAGAACAGATTGAAGCTAACATCCTCAAGTTTACATGACGTTTAAGTGGGATAGATTTTGCTGCCGTTGTTAATCTAGTGGAGAATACTGTTAACGGTTATCAGGCAAGAATTACGGAGAGTGCAATAAATTGGACTCAAGGAATTATGGACTTGCACATCAACAGACGTACCGGACAACTGATTGTCACATATGCTCAGTCTAATATGCAATATGGCGAATGCCTCAAAGCGAATGAGAAGAAATTTTGGTTATGTTGCCCATTCTTAATCGGAATAACACTAGAAATGCAAATCTTCCTATATTAGCGTTTGGTTATATGTTGCAGAAATCAAAACCTTAATCGATACACTCTATCAAGCATGCAACTTCCATTTCGTGCAAACGATCTCTTGCTTCTAGTCGTGGTCCTTTCCTCCATGGCGGCAGGGATCATCTTCCCCCACTTCGGTTCCTTTTTCCAAGCCCTGCCTATTTACTGTATGATGGCTCTTTTTTCTCTCAGTTACCTTTCCATTGAACTGGGCACTGTCTGGAGGACGCTGAAAGACCATAGCAAAACCATTTTGACTTTTACCGTTCTGAAAAGCCTGATTCTGCCTGTGGTCGTTTTTTATATATTTAAGGTTTTTGCCCCGACTTATGCCCTGTCCTCATTGCTTTTGATAGGTGTTTCCACAGGGGTTGTGGCCCCTTTCATATCTAATCTGATAAAAGGAAATAGCCCTCTTGTCCTAGTGGTTGTCGTGATCACATCGGTATTGGTGCCCATCACTTTACCGGCTCTCATCCATGTTGTTGCAGCGAAGTATGCGGAGCTTTCACTAATCGCCATGGTCCGCATGCTTATGCTGGTGATCTTCGTCCCCATTTTAGTCGTTGAAGGCCTGAGACGCCTTACCCCGGGTCTGTTGAAGCATTTGATGAAAAGGCAGTTTCCACTGACTCTCCTGCTTTTTGCCATAATAAATTTGGGGATTTTCTGCCGGTATTCACCTCTTTTTAAAAAGGAGCCCATCATCATTATCATGGCATCTGCAGTGGCCGTGGTGCTGTCGGTGATCTGCTGCACCGTCGGGATTATCTTCTTCTGGAAAAGTTCTGTGGAGAATCAACTGGCCGGTGCAGTCATGTTAGGCAATATGAATAATGTTTTGGTGATTGTTTTTTCCTCCGAGTTTTTCGGCCCTATCGAACCCATGGTGGCTGCCATGTATATCATACCCTTTTTTGGTCTTGTTATGCCCCTCAGATATTATTACCATAGGCGCACCAGAGCAACTGATGGGATCATGAGAAATCAAGACAAGGGTCCTTTTAATAAATGAACAGGTGAAACAAAATAGAAGCAGGGGGGCAATACTAAAAAGAAGTGAATAATTCTTCCTCGCCGCTTTTGTGATCTTCATGTCGGCCTGAGATAGAACTTGCTATCAGGGTCATAACGTCTGGTGGTGGCGGCAAATTTGCAGCCGATTCGACTCCCTTGACAATATGAACCACTGCATTCTTCTCAATCTTGGTACGTTGAGTTTCATCTAGGTTAGAGACCAATTTGATCTGATTGTCAGCGTTGCTGACCTGTCCCCAGAACTTCTACCACATTCAGAGTTATAATTCTGTCATTTTGAGGGTCCCTATTATCTATGAGAGCCGTTTCTATTAATTTCTGATCGAAGTCATGTATCCTGACGATAATAGCAGATTCGACGCTTTCCCCTGTAAACAGAAGCTTAATACGTTGATATTATTACACTCACCATAAAGGTGTCGACAAGGCTGTTTTCATTCTTTCTTGTGACGGCTCGCCGTCACGAATGTTTCAGGAAGAACTGAACAAAAATCCGACTGCCGATTTTTCAGGATCGCCCGACCGGCTGAATCATAGCTGCACCTGCAAGGACACAGCGTCTATGACAAAATTTTGTTGCTTATTACCATGTGTAACCGGCATTCTTTAGAGCGGGTAACGCCGTTGTGAAGGTTGCTGCAATCGAGATACCGATAAATCACACTCTGGAGATTGGAACGGTGGAAACGGCATTGCAGTTCAGACCGTTACTCATGGATCCGGACAAAGCTCTGGATCCAAATGAATCTCCCCGCCGCAGACGGCGGGGAAGTAGCCCCACAAAGATTAAATAAACAAAGCAAGACTCATTACAAAAAACATTGAATTCGGTAGCGAGCACATTCCTCGTCGCTTGCTGCGGAGAAATTCAATTGTCGATCACGCATACGGGATTCATACTGTTTCATAGGTGATTCAGGATTCTGAAGGAGGCTGGTTGGCTTTATTCGGTATGGATTTCCACCTGGACTCCCCTTTTGTGTGCTTTATCGATAGATGAGGCGATCTCTTTGGATGTGAAGGAACAATCTTCGATGAGGCCCTTGAAGAATTATTTGCTAATGGTATCGGTGCAAATTCCTTGCGAAGAGAAGTAGATTTGCCTTTTGTATTAATAGATGTTAGATCGGCGGCATTGGAAATGGGACAGAGTGTAAATGCGAAGGAGGCAACAAAAATTAACACTTGTGCAGAAAGCCTTCTCATATTAAATACACCTTTCAGAAGAATTGTTATAATCATCCACTCTGACTAAGATCCAAGACAATTGTGGAAAGGCTTATTATCTTCGACTTGATGCTTTTGAACTTTGATGTATTTCAAAGCATCAACCAAGGTTCAGCCCTTCGCTCGCTTGTCCCATCATTCAGTCCACTTGAGTGTAATTCTCTCTGGATTATGTCGTTACATCTATAGTATTAGTAACGGTGCCATTCGAAATAGAACTGTTATTCGCGCTTGATGCAGAATCCTGTGAGGCACCCGAGCTGTGATGGTGATGTCTCTTATGGACAGACTGCATGTCCTGTTGCAGCTTTGCAAACGCATCCTGTGCCTTTGTCAGATCGCCTGATTGAAGCGCTTGACTGAGTGCACTAAGATCGGTAGCAAACTGGTTTTGACCACTGCCTTGCTGCCCGGTTTGTGTTTGACTACCCGCCGATAAATTGGGCATCAATTGCTGCAGTGCCGCAAAGGCTTGTTGGGCAGCAGTGAGATCGCCGGACTGCAAAGCTTGTCCGAGCTGTTGAAAGGAATCTCGTATTTGCTGAAAGTTAGTCTGTGCGCTGTTGGTCTGATAAAAACTGGTATTAGATACTCCGGAAACTGACATGATGCACCTCATAATAAGTTTAATTTTTTTTGTGTCTGAATGCTTTCTGCCATGATTATTGGCACAATGTTCTGAACAACTTAATGATAATGGTTTGACTGCAAACCATATACCAATAGAGACTCCTTGATGCATCACAGCCAATCGTGAGATTTATCAATTACTTATATCGATATTATCGTTTGGCACGTTGAGGTAAAGACTGCCCTTTAGAGTCCGTACGCGGCAAAATATTCCCTCATAAATCGATAATTATCTCGCCACTGCATTTTCTAATTCGACAGAGGATCTATCTTTTCCCTGTATTGAGGACATAGGCATGCATGGCAACCAGCCATTTTAGGAAGTAAGAAGTCTTATCCTGTGTTTTGCCTTTCTCGGAGTAGACGACAGTCGATGCTCCAGTTCATAGATCGTACACTCTGGGGAATAAGGATGCCTGGATTGAGGATTTCTGGACAAAGCCAGATTCTAAATTCCACCACCTGTTTCTGATGCAAGGAAGAACAAGAATGATAACGACTTAATAATTCGGCATATTGATAAACTGACAGTATCTATGCAAAATCGGCATAACTTACAAGTTTGATTTGCAAACTGATGACGTTTGTTGATTTCCTGAAGCCATTCGTAACAAAAAAAGGCGGATTTTATTCCGCCTTTCGAAAACAAGGCCTTTCTATTTCTATCTCATTTTCTTTCTGTCTTGCATATCCCTATTTGAGAGCTTCTCTGAGCTGTTTGACGGCTTTCTCACCGTCTGCAATGGGCTAACAGGCACAATTTGCCGGGCAGCGACCATGAATGGTAAAATTTGTTTCCCTGTAGCTCTTGGACATAAAATTCACCTTAAAAAAATACGAACGGATACTGCTGCAAATCAGCTGTTTATGCATGTTGCCGGCAAGGGATAATCTGGCATATGCTTTGCAGACTACCGAGATGATGAGAACTGAAAAAATTGTCAAGCATACAGAGCAATGTTTCGGTTACTAAAATATAGTTGTTTTTGTAAGAGTATTTATGGAAAGCGATAAAGAGCGGGAAATAGAAAAAACCGGGGGGGGAGCTCCTTATCCGGCACATGGAACTTCATGTAATGGAGAAACGAATAGGAATGTATCTTATAAACCGCATAAAGAAGCTGTAATTGTTGACATCGATAAAACGATTGGACCAAGAAAATCATATATACCGGTCAAGAAACCTTCCTTAGATCACTTTGACAAAAGAATCTTCGAGACTGACGACGAGATCACGCCGCCCCATTGGGCTGTTCCATGGTCCGACATCATGATGGTTGTTTTTGTTATGTTTGCCGTCTTATTTATCTATTCATTATCAAAACGTGATATCGCCGATGCATTCAGGATACCAAATGCGACGAATGTGGAAGCAACCAAACAAGGGGCCAGACAGGAAATGACTCCTGAACAACTCAATGACATGAGCCACCGTTTAAGACAACATACAAGACCTGACCAGATATCGGTTGCTGTTGATAAGGAACAGGCGATAAAAGTCAGTGCCAGCGATTCCCTTTTTTTTGATCTGGGAAAGGCAGACATAAAACCGGAAGCCATTAAATTCTTGAGAAATTTTGCTGAAGTCGTCAAAAAAACAAAAACGAATATCCGCATCGAGGGCCATACAGACTCCTTCCCGATCCATTCCCCTGCCTTTCCCACGAACTGGGAGCTTTCGGCAATAAGGGCGGTAAATATTGTCAGATGTCTCATAGAAGAAAACGGTATTGAGCCGGAGAGATTTACGGTCGCTGGTCACTCCTTGTATAAACCGGCCGTTCCCAACACCACCCCTGAAAATAAAGCAATAAACAGAAGGGTCGAAATCTTTATTAGCAAGGAATAATCAATTTAGATAAAATTGGAGATAATACTATGTTAAGACAAAATTTGTTTCTCGGTGGGGTTTGTACCATAATATTTATTAGCTGTTTTTTCTTCGGAGAGGGGGGGACAGTCGTATATTTCAACATTGTAAGTTTCCTGGTTGTTTCATCCGGGACAATCGGCGCCGCTTTCCTGAGCTTTCCCTATGAAAGAATAAAGAATGCATATAAGGTTGCTCTCAATTCATATAAAAAAGATGTTATTAATTCACCGGATCATATCGTAAATATCCTTCTCGATATCTCTGTCAGATCAAGGTCCAATGGCATATTGTCGCTGGAGAAACTAGAAAAGACAACACAGATATCATTCTTAAAAAATGGCCTTGGTTTGCTGGTTGACGGTTATAGGGAAGATGAAATACGAAGTATCCTGCATAATGAAATTTACTATTTTAAAATCAGACGGCAGCATTCTGAAAGAGTATTCAGGACCATGGCTCTGTTGGCTCCTGGATTTGGTGTAGCGGGCAGTATCATAGGTCTTATCGGGATGCTTTATGGTGTGGGCGACACAGGAGTAATTCTGAAGACGATCCCGGTCGCCTTGACATCTACCCTCTACGGGGTAGTTTTTAGCTATTATATTTTAGTCCCCGTTGCCGAGAACATCTATTCAAGAACGCAGCAAGAACTATACTTGCAGAGCATTATGACGGACGGCATAATAGAAATCGGCCAAGAACAAAATCTTTACAAACTGGAAAAAAGACTTTCATCTTTTCTTACACCATCTGCCAGAGAAGGCAAACAGGAAAGTCTGCAGGAACTCCGTAAAAGATATATAGTAATGAAAACGGAACAGAAAGAGAGGCGTGCAGCAGCATAGGCTAATATATAACGCATCCCGCTAACTCAGAAACAACATAACCTCACGACACGATCCGTAAAGCTCGCCGAATATTTTTCTATCTATCTATCCTTCCAAGAAACCCTCCGGTATCCTGGATCGCGTCTGTTTTCCCATATTGCAGAAATGGTGTAAGTCGCAGAAACTGATACGGGTGGGACTGTGCGCCACCACAGTTCCCGAGGGAGGGACATGACGGCCGAGGGAATAAAGACGACAGACGTGCGGGCGGGCCGGGTGGACGCCGCAACCCTTGGAATAGAGGAAGACGCAGGTGCCGTCTTTTTCCCAATTCAGAAGGCTTCCGCTGTCGTGGGCGCAGTGTTCAATGAACTCGGTAGTGGACAGGCCCCGGTTCGCAGCAAGGCGCGCCATTTCGTGAGGGTTGATCTGGATTTTCTTGGGCGGCAGCAACGAAGAAACTGGGAACACGAGAAGAAAAAGGGCGTCTCTCTCTTCAGTCCTGTTCTGCGAAGTGGTAAACTTATAAGTTATTGATAAGAACTTCCTCTTTCTTGGGCGAAGTATAAGACAAGCGGCCTCGTGTGCAAATGGAATACTGCCCACAATGTGGGGTGCGCCGCCGATGGTGAAAGGGATGTATCAAAGCGTCCGTCTTCTTAATAGCAGAAAGCAGATATACCTCTTGTGCTTCAGGGGAATAATCCTTCTTCCTTCTCGACAAAAAATAAAAGATGGCTTACTATTTGTAATAATTATTTCAGCAACGACCAACAGGAGCAAAGAGAAACTATGAAAATTAATTTCAGCAGAAATAACGGCCCCATTGACGAGATCATCGAGCAATTGATGGAGAAGGCCGGGGGTATCCGGCGGCCGGAATACATCCGCGAGATGATTATCGCCTCACTCAAAGCCGGACAGGAGGACGACGACAGCGCAGATCTCAAGCTCATGAACACAACGCTCAAGGAGATGCGGTTCACTTCCAAGGTTTTCGGCCCCTACCGAAACGTGCGCAAGGTCACGGTCTTCGGCTCGGCGCGCACAGAGCCGGGTGATCCGTTATACGAGATGGCAAGGCTATTCGGGAAAAAGCTCGCTGATGCGGGATATATGATCATCACCGGCGGGGGAGGAGGAATCATGCAGGCCGCCAACGAAGGCGCCGGCTCCGAGCATTCCTTCGGTGTGAACATCCGCTTGCCATTCGAGGAGAAAGCAAATCCTGTTGTCGAGGGCAACCCCCGGCAGATCAATTACAAATATTTTTTCAACCGCAAAGTCGCATTTCTTAAAGAAGCCGACGCCGTGGCGCTTTTCCCGGGCGGCTTCGGCACGCTCGACGAGGCAATGGAGACCCTCACCTTGGTCCAAACCGGCAAACGCAATCCCCTGCCGCTCGTGCTCGTGGACGACCCGGACTGTTCCTACTGGATACACCTGATCAAGCTCCTCGAAGAAGAGCTTCTGGCTCGCGGCTATATCTGCCGGTCAGACTTTGCGCTCTTCGAACGGGTCTGCTCCGTGGATGACGCGGTGAAGAAGATTAAACATTTCTATCGCCGCTATCACAGTTTGCGGTATGTGCATGGCCGACTCGTGATACGGCTCACATCTCAGCTCGGCTCCAATGACATCCGGGAACTGAGAGAACGGTTCCAGGACATCATTACGCCAGAGGGCGGTATCGCAGCATCCGGGGCATTGGAAGCTGAAATGGATGACGCGGACATTATTCATCTACCCAGGCTCTTGATAGACTTTAACCGCAAGGACTTCGGCAGGCTCGCGAGTCTTATTAATGCGATCAACGTTTTTTAACCTTTGAGAGAATTGACAGCCATACTCTTACCTTGATAAAATTAATCAATTATGCGAGATCGCAGGTGCTGATCGTTCCGCGACTTTTGACTGAATAAGTGTCATTATGTCATTACATGATCATGTTGATATGAAGAGGAGGCGAAAAATGAAAAGAGTCATATTGGCGTTTTGTTGGTTATTTCTTGTGTCGGGTTGCACAACATTAAACGGTTCCGAGCCTTTCCGCTATGTTCCCTCTTTGAACACGATGCAACAGAATAACGCCTTTTTAGGTATGGAAAAATTCGTTGACAGCCGGCCCGTGGACGATAAGGAGGTGACCAAGAGCATCCCTGATATTGATGAAAAAGTCACTGCGAAAGTGCTGGATGATTTTCGATCTTCACGGATGTTCGCCGTCCTTGATTTCCCCGCTAGCAGTGACAAGGATGACTTGATTGTCAAGGGTGAGATCAAGCGGTTTTACTGGAAGACAAAGCACAACCCTATCAAGTTCATCCCGATTATCAATCTGTTGCTCCTTACGGGGATCACTTCTTACAATATTGAAGCGGTCGTTGAATTAAAGGTTCAGATCTTGGACGCCAGGACAGGCGCTGTGTTATCGGAATATGACAGAACCTCCACGAAAACCGATAGTGCGACGTTGTATGAAAGCAAGTCCGGTGAGTCGGGCTCCGACTTGGCAGAGGCTTTCAGGGAGGTTATGAAACAGATCAAGGAAGGTATAGCAGACGACATCCAAAATGGAAAAATCGGGAAAAAGAGATAAAAGGAATGGTCGGTTTTGGAGACACTAATTTATCCACTGCACTTTTTCTCAAGAATAAAGATTTGATCCTCAAGATCTCCTGATATAGGCCTATTCTTTCGAGGTTGTTCTTTCAGTCTTTTTGGGACGTTTAACAAACATCACCTTGCGCTCTCCCAGAGGCATAGATGTGCCTATTTTTTCCACAATCTTCAGTCGAGTGACGTCATAGTCTGGAACATGTTCTACGCTGATATGCGCGCGAGAAAGACCCGCCAAATGTGCTACAACCTTTTCGCCCGCGCTTTGAGAGAATTTCACGTTAATAGTGCCGAAATTAACCGCCGAATCACTATCGTTTACAAAAACCGTTGGAATTGTAGTGAAGCTGAAATTGAATACCTCATTGATTTTGACGATTACTTTTACCCCCCCAAAATAATATCTTCCTGCTGTAACAGGTATGTATATGTAGCCGTCAGCATCCGGCTCCAATGCCCGCACTTCCTTATCCCTTTGCTTATTGAAGAACATAACAAATTTAAGCGATGAGTCTTTCCAAGGGGCATCATTTTCATAAAACAAGAATCTGCCGGCAAGCACTTTTCCCCCAGCCAAGGCATCTTCAGCCTTTATATTATGGGTGGTCTCGTAACATCCCGTTATAGATAAAAACAGCAATAGAGACATCATTTTCGATAACATGACTACGTTGACTTTCTTCTTCATCCTGCATCCTCCCTTCATGACCTCATCGCATAACTGAAAAAAAGCAAAGTAGCGGGCCGGCTCGCAGACAGTAATCCATCGACTGTGCTTTTAGAAATGATGATTAAAGATTTGGCAACAAACATTCCTAAAGATTGTATTTACAATGAGCCGCCTAATTACTAAACTACGACAGCTTTTATGTTAAGACTTTTTTTGCTTCAGGCAATGTCTTAAATTCTATTTCCTCCAGTATTTCTATTTCGGAAGAATATTTCAGTTTTTCAATGTCAATTATTTGTTCACTCTCCAGGAGAGGATGCGAAACTGAAACACTCTTCAGCCGGGTGACCATGTCATTTTTCTTCCCATATTGTAGTGACAATGCTTTTTTCATACCACTCATAAGCGTTAGATTAAACGGGAAATTTACTAACGCAACAACTCCAGCCATAGTACAATTTAAGTCGATATAATTCCCCTTGATCCTTCTCGATTTGAAGAATTCCTTTGCATGTTACCGTACTTCTCACTTCTGCAATCGATTCGCCCAATTTCGGGTCCTTGATTTCCCAGAATCATGTCAGCATTTTATCATCATATTTTGCCTCTATAGGAAAACCTTTATATCCAGTTGCTGGCTCTCCAATTCTAATATCTACTTCTTTCTGAGGCAAAATAAAAAATTTTCTTGAAGAGACTTTAACTCACTTGAAAGTGGTTTTAGATTTGTCAATAATTCTTCAAAGAGTTCGATACAGATTTTAATCTGCCTTAAATCTTGATCGGCCTTCAGTGATTCTATATTTTTTTCCGTGCTTCATATTTCGATATTATTTGCTCGCTGAGATCTGCAATTTCTTTCTTTAACTGACTTGCTCTCCCTAAGGCTTGCATTAGTGAATCCGTATCACCACCTTCATTAAGTGGTGGGCGAGTAGCCGTTTTTAATTTTCCGATTGTTTTTGGTCTGTCCGGCACGGCACTATCCCCAGGGGATAATTCTGTAACCTTTTGTTTGTCCAAATCTGCGTGTTTCGATTTGAAAAGTTTGTCAATGGATGGCGTTCTGACAATACTCAGTCTGTCCGCTTTTATCACTTCAGCTGTATCTACAGATAATGCGCTAACAGATACTCTAATACGATCTTCGCCAAATTCGGCCAATGTTCATGTGATGATAACGTTCGCTAAAGTAAATCTGCCAAATTGAGCTGCGGTTTCAGGATCTGCTAACCCTGACAGGGCTATCTTGTGTTCTTCAAGCAGTCTATTCACATGTTTTCTGTCTAAAACACGGTATTTGTAACGCTTACTCTGATTGACAAGAGTCATGTAGACTTCTTCGCCAATGAATTTCCCAAGTTCTGTAAGATTTCCTTTTGAGTCCAGGAAATCTACTACAGCAATCCTCTTCTTGCCTAGTTCAGGTGCAACTTTCTCAGCTATCATTTGGGACAAATCTCTGATTTCATCATCTTGAGCCAATGAAGGACTTGAAGCGAAAAGCATGATAGAAATGCATACAAGAAGACAGAAAAAAATATTAATCAATGGACATTTACTCCGCATAACGGCTCGTGCATCAGTTCCTTTCACGTTTATTCTTCTTGCATGAAAAATAGTGGAATTTTTGATCATAAATAATTTTCGCTTGGAGAACATAAAAAACCCCGCTCTCTCTTGAAAAACGGGGTTTCAATAATCTCTTCATGGCACCGCCCTTACAAAAATGGTTCAGATTAGTTGTTAACTTTTTGACGATGTCCTATTTAAATATGCCTCTTTTTTCGCTCCCAATTCTTTGAAAAGTCAAGAGATAGATTTCATTTATAATCGTTTGAAACCCCCATGCCGACCAGTCGGCACAAAAAAGAATGAAAATTATGGCTGCACCCGAAGTCTCTGTTCGCTATTTATGAATCAATGTACTACGGGCGCTTTGCTATTCCCGCAAATACAGCCATACATAATTCTCTTGTGAGCTCCTTGGCAGAATACGGCTTACCGTATATGATCTTCGGCAGACACAGGTGCTCGATGCCGCCCAGTATCACCTGCCTCATGGACGTGACTGGTATGTCGTTACGGATTTCACCATTCTTTATGCCTTCTTTCAGGAGATCCGTTATGATTCTGCTATACCTCTGCACCTGACCATAACTTTCGCTTTCAAAATAGCCCGGGTAATTTCTCACTTCCAGAAGGAGAATCTTGGCGAGCACCCGTTTCGACTCATAGAGGTTCATCTGGGACCAGACAATCTTTTTCAATTTATTGAAAGTGCCCTTGATGCCTTTCAGTTCCGACTCCATCTGTCCAAGATATTCGTCGAGATAGTCCCGGAGCACCTGATGCAAGAGACCTCGCTTGTCGCCAAAATACTTATAGATGAGGGCTTCGTTGACGCCCGATTTTCTCGAGATCTGGGCGGTCGTAATCGCGTTGAATTCTCTTACTTCCAAAAGCGCTTTGAAGGCCTCTCTAATCTTGACGCCCCCGACAGGCAGAGGTCTTACATGTAGTTTGCCCGAGCTTTTGCTGATCTTTTCACGTGCTGCCAGCATACTTCCTCCAGTGAAAATCATTTATTGACTGATTATATGTCTTTGAGGTAGCTGACCGAGGAGTTAGTATTCCAACGCATAAGCGTAGGGCGGGCGCGCGGGTCGCGTTATGCGGCGCCCCCTCCCCCGCCCTGCCTCGTCATCTCCTTGCCTCTCTGCTGCCTATCGTGTGCGGTAAATGTTCAAGGGATCGCACTGTTCCCTCAGGACCTTAAGCTCCTCTAAGAGTAAGGGGTCTGCCTCAGTCGCGCGGGAGATGTCGATATCGAAACCCGTGTTCTCCTTGATCGCCTCCGGCGTCACCCCTTGAAAACATTTTTCCACATACATGACCTTCGTTTTCGCATCGAATCTCATAATCCCCATGGAAGAAATAAATGCGATAGGCCCGCCGGGAAGACCGATCTCTTCCCTTCTGACCATTTTGCCTTCCGGCCATTTCTTCACCATCCAGCCCGGCGTGGTGAGATAATCCACCTTATCCAATACCCGGCGCTTCTGGTGAGCCATGGTGATAATTGTCGCCTTGGCGAATCCACCGATATCAACTGCGCCTGCCGTGCCGGCCAGCCTCTTTGTCGGCTTATTATAATCGGTACCGATAAAAGTCGAGTTCAGGCTGCCATATTTGTCGATCTGCGCCCCCCCGATGAAGCCAAAGTCAATTTCCCCCCGCATGAGCGGGAACAGGCCTTCCGGGTCGCCCATCTGCCAGGACGAGCCATAGGTCAGGCGACTGTCCATGATGGAGAGCGGCACCTCAATCGGGTCGGCATCCGCCTGCCCCGTTTCCACAATCATCTTCATGTCCGGTGCATAAAGTATCTTTGCCAGGTGTGTTGCCAGAAGCGGCGCTCCAATTCCGATGATCCCGGTTTTGCCGTTAAATTCGCTCAGCATCCGGGCACCGTATATCACCATTGCCTCCGTCGGCTTGTAGTCTTGCACTTTTGCGTATTGTTCTGTCATGATCGTGTCCCTCCTTTCGGTCTTGGACGATAGCCGAATGGCGGTATGGCCCGCAATTTTTCCAGACGTGAAGCACCCAGTTTATTCAAGTAATCGTCGTGGCCTTTCAGCCCGTGAACCCAGAAATCGGCCCATTCTTGAAATCCCGCTTCCGTTTTCGCTTTTCCTACATAATCCATAAGGAACGGAATATCCATGTCATAAAAATTAAGAACCTGTCCCGGATGACCGCCCCAGGGGACCTCAACGACCATGTCAACACTGGTGCAGGGGATCTGATTGCGATTGGGGTCGCGCCTGAGATACTCCTCAGGGACGACCTGTTCTGCCGTAATAATGACTTTTTCGGCTCCGTGCGCGGCAAAGTGATCGAAGACCAGACTGCCGTCGATCCGGACCGTTCCCTCTTCGCCGGCATACTGGACGTGGCAGATGAGAATGTCCGCTTTCATTGCGGGATGGAGTTGGACCATGCCGCGGCCATAGAAAGGATCCTCCATAAGAATATACTTCTTCTCCGGGATCATCTCTTTGTTTCTCGCCAATGCCCTGATCTTGGCCACGTTATCATAGGCGGGATTCAGCACATCCGTTCCAAATGTTGTTCTGGAGGCGATGAAGGGAGCGCCCGCCATGGCTGCCATGGCGCCGAGACAGACATCCGTGTGGCCGATGTCATCGATTACGATGCGGCCTGCTTCCGCCATTCTCTTTATGGAAGGAGAAATGCCGAAAGCCCCGATGGCTGTGTAGGTGCCGCGATACGCCGCGACGCAACCGGCGCCCACGAGCATATCTTCCGAAAGTGAACACTCCGCCAGCATAATGAGGTTCTTCCTGCCCTGGCGTATCAGTTCCAGGGCAGCGGCTATGGGACGGCGATCTTCCACTACGCCGCCCATGATGATGCAATCGCCATCCTGTACTTCCTGCATTGCTTCTTTCAAACTGACGATCTTGCTTTTCTCCATAATTTCCCTCCTTCACTGTATCTCAATCAATTATGACCAGATAACCGCTCGTCATCGTCCAATGCCGGTTCTTATGCATCACCTCCCGTCTCGTTCAACATGTCTTCGCGATCATGCGATCTCTCACAAGTATTGCGAGGCCGGTATCCATAGGGCGGAATAGCCCGCAGATCTTGAAGCCGCGCCGCCCCTATCCTGTCCAGATATTCATCGTGCGCGTTCATGGAAAATACCCATTCATGAACCCAGCTTTCCAAACCGGCCTCAGTCTTAGCTGCTTCCACATACTCCCTGATAAAGGGCATATCGACATCGTAAAATCCCTGCACCTGGCTGGGATGCCCGCCCCACGGGACTTCTACGACCATATCCACGCTCGTGCAGGGGATCTGGTTGCGGTTGGGGTCCCTACGCAGATAAGACTCCGGGACAACCTGCTCCGCAGTCAGGATAACCCGCTTGGCGGCGTGTATGTAATAATGGTCAAATGCGAGACTGCCTTCTATCCGCCCGGTCCCATCCTCACCCGCTTGCTGAACATGGATGACAGCTACGTCAGCCGGCATGGCGGGCTGCAGTTTTACCAGGCCGCTCCCATAAAACGGGTCATCCATCAACACAAACTTTTTCTCCGGAATCATGGAGGGATCACGCGCGAGCGCCCGTACCTGCTCCGTCCGAGAGAACTCGGGATTGAGAACGTCGCTTCCCAAAGTGGCGCGGGTGGCGACAAAGGGGCTCCCGGCCATGGACGCCATAGCGCCTAGTATGATATCAATATGACCGATATCATCGACGACGAATTCGCCCGTCTCTATTTTTCTTAAGGTTGCCGGCGAAAGACCGAAATTCGCCATCCCCGTATAGCAGCCACGCCAGGCCGCAGCACAGCCCATTCCCACGAGCATATCTTCCGCAAGTGAACATTCCGCAAGAAGAATCAGCCCCTTCTTTTGCTGCCTGACGATTTCATAGGCGGCGGCCATGGGACGCCGGCATTCGATGAGGGACCCTAAGAACAGCACATCCCCGTTACGGATGCAACCAATGGCATTTCTCAATGAAACGACTTTCCCCATATCACCTGTTTATGAATGAAGGTTTTCGCTTCTCCACAAAGGCTTTCATCCCTTCTTTCTGATCCGCCGTGGAAAAGAGAATTTCAAAACATCGCGCCTCGTAGGCCATGGCCGACTTCATGTCCATATTCATCCCGCCATTGACTGCGATCTTTGTAATCTTCAAGGCGAATCCCGGCTGGCGGGCAATCTTCCCGGCCATCTTCCTGGCTTCGTCCATCAGAGAAGCAGCGGGTACCACTTTGTTCACGAGGCCGATGCGATAGGCCTCCTGTGCATCGATGAAATCGCCGGTGTAGAGAAGTTCCTTGGCCTTGGTGATGCCAACGATCCTGGGAAGCCGCTGCGTGCCGCCTGCCCCGGGAATCACGCCGATCTTGATTTCCGGTTGCCCGAAGGTTGCGTTATCTGCGGCGATCCTTAGATCGCAAGCAAGCGTAAGTTCACAGCCGCCGCCCAGTGCCAGGCCGCTCACCGCCGCAATAACAGGCTTTTCCAGGTCCTCAATCTTGTTGAATACCGCCTGGACATCCTTCAGAAACCGGTGCGCGTCCACCGGTGTGGCGATCCCTCCGATCTCGGTGATATCGGCGCCTGCGGCAAAGAACTTTTCCGCCCCCGCAAGGATCACCACTTTCACTTCCTCATCACCGTCAATCTCTGTGAGGACGTGATCCAGTTCCCTGAATAGCTGACTGTTGAGGGCATTCATGCTCTTGGGGCGATTCAAGGTGATGACGGCAATGCCTTCGCCCTTCTCATATAGAATCGTCTGATAGTCCATCCTCTTTCTCCTTTGCTCTTCTATTTCTCGCAATCATTGTGATGGGCTGAGCGAGCTCTACTTTTTTCTACACTTTGATTATAACCGCCTCGCCCTGCGCCAAACCGCCGCAGATAGCCGCTACGCCGTAACCGCCTCCACGCCGTTTCAGTTCGTATGCGAGAGTCATCATAAGTCTTGCGGCGCTTGCTCCCACGGGATGACCGATGGCGATGGCGCCGCCGTTCACATTGGTCTTGGCCTGAAGCTCTTTCCACTTTTTCTCGTCGTTATTGGCGAGTATCTTCGTAGCAACAAGAGGGAGTACTGCAAAGGCTTCGTTTATTTCAATCAGCCTCATGTCGTCGAGCGTCAGACCGGCCTGCTTCAGGGCCTTTTGAATCGTATAAGCCGGAATGACGG
>Ga0187865_1001974_pt1 | contig 21230 bp, 10 predicted proteins | sample June2016WEW_11_1_2_FD_132989 | JGI IMG/M metagenome (GOLD analysis project Ga0187865, IMG submission 132989) | Peatland microbial communities from SPRUCE experiment site at the Marcell Experimental Forest, Minnesota, USA - June2016WEW_11_100 | ecosystem: Environmental > Terrestrial > Soil >...
CATCCATCACTGGAATGAGTCCGGAAAGCGGTTTGTCTGGACCAAGAGTTCAAAAGATATCCTGCAGCGCGTCAACAAAGCAACACGCGACTAAGTCTGATGTCGTTTACGGAACACTAGTGAGCCTAATCAATCACGACAACGAGATATGGGTTCAAGCAGCCCGACGAATCAGTCCTGAAATCATGATCGAATTCCTCGATCTTACCGATCGTCATCTCTACGACCACTTTAGGAGTCTTGACCAAGATGCGTTGGCCGGAATCACTGTGGCCTGGGCAAGCGAGAGCTTGCCACCCAATTGGTTTGACATTGCGCGTGAATACACGGAAAAGTGGCTTCACCAACAGCACATACGTGAAGCAGTTGGTCAACCGTTGCTGCTGGCTTCCACTTGGCTATCTCCAGTGCTCGACACGTTTATGCGGGGTTTACCACGCACATTTCGCAACGTGAAGGCCAAGAAGGGCACAAGTGTTACGGTTGAGATTTGTGGAGAAGCCGGCGGGGAATGGTCGTTAGTCAGAAGAGGCTTTGACTGGGAACTATTCGCTGGTCGCGACCCGATGGCAGCTTGCTGCGTGCAGATTGATCAGAACCTGGCATGGCGGCTGTTTACCAAGGGTGTCAACCTGCAAGATGCCAAGCAGCAGGTCCAGATAGATGGCGATGTAGCCTTTGGAGAGCAAGTATTGGGCATGGTGTCTATCATGGCATAGTTACATGTGCCAGCCGAAAACTCTATCCCAGCAAGTGCGCAGTGGGAGAGCCACGCAAAGGGGATCAGGCACGAGCTCGGTCGGGGTTGCGGTACGTCGGGGTAAGGCCCCTGGAATTTGGCGGGGGACCTCCGGGCTGCCAGCCCGGAGGTCAATGGTTCGAAAAGGAAATCGCAGATCCACTCGATGTGCGAGCTTGGTCCTTCCGAGGAGTGCGCCGGCCTGCGGAACCAAAGCTCGCCGGGTTATGAGCCTTCGCCCTACCGAGCCGGCCTCAGACGTCAGTTCTGTGGATCTGAGGGTGCGCTCTCTTCTGCGCTATGAGTGAGCCTCGTGAGGTTTGCGGCCGAGAGCAAATGCGAGGTTACCTCCCGTGGTGTCTCATGTCAAGATTGATTTTGGTCCATCCACGGTTTGAGGGACCTTCGTGGATTGGACGACACAAACATCGATTGTCACCGGACCCGTGGCGATGCAGATAGCGAAGACTAGCCAGATAGCTGATACCTCGGTCAATGACATCGGAATCTGCCAGATGGTTCGAAACTTTCTGGCAACTTGTGCGTAGATCTATATGATCAATCCTTACTGCAGAGGAGTTTCCATGGTGTTCGGATTCTGCCGGGTATTCACGAGTGCACCTCATGGTCGCAGCTAATCCAAGGGAAACGCCCTATTTCCATCGGCCTTGCCCAGAGATGGTGCGCGGGCTAGTTGCACATGTTAAGGATACATGGGGAACCTGCCCTACCAGTCTGATCGACCTCGGTCCCGCGTACAGCCGTCGACAAAAAATGGCTAATGAGTCCCAATTGAATTATTGTCTGAACCGACTGACTGCTGAACTGGAGCCGCGCGGAGAGTCCCGCTCCGATGGGGAGGGTTTGCGGCAGCAGCTCTTGCCACTGGCTGCTGAGGCTGCCAAGGTAACTCTTGGTCTGGAGGATCAGCACATTGCCGCCCTCGAGTCGTACGGTTTTGTGGAAGCGATCCAGGAATTTGTAAGAAAGGCGCGCCGGTTCGATTCGGCCATTTCGGCAGCGGATCTTTACCAGGCAGGCCGGAATGCCTGGTCAATGATCTTCATTCAGTTAATGCTCGGGTTAACGGTGGAAGTTACCCCCTCAGTTCTGGCTTACAGCTTGCTTTATCCTTACACGGACAACTACCTGGACGATCCTGCGGTCACACTCGGTGAGAAAACTTCGTTCAGCGCAAGGTTTCGACAGCGGCTGGAGGGGGGGCGGGTTTCGCCTGCTAATTCACACGAGCATAAGATCTTTGATCTATTGGGGATGATTGAGGTCCAATACGGGCGCGATCTCTATCCTGAGGTCTATGACGGCCTCATTGCGATCCACCGGGCACAAACCAACAGCCTGAATCTGCAACACCGCATCCTCTCGAAGTCCGCGGTGGATGTGGAGGGGATCATCTTTGAAAAGGGGGGAACGTCGGCACTTGCGGATGCATACCTAGTTGCAGGTTCGCTGACCGGCCCGCAGCGGGAGCTCATGTTCTATTATGGTGCATTCACCCAGTTGATGGACGATCTGGAAGATGTCGACGATGACCTGCGCAGCGGGATCATGACCATGTTTTCTCAAACAGCCCGTCATGGGCCTCTGGACGCCCTCACCAATCGATGCATTCACTTCGGGGCGGGATTGTTGGAATCGATCCATGCCTTCGTGGTCCCCGGGCTTGAGCCGCTCGAAGAAATCATGCGAGTGTGCATAACACCGATCATCATCGATTCGGCTGGTCGGGCCGGCCACTTTTACTCCCGGTCGTATCTCGCCGAGCTGGAGAAACACTTCCCCTTCCGCTTTTCGAATCTGAAACAGCAACGCAAGAAAGCGATGGGCCGTCTATCCGCGGACCGCATCCTTGAACTCGTGCTGACATCTGAGGACGACGCGCCCCCTCAAGATTAAGGTCGCGTTGTTCGTTCGATCCTTCGCGTCCCCGAAGGGATAGACAGGTCGGTAGGCGTGAGGCCTCGGCGAACGACATGCGGGGATGTCTTCCGCCCCCGCGATGTTCGGGGCGGTCCGGGGCGCGGGCCGGGGAGCCGTCGAGCCCTGCAAGCTACGGTTCGTGTGCGAACCTTGACATTGTCGGAGTGAGACTGGAACCAGCGATCCGGCGGTTACGAGCTCCACGAGCTGATTAAGCAACTGTAGCCATCGAATCCCGGGGAATTAAGCTGGAGTGGTCTGATCTACGACCCGGTCACACGAAACAAAGCCGAGGCATTTGAGCCTCGGTTTTGGCCTTAGGTAGGGGGGGCTGGACTCGCCCGTCCCCTCGTCCCGAGGGCGGGCTGGCGGACTGGGCCAGCCTGCCCCAGCCGCAGGCCGGGGGGAACCAGCGACCTCCGGGTTATGAGCCCCACCCTCGGAGAGGGGGCCTCAAACAGGAATTCCAGGTACTTGAGGTGCTACCCGTGGTTCAGTATCCTCGAGCCCAACGAGGTTGATCCGTAGGTGCAATCCGGGGAGTACCCTTGTCAGGCGGGTTTGTCAACGCCCCGAGATTGATTGAATCACGAAAGCTGCGAATGGATCGCCAGATAGACCGTCAGAATCCAGGAAAGGAACATTGCGCACGTCTAATCCACCATGAACATCCCTGACCGCAGCCCAGCTCGGCTTCCGAAGGCGTCAGCTCCATATCACCAAGGCGTCCAACATTCGGGTGCCAGCACCTTGCATTTGGATGAAACGGGATAGAATCGGCCCGTGCACGATTCGGTGGTGCAAGTGACCTGGGAATCGCTGCAATGAAACTTGGTTCCAGAGGCGATACTCTGAACTGGCCACAACCAGGCGCCGGCTTGAGCCGCAACGGGCAGGCCAGCGCCTGATCTTTTTTGTGGTGTCAAGAATTCGTCAAGGAGGTGGCATCATAAGCAGACGTTGATTGCCGTTCGTTTCTACAAGGCCATTTGTTTTTGCCCATCATCCAGCGCGACATGGAGGAATTTAGATGAACAACATAGATACCGGGGCTACTGCCCTGGTGCTGGTTAGCGCAGCACTGGTGATGCTGATGACGCCAGGATTGGCCTTCTTTTACGGGGGGCTTGTCCGCCGCAAGAACGTGCTGACGATCATGATGCAAAGTTTTGTCTCGATGGGTATCGTCACAATCATCTGGGTCTTTTTCGGATTCAGCCTGATGTACGGTAAAGACATCGGAGGGTTCATCGGGAATCCGTTCCAATACTTCGGCTTGGTGGGCGTGGCTTCAGCTACCATGAAGGTTCCGGGATCCACACAGACGATCCCGCTCATGGCGTATTTTGTGTTTCAGGAAATGTTTGCGATCATCACTCCAGCCTTGATTACGGGCGCTTTCGCTGACCGGGTCAGCTTCAAGAGCTATCTGATTTTTCTGGTCTTGTGGAGCCTTCTTGTTTACACGCCCATGGCTCACTGGGCTTGGGGCGGCGGTTTCCTGGCGCAAATGGGCTTTGCCGATTTCGCCGGAGGGATCGTGGTGCATACCAGCGCAGGATTTGCCGCGCTGGCGTCCATTCTGGTCATAGGCAAGCGGAAGATAAAGAAGGGGGAAAAACTGGCGCCGCACAATGTCACGTATGTTGCACTGGGGGCGGCCCTGTTGTGGTTTGGTTGGTTCGGCTTCAATGGCGGCAGCGCGCTGGGATCTAATGGATTGGCGGCCGTGGCTTTTGTTAACACCGACGTTGCGGCTTCGCTGGCGATGATCACCTGGATGATCATTGACTGGGCTCGCGAAGGAAAGCCCAATATGGTCGGGGCCATGACGGGGGCGGTCGCCGGGTTGGTGACGATTACACCGGCAGCCGGGTTCGTTCAGCCTTGGGCCGCCGCGGTAATCGGCATCATCTGCGCCTTTGTATGCTATGGCGCGATCCAGTTGCGGGGAAGGATGGGTTGGGATGACGCGTTGGATGTCTGGGGGGTACATGGAGTGGGCGGGGCGCTCGGTACGATCCTGGTCGGAGTCTTCGCGGGCGTCGCCGTGAATAGGGTCAGCGGGTTGATCGAGGGCAATGTTCACCAATTTCTGATCCAATTACTGGGAGCCGTGGTTGCCATTGTCTATTCGTTTGTGCTAACTTATGTACTTCTGCGGTTAGTAAATCTGATCACGCCTGTGCGTGTGCCCGAAGAAATGGAGATTGGAGGCCTGGACGAGGGGTTGTTTGGAGAGGAGGCTTACGTAGAGTAGGCTGGAACAACACCCACCCAGCCGTTTTGGCTCTAAACGTAGAACGGCTGGGTGGAATCATTCCGCGCCAAGGCCTCAAGCGACCCATAAGGACAATTGACAAGACTGCGCCAGGGCAAGACTCCTTAGGCTGTCGAAGGGCTGATGCTAAGGGTCCGGCGTGTCACGCATCAACCATCGGCTCAGCCGGCGGCAACCGAAGTGTGTTAGAAGGTCGATAGATCGCCGCTTGCTTCGCCGCAGCGCGGTCTGGGAAGCGCCAACATTCAGGGCTGGTCGGGGCCCTCTAGCCAGCTGTCCTCCTGTGCCGGGCATACTCGCTTGCGAAGGCCTCTCTGGCCTTTCCCATTGCCGTGTCTACCGCGTCCCGCAGTTCCTGCGAGGACATCCCGGCTCAGCGCATCCTTTCATAGCTCTCGGCAGTCCCTTGACGCGTCCGGATTCGTCTGGTGACCCTGAAATTACTAGAATGAGACTCGCCTGCCCTGGCGAGGGCGGGAAACCAGCGACCTCCGGGTCATCAGACTTCATGCTGTCGAGCCAGCCTCAGACATCGGTTCCGCCCGCTTGATTATCCCTTATCTTCTGCAGTGCCAATGAGCCTAGCGAGGTTCGCGGTCGAGCGTAAGAGCGAGGTTACATCCCCTGCCGTCTCACGCCGAGGTTGATCTTGGCCCGTGCCGCCACGTTGTTGGCAGGCGACCGTTCAGGTCAATTCGGCACTGTTGGGGTTTCTGGCTTGGACGACGCCTCCGCTGGCTGTTCCAGCTTTCGCCTGATTCTCAGCTTCCACCATATCCCAACGCGAGACCACATCGTCGAGCGCACTGGAATCCCATCGACGCCCGTCACCTGTCGCTAACCTCTTCCCTCTCGTGAAGGGCTTCGAGCCTCCCCACTTGAACCTTGCGGTACACCTGTTCCGGTGCCTGGAGCTGACCCTCTACCGTAAGCAGATCCCGAAGGCAAATGCCGAATAGACGTTCGTTCTGCAGCAGGTAGGGTTCCAGCAGATCCCAATCCTCTCCGCTCAATTTGACAAAGACGCCGCTGTTCAGCTGCGCCTCGCTCACCAGGCACATTGGATCACGGAGGTACACCGTCCCACCCGAGGCGAGTGAAAAGAGGTTTCCACCCGGATAAGGGCTGTCCAGCGGTAACAGCCGCCCGTCGTCGCCCGTGGTGACGCCGTTGACAACGGCGAAGCCACCTCCGTGCAGCGGATCGCCAGCCATAAACGACTCGGCCAGATAGTCAAGGCAGGTGCCATTGATCACCGCGCGTGGCCGGCCAGTGGCGTTGATAAGCGGACGGCCCGCGGCCGAGCCGCGCACGTAGACTTCGCCCCCCTTGGCACCGTAAAGGAATGTCTGGCCCACATCACCGTGGATTACCAACTTCCCCGATTTGAGAATCTGGCCCACTTGGTCCTGCCCATCTCCGTGCAGGTGAACCTCGGCGCCGTCCAGGCCGGAAGCGGCGTAATCTCCGACATCGCCATACAGGTCGAGCCGAGTGCCGGCGCTGTCGGGGCCGAGACCACAGGCGGCAAAGCGGCCGCCGCGCCAGCGGTATGAAATCAAATGCTGCCATCCCATGGCGTGGGCTCGGACCAGCCAGCGCGCAGCGCTGTCGTCGCCTTCGGGCGGGAAGCTGCGCACGTCGAGCGCGAGCGCCCGCTCACCGAGCGCCGGGGGCCGCAGGCTATGTCGCGCCTCCCACGTGAGTCTGCGACGGGAGGCAAGATGCCCATTTCCGTCCTCCATCCCAGGTAGGCGGTCAAGCAATTTCTCCAATCGCTCATCGAGGAGGGCGAGGAGCGAAGCCCGCTTCTTTCCCCCCAGCCGCGTCGGGCGGTCGCGCAGGAGGGTCAGCAGATCGAAAACGAACTCCCATTCCCCGGCGCTGGCGCCGCCGAACCCCTCGAGCCACTCCAGGGCCGAGGCTATGGTCTTCCAATCTGCCTGCGGGGCGACTTCGCACCACCAGGGCCATATTTCCGGCGCTCCGCCGTTGTCGTAGGCGTGCAGGAAGTGACGTTGCCATGAATCGAGCAGCCCAGCCGCGTTGTAGCCAGGACCTTGCTGGCGGCGGTCGAAATGCTCGCCCGGCGCAAGGCGCACCGGACGTTCGAACTTGTCGGCGCAAACCAACCCACCTTGTCTCAACACGGAGAAGCGAAACGCGCCTCCGTCGGTGTGGGAGCCGCCGCGGGCCACCCAGTTCCGGTCCGGCAGGGGCTGGAAGCGGGCGTCCTCCGCTGCCAGGGATCTCAAGCAGGCGTGGATGGCCTGTCGCTCCGAGGCGATTAGCCCGATCTGGACCGAGCCCTCGGCACCGGCCAGGTTTTCGTAGAGGGCGAACACCTGGGGGCGGAGCATGCTCGTGTCGGTGATGCCCAGAAGCTCCCAGCGATCCTCGTCGGGGAAGGAGCGAGCCAGGAGGAAGAACCAGGGGCCGTCGGGCGAGCCGTGCATGTGCGCTGCCTGAACCGTCCGGTACAACTGCTGCTTCTTCGGCGGCAGCATGCTGAAGTCGTGTTCGGTCGTCGGCGCCATGGCCTCGAGTGTGATCTCCAGCGGATAGCGATAGACCCGATCCCATAGGTCGAAGAGCTGCACGCCGACTTCGGTGTCGGTGAGAAAGAGTTGTGGAATGTTGCGCTGGCGCAGGTATTCGCAAACGCTGTGGTAATTGGCGAAGTCTCCATTGTGCACAAGGGCCTCGTTCAGGCCGACGAAAGGATGGGCCCCGCCCGGATGCCAGACGCGCCCCTTGGTTGGGTAGCGCTGGTGGGCAATCCACACATGGGCCACCTGATCCTCAAGCTGGTAGTAGTGCACCACCTGCTCGGCATAGCCAACGATCTTCAGAACCACGAGGTCACGCCCGTGGCTTAGAACGAAGGCGCGTTTCTCCCCGAGGCTGGCATAAAAGGTGCGGTTCAGCTGCAAGGAGTTCTGGAACACGAACTCATCCTCGATGGCCCGAGAGGGCAGTTCGCCCAGGGTGTGCTCCTCGGCAAAGCGGGCAAGCACCGTCTCCGAGGGCCGTACGAAGTACCGCCACACCTCCGGCGGCCGGATCTCCAGCCCAGGGACCTGTCGATGGTCCTCGAAATGATCAATGACGTAGCCCTGCGTCACGTCGAATTGGGGCAGGATGAACTGCCGCTCCACCTCGCCACGGGCCGATGGTTCCAAATAGGCTACCTGGACCAGATAATGAGTGCGCAGGGTGTCAGCGTCGACGCGCTGCTGCCGTGGGTCGAGGCCCGCCATGGCGATGCCCCCCCCCTTGCCATTGCCGCGATTGTGCATTTGTTGCGAGGCGGGCAGGACGTGACGGCCGGCGATCCGCAAGTTGGCGGCAAGGCCTAGCACCCCGCAGCCGCCCTCGGCCGCCTCTGGGGAGCGGGGCCGAAAGTCGCCTCGCTCGATCAGGCGGCGCCGCGAGCACAAGATCTTATCCGCTGCCCACTCAGCCATGGCTCAAGACTCCAGATACACCAGCAGCTCGCTGCGCCCTCGCAGCTCGTGCACCGACCGCAGGCCCAGCCGCTCGAGAATGCCTGCCAGTTGCCACGCCCATGCCGTGTATAGATTGACAATCTTCTGCCAGGCTTCGGCTGGGTCAATCTTGCGAGCCAACTCGGGGTCGGTGGTGGTGATGCCAAAGGGACAGCCCAGGCCCTTCTCGCACTGCCCGACGCGGGTGCAGCCGATGGCAACCAGCTCCGCCGTCCCCAGGATGGCTCCGTCGGCGCCGAGGGCGATGGCCTTGGCCACATCCCAGGCCGTGCGCAGGCCACCGGAGGCCATCACGGTCATCTCGTCGCGGACGCCCTCGGCGGTCAGGAAACGGTGCACCTTCGGGATGGCAAATTCGATCGGCATGGCGATGTTCTTCTTGGAAATCTCTGGCGCGGCTCCGGTTCCGCCGTAGGCGCCATCGAGATGCAAGACATGTGCGCCAGCGTAGTACGAGCCCACAGCTACCATGTCGACATCGGTCGGCGTCGAGACTTTGACGCTGATCAGCGCCCGTGGGTTCACCTGCTTGAGCCAGTCGACGTGCTTCTTGTGATCCTCGACCGAGTAAACGCTGTGGAACGGGAAAGGCGAGAAAAGCGAGGTGCCCTGAACTGCTTCTCGCAGTTGGGCGACTGAGGCCGTGTTCTTGTTACCAAGCAGGTGCCCGCCCAGCCCGGGCTTGGCTCCTTGGGCGTACTTGATTTCGATCATCCGGGCGCGCAGCAGCGTCTCCTCCCGCACGCCAAACAGGCCGGTGGCTACCTGGGTGATCACCCAGTCAGCGTATGGCACAAGCTCCTCGGGATACCCGCCCTCGCCGGTGGAAGTGAACAGCCCCAGATGCTGGGCGGCCCGGGCCCGCGCCAACATCACCGCCAGGCTGACGCTGCCAAAGGACATGCCTGTCCCATACCAAGGGAGCGGCAGCTGAATCGCCGGGCGGGCGTCGCCGCGCCGGTTGAGCGGCAGCGATAGATCGAACCCGGCGGGGTCGGACGAGGGGACCTGCGCGGGGTCGGCTTCGAGCTCGAAGGCAAAGGCCACGCGGTCGAAGCCGCCGCCGGAAAGGCCGACACGATATTCCACGCTGCCGCTGGGCGGACGGCCCGTGCGCGCCTGCTCCTGCGAAGACTCCAGCAGCGTCGGTGGCCAGCGCAGATCTCCTTCGCCGCCCTGGGTCGTGGGCAGGCAGGGGTAGCGCGCTATCGGGACGGCCGAACCGACGTAGCGGCGAAACTCTTCTTCCTCCGTCCGATGGCGGATGGTTCGGCCGACGTCTCCGCGCAGGCGGCGCACCTCGCGCATGCCCATCGCCCCCAGGACCTCGAGCAGTTGATCTCGCCAGGCGTTCATCAGATTGAGCAGCCGCTGGGAGCCCCATGCGGGATCCACACCTTCCCTCTCGGCGCGGCAAGGCCCGCGGTCTGCCCAAAGCCCGCAGCCCCAGGCCGCCAGCATCACGTGGTCGATGGCAATCAGGTCGGCACCGCAGGCGATGGCCTTGGCCATGTGCTCGGCGGCGGCGATCCCCCCGCTGACGATCAGCGTCACCCGATCCCGCATCGCTTCGTCCACCAGCCGCGTGTGTACCTGGTGCACGGCGTCCACCAAGGTTCTGCCAGCCGTGTCACGTGCCATCTCGTCGGCGACCAGATGCACAACCCGCGTCCCTGACCGAGCCCAATCGAGAACGGACTCGGGCGACTCTGGGGAGAGTACCAAGCGGGGGACAATCAGCGCCGCCGGGAAGCGTGCCTGGGCCTCGGCGGCCTGCTGGCGGTCAGCCTCCACTTCGACCAGACGTGCTTCCCACTCAAGGCGGGGGACATCGAACGATCGCCGCGGCAGCAAAGGTGCCAGCCAGCGAGTGCTGGGTTGGTCGGTGGGGCCGAGGGCAGCCGGATCGACAAGTGCCAGCGTGTCGAGCAGGCGCGCGGCGCGAATGACAGCTTCGAGCCCCCCCGGAATCGCCAGGTCGAGGGGCAGGGTGTCGAGGATCACGGGGATGGGCAAGGTGATCCAGGTCGGCGAGCGGGTCAGAAGCCGGCCCTGGTTGTCGAACTCGAGCGAGGTCAGCCCGGCGCCGATATCGACCTCGGTCGAGATCACCTCCCGGCCGTGGATGCCATCCCGAGTCGGGCGGACAATCTCGCTCATGTCCAGCCACAGATCGTCGAAGCCCTCGCCGGCGAAGCGGCCGCCGTAGCCAGCGCCGGAAATCGGAATGCGCCCGGTCTCGGCTTGATACCAGGTCTGGGTGATGATTTCGGCCGTCCAGTGGGGGTCGCCGCGCTGTTCCGTGCCTTCGAAGACCGGGTGTCCGTACTTGACATAGTTATCACCCTCGGCGATGCGGAAGGGTGCTGTGGCTGCCTCGGCGGGCAAGGGGGCGGGGACGACCGTGATGTGGTAGCGGCCGCCGCTCATGGCGGGGTCTGCGGGCGCAAGCGCGCCCGTGCGGTGCAAGGGAGGACGGCTGGAGTCGGAGGGAGGTCCTCTTGGGTGAGGGGGAAGCGCGTCCGGTGGGGGTCCGCGGGCCCAGTAATAGTCAAATGGGCGCGCGGCGCGTGCCAGATCCTGTCACTCATCAGTTGCTGCCCTTCCGCTTCTCGGACGTGAAGGCTGGGCCTTGTCGGCGCGAGCTCCCAGGCTTTTTCCCCGCCTGCCACCAGACAGCCTTTGTACCGAGTTGCCTGGGAGGGAGAGAGGAGCTTGTAGAGAGCTCCAGAGGCATCCGCTGGTGATTTGATTTCCCCGGGTCCGCCTCGGGTTGGCCCCGCCACCGGGGGGAACCTCAACGCCGTTCTCTCGGCGAATCGTCGAGACCCATCCCCTGGTCTCTCTGTTCTCGTCGCCTGGCGCTGTTGAGGTTGGAACGTTGGGCCGCATTCTAGCCCCTAGTTCCACCGGTCGTCAAGGGTTGGAAACCACTCATCTGGTCTGCCGTCTCTGAAGTAGCCTGAAACAGTATCTTGAGTTTCTCGGGGATGAAGTCGGCATTTGCTGCCTGGCCGAAAGGCCGCTCGGCCGTCGAGCCCGTCGAGCTACGGTTCTATGATGGTCTTGACATTGCTACAATGAGACTCAAACCAGGGATCCCGCAGTCACGAGCCCGACGAGTCAAGCTGGGCTGTCCTGATGAGGATTCCGCTTGAATGATGGTGTAGAACGCAAAGGGGCGCCATCCTGGGGAAATGAGGAACCGAGGCTCAAGTGGCCTCGGTTTTGGCTTAAGGTGGCGGGGGCTGCACTCGCCCGTCCTGGCGGACTGGGCCAGCCTGCCCCAGCCGCAGGCCGGGGGGAACCAGCGACCTCCGGGTTATGAAAGTTCGTCCACAGGTGCCAGCATCAGCGCCCTTTTTTTTGCGCCCTTGAGGCTGCCCACTGACCTCTGGTTGAAACGTGCCTGGTGAATCACGATCGCGAATTGAGTGAGAGGGTATCCCCTTGATGCGCCGATGTCAAGTTCGAGTTGCTGGTTTGCACTCCGTCATGCCAGATCTCTTGTTCAGACCTGATCCCGACATTATTGTCTCCCCGAAATCCAGTCGGGTGAAGTTCTCACACCCTGCGGGTTCTTGCACCCTGAGCGATGTTTTTGTTCTATTCGGACGCCTAGTTCCGCGAAGGGCGCTCCACGCGCGGTTTGGCAACATTGACTTTGATCGTATTCCCGGCCAGCGAATAGGCGTTGAACATGCTGATGGCTTTATCTGCGTCAGCCTGTGTGGTCATGGTGACAAAGGCAAAGCCTTTGGACATGCCGCTTTCTCGGTCCTTGACCAGATCAACGGTGGTGACTTCCCCGGCTTGCGCGAACAGGGTCTTGATATCAGCCTCAGTAGTTGACTTAGCCAGGTTTCCTACATATATTCTGATTTCCATTCTATGCTCCTTTCTTCCGACAAGGTCGGGACTAGAGTTGGCCGCCAGCCCACAATAAGAGGGTCGGCGGCCAAGGTACGACAGAGATCCACTTATCTAACTCCGCTCTTGAGTGTACCACATTTTCTGCTTGTAGAGGGAGCAGTTCAACCCAGAGGGGAGCGGACAAGTCGTTCTTCCGCGTCACGAATGCGACTCATTTGCTGTTCCAAATAGAGGAAATGACCGAGGTCGTGAACATTGTTACCCAATGGCTTCGTGACAGGGCGCAGACGAAGCCGGAAAAGTCCCCAACAACTTGGTGGTGTGTGAGAAATAGGTGCTGTGATGACGAGAGGGTGATTCGGAAGAGACAAAGAAAAAGGGCTATGGGCACGAGCCTGGTGGTGGGCAGTGATTGGGGAGGGTTTGCCCCTGGGATTGGAACCAGGGACCAGGCGGTCACAAGCCCTACGAGCTGACTAACCAGCAGCGTCTCTGCAAGCGCTTGAATCCTCGAGGAATACGGTGCTTTGGCCTGACACAACGAGGTCACATAAAACAGAACCGAGGCTCAAAAGGCCTCGGTTTTGGCCTTAGGTAGCGGGGGCTGGACTCGCCCGTCCCCTCGGCCCGCGCACCGAGGGTGGGCCGGCGTCCCGGCCAGCCTGCCCCAGCCGCAGGCCGGGGGAAACCGGCGACCTCCGGGTTATGAGACTTCGTCCACAGGTGCCAGCCTCAGCGCTCTTTTTTGCGCTCTCGAGGCCGCCTACTGACCTATGATTGAAACGTGTCTGGCGCATCACGATCGCGAACTCATTGAGAGATATCGCATTGATGCGCCAATGTCAAGGTCAGTGCGAAGGTCTGCACCGAGATTGATTGAATCAGCAGAGGCTATGAATTGATCCCTAGATACACGGTCAGAATCCATGGTAGGACCATTTTGCACGTCCAACCCAGGCCTATTGTCGGGCGGATGCGATTCTCGGCCAGGACACGGATTTAGGATGGCGTTGGCCTATCGGCCGAAGGCCTCCTGGGGCCGAATTTCGATCCATAACAGCCTCGGCACGGGGAGATCGATTGTCTTTTCTTGGTGCCTGGGTAGAATCGGTCTATCGAGAGGTGAAATGAGGCGAAGGGCTGCGGGGCAAGGCCGCATGAAGGATTGAAGTGTGGAAATACTTTGTTCCCTATCTGCGCGATCTTGTCAAGTCTTTGGGGCGACGGGCATGACAAGCATCCAGGAAGGCCCAGCCTGCTGAATCGACTCGGCAGGCTGGCTTCCGTCTCACGGTGGGTTGCCCGCTATCAAGCTCTAGAATGAAATGACCTTGCGCGGAAACATTGTCCGCAATGCAGCAAGTCGGGTTTGCCCTCGAATAGGCACTAGGCTAGACTCCTGCCACATGAACAGCTGAATACGCAACCAGGAAATATAGCAGTCTAATTGTCTCGCCCGCGGACAATAGATCGCATCTCCGCGCCCTGCATCCTCAATCAGAGGGGGATCCGTAGAATCACCAGTTAGGCCGCTCCAAACAGAGAGAATGCCCAAGGGATCCGATAATTCAGGGCAAGGCCTAATACGCGCGTGCATTCGGACGCTGTGGTGCTCATGTCTCAAAGCCGGTATCTGCAGGAGCAAATGCCATGCCTCTCTTGGAGCGTTTCGCCTCATCCCTTTCTCGGTCCGACCCAGCCGTGCCTTCTGTGCGCGGCTATTTCGAATGGCAGGCGCATCGGCGCGCCGCGGTTTTCGTCCCCAGCGCAGACGACGATGTAGATCTGCGGACTTACCTATTTGACCTGCGCGCCAAGGGTGCTGACCCCGCCGCGCTCGAAGAGCATCTTGCCGCGCTCAAACGGTTTTACCAATGGGCGCAGACCGAGGGGGTCATTGCTGACAACCCATTTGATGACTATGACTTTGACCGCCCCTTCCTCACAAGCGAGAAGATACAGCAGAGGCAACAGACCCTGCCCGAAAACCTTCATCAGCGTGAGGTCGAGAGACTGCTAGCCCTCGGTCAAATCTTAGAGGTGCTCAACAACTCCGTAGATATCCGGAGCGCCCTCGACAGCACACTGAGAACTCTGCTCAAAGTAATGAATTTGCAGGCTGGGTGGGTGTCCATGCTCGCGAAATCACACCTTGGTGTTTTCTCCGTAGGGGATTCACCGCCACACGGCTTCGCGCTGGCTACTGCCTGTAGCCTACCTCCCGGCCTGGAGCGCGACGATCGCCGCTTTCTCCGACAGCCGCCCGCTTGCCACTGCCAGCAACTCCTCATCCAAGGACGCCTCACACGTGCCGTCAATATCGTCGAATGCACGCGTTTGCGAGAGTCCATGCGCGCCGCAGGTGATAACCAAGGTCTCCTCTTCCACGCGAGTGCGCCCCTGATTTCACAAGGAAAGCCGCTTGGTGTCATCAATGTTGCGACGGCCGAATGGCAGTTCCTGACCCACGCGGATTTGCATTTTCTCTCTGCAGTCACCGCGCATCTCGTCATTGCGTTAGAGCGCGCCCATTTCTACGATGTTGCCGAGGCGCGACGTGTCGATCTCGAAAACGAACTGCAGGTCGCCCGAGAAGTGCAAGCGGGCCTCATGCCGCGGGAAATGCCTGATATTCCCGGTTTTGGTCTCGCGGGCGCTTGGCATCCGGCGCGCGAGGTCGCCGGTGATTTCTACGACATCTTTCCATTGGCTGAAGGGCGCTGGGGGATCGTAATTGGCGATGTTGCGGGTAAGGGCACTGCTGCTGCGCTATATATGGCGATGGTACACAGTCTGATTCTCTCTGGAGCGGTGCGACATCGAAGTCCGGCTGCCGTGTTGAGGGAGGTCAACGAGATGATCCTCCGGCAGTCTTCATCGGGGATATTGGTCTCGGTCTTCCTTGGGGTACTTGACCCAAAGGAGCAAACGATCCAGTATGCAAATGCAGGGCACAATCCACCAATGATGCGGCGGGCCCCTGGGACAATAGAGCCATTAGGCCGAACGGGTGCCATGCTTGGAGTGTTGGATGAATTGCAATTGAGCGAGGCGACCATCACGCTCGGGCCTGGTGACGCACTTGTGTTGTACACCGACGGGGTGACTGAAGCATGGCAAGCGCATCCGCGCAACGAAGATTACGGGATCAATCGTCTGACTGCTGCTATCGCCGCCGCGCCGCGAAAGGCTGGTGAACTCCTCGCGCACGTAGAGGCTGACCTCAATGCCTTTGTCGAGGGCGCGCCTCAGGCGGACGATGTCACCTTAGTCGTTCTTACTCAAGATTGAGCGACTGCTGCCTTGTCTATGTTGCGATCTAACTCCTCGCGTGGGCGTGTGAATGCTTGGCTGAAGTTAAGGTGGTGGAAGGGTTGTTTGTCGTGCCCGGAAGCCGCGCGTAGTGTGGGGAAGGCGCGACCAGCTTCCGCCGGGCAGCACAGCTCGAGGGAGTTTGTCACCATGTCTCATACGTGAAAGCCCACAGACATGAGGCCTATCGCACGCTGTCCGTGAGACCATAGGGATCGTTGTCATGGGCGTGGCTTAGTTCTGGTCAGTCGGGCAGATTGACTCGTGGCCTGCCCGGTCCTGCGCACCAGTGATGTTGGCTTGGATCATTGCAACGACCTGTAGTGGCCGAAAACCCCGTCCGATGTTCCTCAGTGGGCAGCGAATTCATCCTGCGCGGCGGTAGTCATGGTGTAGTCCATTGAGGATGGGGATTGCGATAATTCTGCGTTGCGGTAGTCCCACCTGTGGTAGCCGAAAACCCCATCCCAAGGTCCCGGCTATGCAAGACCCAGACGAAGCGTCGTGGGCTCTAACCTAGTGGTGGACTATGGTTGGGTAGGGGGCCCCCAGGATGGGAACCCAGGACCAGTTGGTCATGAGTCCGGAAGGAAAGAACCGAGCCTCAAATGAGCTCGGTTCTCCGTCTTGGTAGCGGGGGGCGCACTCGAACCATCAGCCTCCAGGCTTCCAACCCGGCGGTCTATGGTTCGAAACGGAAGGCGCAGATGAACTCGATCCGCGACTTCCGTTCATCCCAGGAGTCCGCCGGGTCACGGAACCGAAGCTCGTCCGGTTATGAGCCCCAGTGCTGGGGAGGGGGCCTCATGCAGACTTTTCACTTGTTTGAGGGTGCCACCCGTTGTTCGGTATCCCCGAGCCCAACGAGGTTGATCCGTGAGTCTAGTTCGAAGGGTACCTCTTGATGGGCGCGTTTGTCAACGCCCCAAGATTGGTTGTGCCCCAAGATTGGTTGAATCACGATGGCTGCGAATTGATCCCTTGATGGACGGTCAGAATCCAGGATGGGGGCACTACGCACATCCAACCAGGCCCATTTTCGGACGGATGGGGTTTTCGGCCAGGAGAACTACCACGGGTACAAATCCATTGGCAGCCAATTGCGTATTCCGGCGGAGTACGCACCCGAGGCGACTTGAGGTTTTGCGCTTGTTTCGATCGAAATGTAGAGCCTTACATTTCAGCGCAGGCGGTTCACTTCACGGGCAACGTCAAAGCCTGGCGAATCGGGCGCGTCCACGAAGGTGAAATCCAGGCCTCGGGATGAGGCCTGGAAACCGACAGGCGACTCTTCCAGGAATCTCCGCCTGGTTCTAGGACGCCACGTCGCCGGGAGGAACCTGGCCTGCGCCGTCCCACGAGGGGCCGCGATGACACATCTTCGAGAAAACACGGCCTCCTGCAGTCGGCAGGAGGCCGTGTCCATTGTCTTCTCTTCCGTGGACCTGCCGAGGTGCCCCTCGCCTGCCTTCTACGCGGAGGTCTTCTTGATCAGGTCCGCAAGGGAGAGCTTGGCCCAATCGGCATACTTCTCCATGTTCCAGGCCCAGCTTCTTGGCCACGCCTCGCCCACACTTCGGGTCGGCCTTGTAGAAGTGGACCAGCTGGCCCACAACGGTTCTCGCGGGCACGCGCTGCATGGGCTCGGTCAGGTTGCTGAAGAGCTGCTCCTTCTGGCTGGCGTCCATCAGCCGAAAGGGAGCGCCTGGCTGTTCCTAGTCGTCCGCCCCGCCGCGGGGATCATAGCGGTCAGCACAGCCGGAGATCTTGGGCGGAGGTTCTAGGAACTTTTTATCCTCCACCGGCCAGCCAAGGTACTTGGTTCGTAATTGAGGCGCCGCCGAAATTCCCGCCGAAGCGCACATTGTCGTCGCGGTGATAAGTGTTGGCGGCACGTCAGACTTACCGGCCAGCGAACCGAACAACGTTTCGCTGCGATCAGGCAAGGTCGAAACGGTCAAGGTTCATGACCTTGTTCCACGCCGCGACAAAGTCGTAAACGAACTTCTCCTGGGAGTCGCCACATGCGTAGACTTCCGCCAGGGCCCGGAGTTGGGAGTTCGATCCGAAGATCAGGTCAACACGGGTGCCGGTCCACTTGAGTTCGCCTGTTGCGCGATCACGTCCTTCAAACACGTCAGCGTCCTCCGATACAGCCTTCCATACCGTGCCCATGTCGAGCAGATTCACGAAGAAGTCATTGGTGAGCACCCCGGGGCGTTTGGTGAAGACTCCATCCTGGGAGCCTTCGAAGTTGGCATTCAGGGCGCGAATCCCGCCCACGAGAACCGTCATCTCAGGAGCGGTCAGCGTCAGCAATTGCGCCTTGTCAACCAGCATTTCCTCGGACGATACAGCATAACGGGTCTTCTGGTAGTTTCGGAAGCCGTCGGCCTTCGGTTCGAGCACGGCGAAAGAGGTCACATCGGTTTGCGCTTGCGAGGCGTCCATGCGTCCCGGCGTGAAGGGAACCGTCACTTTGTGACCGGCATTCTTCGCGGCTTGCTCGACGCCTGTGCAACCGGCCAGAACGATCAGGTCGGCCAGCGAGATCTTCTTGCCGCCAGACTGCGCGCGGTTGAACGCGCTCTGAATGCTCTTCAGGGTTTTGAGCACTTTCGCCAGTTGTTCGGGCTGGTTGACTTCCCAATCCTTCTGCGGCGTCAGGCGAGTGCGGGCACCGTTGGCGCCGCCGCGCTTGTCGGAGCCACGGAAGGTGGACGCGGAGGCCCAGGCGGTCGAAACCAGCTCCGAAACAGACAGGCCAGAAGCCAGGATCTTGCCCTTGAGGGAGGCGATGTCTCGTGCACCAATCAGTTTGTGATTGACGGCAGGGATGGGGTCTTGCCAAATGAGTTCTTCGGCTGGAACCTCCGGACCGAGATAGCGTGTGCGCGGGCCCATATCGCGGTGGGTCAGCTTGAACCACGCCCGTGCGAACGCGTCGGCGAACTCATCCGGATTCTCATAGTAGCGTCTCGCAATCTTTTCGTATGCAGGGTCGAACCGCAAGGCCAAGTCGGTGGTCAGCATGGCTGGCGCGCGGCGCTTGGACGGATTGTGTGCATACGGCACCGTATTGGCGCCAGCACCACCCTTCGGAGTCCACTGATACGCTCCAGCCGGGCTCTTGGTCAGTTCCCATTCATAGCCGAACAGGTTCCAAAGGAAGTTGTTGCTCCACTTGGTTGGCGTCGTGGACCAGGTGACTTCCGGGCCGCCGCCGATCGTGTCATCGCCTTTGCCCGTCCCAAATTTGCTCTTCCAGCCGAGGCCTTGCTCCTCGATGCTGGCGGCTTCGGGTTCAGGGCCGACAAGCGCCGGGTCCCCAGCGCCATGGGTTTTGCCAAAGGTATGACCGCCGGCAATCAGCGCAACTGTTTCTTCGTCGTTCATGGCCATGCGGGCAAAGGTCTCGCGGATGTCCCTGGCGGCAGCGAGCGGATCCGGTTTGCCGTTGGGACCTTCCGGGTTGACGTAAATCAAACCCATCTGCACGGCAGCGAGCGGATTTTCGAGATCCCGGTCGCCAGAGTAGCGCTTGTCTTCCAGCCACTTGCCCTCGGAGCCCCAGTAGGCGTCCTTTTCCGGTTCCCAGATGTCCTCGCGGCCGCCGGCAAAGCCGAAGGTCTTGAAACCCATCGATTCCAAGGCGACATTGCCGGTGAGGATCATCAGGTCGGCCCAGGAGATTCTCCGGCCGTACTTTTGCTTAATCGGCCAGAGCAGCCGGCGCGCCTTGTCGAGGTTGACGTTGTCGGGCCAGCTGTTCAGGGGCGCAAAGCGCTGGCTGCCGTGGCCTGCGCCGCCGCGGCCGTCGCCGATGCGGTAGGTGCCGGCGCTGTGCCAGGCCATACGGATGAAGAGGGGGCCGTAGTGGCCGAAGTCCGCCGGCCACCAGTCCTGCGACTTCGTCATCAATTCACGGAGGTCTTTCTTCACAGCCTCCAGATCGAGACTCTTGAACTCTTTTGCGTAGTTGAAATCCTCCCCCATCGGATTGGACTTGGAGGAATGCTGGTGCAGGATATCGAGATTCAACTGGTTCGGCCACCAGTCCTGGTTCGTCGTGCCGCCGGCAGTTTGTTTGTGAACCTGGGACTTGCTCTTTTCGCTCATGGTGTTTACTCCTTTCGTTGGATGAATTTTTGACCAGAGTTACTAATTGAGCTCCCCTCATGTCAAGTAGAAAAGGTTATGTTGTGTAGTGCGTCTTTTATCTGACAATCATTTGTTGTTTGTCGAAAAAGATCTTTTCATTTCTCTGAGGAACCACCTCCTCATAAGCGTTCCTAATAGATAATTGACCATTCTATATTTCCAAGAAAGAGGCAATCAACTCTCTTTCTTGCAATCCGGGCATAGTCCGTGGAGTGATATTTGAGGGCGCAGGATTGTATAGCCCGATAGATTCTCGAGCGTTCTAATTGATTCCTTATCGAGAGATAGTTCTGCATCGGCGATCTTGTTGCATTTCATGCAGATCAGGTGCGGATGGGGCTGCGGACGGTTGCCGTCGTAGTGGCTGTCCTCGTGCATATCGATCTCCAGAACTTGGCCCATGTCCTTGAGCAGCGCCAGGGTTTTGTAGACCGTGGCCTGGCTCATGGTTGGGAACCGGCGCTTGATCCTAGCGTAAAGCTGGGCCGCGCTCGGATGCCCTTCGCTGGAGGCAATTAACCGCACCAACTCGACCCGCTGGGGGGTCAGGCGGAAGTTGCTGTCTTTGAGCGCAGCGATTAGCTCATCAAAGCGGACCTGGGGGTCAGTCATGTCTCGCCTATCGAAAATCCATCTTTATAAAGAATAACTATTATTATACTCCATGTGGCAAGAAAATGGAAGGCGAGGTATCGCTGTATTCTGGCATGTCAAACCACCAACAATGACGATTCGCAAGGCATCAAAATAGAAGTCCCGCAAGGGGATTCTTGAGATTAGTAGGCTCGTCAGGATTCGGACGTGCGGCCAAGCGGATAAGTGTCACAGAGAACCTTCACCAAAAAACATCTCAAAGGACAACGCCTCTCAACAAGACGCGAACGACCTCCTCCACGACGCACCTTTTTCAGCCCCGCTTCCTCCTCCAGTTGTCCGCCGGGCTCGCCTTGCGATGAGCCTGCGCGACATCGGATTGGGCGATCCGGGCGTAAATACGCACCGTGTCCAGGCTGGCATGGCCCAGGATCTGCTGGAGCGTGAAAACATCTCCGCCCGAGCGCAGATAGGTGATCGCGAAGGTGTGCCGCAGTTTGTGGGGGTAGGCTTTTGGCACCCCAACCTTCTGTCCAAGGCCAATGACCAGGTGGCGAAGAGTGCCGGGCCGCATCAGCCGTCCATTTCTGACGACGAACAGAGGCCCTTCCCCGTCCTGGCTGTCTTCGCGGCCTGAAAGATAATGCCACAGCGCGCGCTGGCTTGCCTTGCCCAGGTACACCGTTCGGCCTTTGCTGTTAGCGTCTTTGTCAATGGTGTAAATCAGGGTTGTGCCTCAGCATGAATGAACTGTTGTTCAGACGAGCATCACCGAACAGGAGCCAGGCGCAGGGGCATGGGCTCTGCGACGAGGACCTGC
>Ga0187865_1001977_pt1 | contig 21208 bp, 20 predicted proteins | sample June2016WEW_11_1_2_FD_132989 | JGI IMG/M metagenome (GOLD analysis project Ga0187865, IMG submission 132989) | Peatland microbial communities from SPRUCE experiment site at the Marcell Experimental Forest, Minnesota, USA - June2016WEW_11_100 | ecosystem: Environmental > Terrestrial > Soil >...
GCGGTAGAGAACCATATGGGTTCTCCTGCCGCCATGAATCCAAGGTGGGAACCGTGTGCGGTAGTGCCGCGAGCACGGGTCTGTGCGGGGGGCGGCGAGTAATCGCCGTCCCTACCGCGACCCGCTTTTGGCCTGCATTGTAAGGAGAAATATTTTCGGTATCGGTCCGGCAGGCGTGCGGGCCGATGATTACAGTCTGCTACGACATGCGCGGTCTCTCCAGTCGCAAGTAGCTGCCCGTTACGCTCTCGGCGAATCTCGTAGCGATAACGAATGACCCTGTCCGTCGCTTTGGCCAGGGCTGTCCTTACGACGATCTCATCCTCAAAATGCGCGGGGGCTTTGTACCGGCAGCTTGCCTCGGCGACCATCAGGTAATGCCTGTCCTTGGATTCCATGTCTGCGTAATGAAATCCCTTGGCCTTGCACCAGGCCACCCTGCCGACTTCAAACCAAACGAGGTAGTTGGCATAATACACGATCCCCATCTGGTCGGTTTCCGCATAACGGACATTCACGACCGCATCCACAAAATCATTATGATCGGTTTGTTCAGACATATATTTTTCCATGAAAGCAGACTGAAATTGAGCGCGCATGACAACCTAAATGCGTCTGTCCATTCGTCAATCGTCATTCGTAATTCGTCATTTCTTCCTTGTCTGGTCGGCTACCGCCTGCGCCGCCTTATTAATGGCTTCGGGATCCCCGAGGTAATAGCGCCGAAGCGGCGTGAGATCATCATCGAATTCATAAACCAAAGGAACGCCGGTCGGTATGTTCAAGCCCACAATCTCGTCGTCGGGAATGTTGTCAAGATACTTTACCAGCGCTCGCATGCTGTTGCCGTGAGCTGTGACAATCAACCGTTGCCCGGATTTTACCGCGGGTGCGATCGTCTCGTTCCAATAGGGAAGCACGCGCGCGACCGTATCCTTCAGGCACTCTGCCAAAGGGATGTCCTTCGGGTCGAGACTCGCGTAACGGGGATCCCTGACGGGGGAACGTTCGTCGTTCGGATCGAGTGCCGGCGGTGGAACGTCATAACTGCGGCGCCACAGGCGAACCTGTTCGGCTCCGAATTTATCCACCATCGCTACTTTGTTGAGTCCCTGGAGCGCGCCGTAATGCCTTTCATTCAGACGCCAGTGATTGTGAACCGGAATCCACATCAGGTCCATTTCCTCAAGCGCGATCCACAAAGTCTTTATTGCCCGTTTCAGAACGGATGTGTAGGCAACATCAAAAACGTATCCTTCGGAGCGCAGGATCCGGCCGGCTTCAACCGCTTCCTGATTTCCTTTCTCGCTCAGTCCTACGTCGGTCCAGCCCGTAAACAGGTTCTCCTTGTTCCAGGTGCTCTCTCCATGTCTCAGAAGTACCAGTTTCTTCACGGATGTTCTCCTTTGCAAACTCATATAGTAACCTCGAAGACTCGAAGACTCAAAGAATGATGAACCTTTGAGTCTTCGAGTCTTTGAGGTTTAATGGGATAAATAATGGAGACGACAAAATGACGACTGACCTGTTGGACCGAAGCCGCAGCGCTCTGGTGATCATTGATGTTCAGGAAAAGCTGTTTCCGCATGTCCACGAGTGGGACCGCATGCTTGCTCGGATTGACCTTCTGGTCTTTGCAGCAAAGCTGATGGGAATTCCGGTGCTTTTGACGGAGCAATATCCCCGAGGGCTTGGAAATACAATCCAGGAAATACGACAGGCGCTCCCGGAGATCCAGCCCCTGACGAAGATGGATTTTTCTTGTGTTCCGGCGCCAGGGTTCGCGGAGCGGCTTTCGTCCACACATCGGGATCAGATTGTATTGGCCGGGATCGAAGCGCACGTCTGTGTGGCTCAGACTGCACTGGATCTGGCTTCCCGGGGGGGAAATGTCATCATCGTTGCAGACGCCGTGTCATCGCGACGGCCTCTCGATGCTCAAATAGCCTTGCGCCGACTGGAACAAAGCGGGCTTACGCTCAGCACGGCTGAAGCCGTAGTTTTCGAATGGCTGCGCCGCGCCGGCACCGAAGAATTTAAAGCAATCCAGCCGAGACTGAAGCAACTGCAATGACGAAGTACGAATGAAGAGTTACAAATTGAAAAACATCCGCAATTAGAAATTAAGTCGCTTGCGGAAGACTTCAAAAGCGCGCTTCGCGTCTGGAACGCCGAGTGCGATCGAGCTGAGGAAATAAAGCAATCCGTAAAGGGAAAGAACGACAGCTCCCGAAACCAGAGGGGGAAAGCGCGTCATTTCCAATCTGACCGCGAACGACAGCGCGGCAGAGCCGAGAGCGATAGCCCAGAGTTTAGTTACGTAGGCATAGCGCAAACCCGTTCTTCCGATTCTCCGGTTCATCGACCGCCTGAGAAGTGAAAATTCAATCCAGGCAGCCATTCCCGCAGAGACGGTCAGGCCAACCAGGCCGAAGCGCGCAGGAATGCCAAACCAACGCGGAACGGGGAAAGCCAGAAACCACCCCAAGCCGGCGGTCAGCAGCACTCTCAGCGTCGCAAAACGAAGCGGCGTGCGCGTGTCGCGCTGCGCCCAAAAAGCTGATGTGTACAAGCGCCCCAATGTGGACGCAAGCAGTCCGACTGTGGATCCCGCCAGAACGGCCCAGACATATTCCACGTCATTGTGCGTAAATTTTCCGGTCTGATAAAGCAGAGCGACGATACTTTCGCCGAGTACCAGAAAGGCGGCGACCGAGGGGATAATGAAAAAGGACACGCGCTGCATTGCACGATTCAATCGTTCGCGAAAAGCCGCGGTCATGGCCTCGCCGGAACCGGTTTGACTGGCCATTTCAGGCAATTCGGCGTTGGAAACAGACATTCCAAAAAGGCTGACGGGAAGCAGGTAAATGGTCTGAGCGTATGCCAGCGACGCAACCGCACCCGCATTCGGCAACAGGCTGGCCAGCAGGACATCGATATAACTGCTCACCTGATTCACGCCCCGGCTGGCAATGCCGGGGATGAAGTTGCGAATCACCGTACGGACGTTGGAACAGACAATATCGAACTGAAAATGGAAGCGGCCCGCCAGCCGAAATACTGTGGGTAATTGAACCCCGAACTGGAGAAAGCTTCCGATTACGGATCCCCACGCCACGACCTCGGCCAGACGATACGGTTGCAGGGCGCCGCCGAATCCGACGAGCGCCCCGATCATCGCGAGGTTCCAAAGGACGGGGGCCGCATAAGGAAGAAAGAAATGCCGATGACTGTTCAGAATGCCCAGGCACCACGCGGATAGCACAAGAACGCCGATTCCGGGGAACAGGATTCGAATGATCTGTATGGTAAATTCCCTTTTAACGCCTTCAAATCCCGGGGCAATGAGATCAATCATATAGGGAGTCGCCAGGACTCCCGCCAAAACGAGAATCGACATTGCCAGAACGAGAATGGACCCTATGACTCGGGCGACTCTGTTGGCTTCTTCCTTGTCTCCGGATGCCAGCAGGCTGGCATACACGGGAATGAATGAGGAAGACAAGGCTCCTTCACCGAAGAGATTTTGCAGCAGGTTGGGTATTTTCAGGGCAGCCTTGAAGGCGTCGGCGGCATCTGAATTGCCGAAATAATGCGCGAATATCCGCTCGCGGACAAGACCGATTACTTTGCTGAAAAATATTCCGGCGCCGACGAGGGCCGCATTTCGGCTCGAGCTTTTTTGTTTCAATGAAGGGGCGGTTTTCATCGATTCGGCCAGGAGAGTTTTCAGGAGTGCCTCTCAGCGCAGCTTGAGCGTTGCAAGTGCAGTCAATGCCAGAATGCCCGCCGCAATCCACAGTCGGATCACCACTTTGGTTTCGGCAAGCCCTTTATGCTGCATTTGATGATGTAGGGGCGCACGCAGAAAAATCCGGCGGCCGAGCCAGCGGATCCCGATTTTGTCCTGGATCTGCGAACTGAGCGCTTCCGCTACAAATAGGCCGCCCAATATCAAGAACAACACCTCCTGTTTCAATAAAACCGAAGCTACCGCCATGCATCCGCCGATGGCGAGGGCGCCGGTATCTCCCATGAAAACCTGCGCCGGATATGCGTTGAACCAGAGGAATCCGATTCCTGCGCCGACAAAAGCAGAGCCGAAAACAGCGAGTTCACCGGCGCCAGGCAGATAAGAATAGTTCAAATAGTGAGCCCATATTGCGTTTCCAAGAAGATAGCCGAAGACTCCAAGCACTCCCAAAACGAAAACGGAAGGGACGATCGCGAGCCCGTCCAGCCCATCGGTGATGTTGACGGCGTTACCGATCACAAGCACAAAAAAGAAAATGATCGGGAAATAAATCCATGGAGAGTCGAAAAGCGGTGCTTTAACGAAGGGAATGTAAAATGCGCTGGCCTGGTTCCCCGGAAGCGGCGATAAGGGACTGGCAAGGCACGCAACCAGCACCGCGGCAAAACCCGCCTGCAGCAGCAATTTCTTGGACTCCGAGAGCCCGCGGTCGCCGGATTTTGCCAGGGTCTTTGCGATATCGTCCATTAGACCAATGAACCCAAACCAAACCATTCCCAGCAGCACCAGCAGCAAGAATCCATTTGCGAGATTGCACCAGAGCAAACAGGAAATCAGGATGCAGCCGATGACAACGGCCCCTCCCATGGCAGGCGTTCCGGCTTTGTCGGAAGCCGATGCAACACCCGTGTCTCTCCACTGGTCCACCAGTCCGCGGCGATGTAGATAGCGGATAAACATCGGGGTAATCAAGAGCGTCAATATGATCGCAGTCAAGGCGGCGCCAATCGAGCGCGCGGAAATGTAATCGACAAGACGCAGAAACGAGAATACCTCAAAGCGGGATTGGAGGAATCTTCCAAGAAAATAGATCATAGTGCTGTTCTCTTTTCCTTTTTCCTGGAAACGGATTCCATCAGTTGCCGATAGACAGCTTTTATTTCAAAATACGGCGCAAACTCCGTGGATGTCAAAATAAACCTGGGCGCCTGGGCTTCCAGAATCTCCAGATGGGCAACCTTTCCACGTTCCACGAGGTGGAGAATACCTCGCAGAGCGGCAGCCCGCAATTTCCAAAGCCTTGAGTCCCAAAACCCCAGGAGCGCCGGCAGAGCATCGAACTCTCCACCAATTTTGCCCAGGGCTTCAGCGGATGCCACACTCACGTCGATGTTTTTATCGGTCAAGAGCTTCAACAGGACCGCAATGAGATTGTCTGGGGCATTGAGTCTGCTGCCAAAAAACGCAGCCGCGCGGGCTGATTCAGCCCTGACTTCATAATAAGGATCTTTAAGCCCCGTTAGAAGCGCTTTTTCTATTTCGGGAGAAATCTCGTTCATCCGGACGAGCGCCGTAATTACATTCCGTCGTATGAATCCCACCTGCTCGAAATCGCCGCCCATGAGTCGCTTCAGGATCGAGGCAGGCTTCCGGTCATAGAAAAGCGCAAGCAGTGCCGGTATCTTTTCTCTCGCATGGAGAAGACCGAGCAGTTTGACTCCAAGATTCCGTTCCTGCCACGCGGGCTGAATGAGCAGCGCGCTGGCACGGTTTTTTAAATACTCCAAATCCTGTGGGCGTGCGATGGCGCTGTCCGGTTTATAGGCAGCCTTGTGCTTCTCCAAAGTCTTTTCGAGCAGCGCCAGCAGGGTTCTGTTTCCCGGAAGCGGAATGCTGTCCGGAATGTCCGCCGGCATGCCGGAATTTGTTTCAACTCCCGTGCCGTCCCCGCGAACAAGGCGCTCGATATGGATGAGGGCGTCCTGATTTAGGAAAGAACCGCTGTGTTCACGCATTGTCTGGAGACGGTTATCGTCTTCTACGAGCGAAAGAATCCGCCGGGCCAGAACTTTTCCGTCAATCCACTCCGAAAGTGTGCCATTCACCGGTGTAATCTGCTCGTAAAGAATTTCTGCTCCGCCGGCCCTTTCCATCGATCTGGCGTTCATGACCTGATGATCGCCGGGCAGATTCGATTTTGGAATGATGAGGGCAGGCAGTCCCATTGCGGAGATCTCATTCAGGCTCCCGGCGCCTCCGCGCGCTACGACAAGATCGCTCAGTGCATAAAGAAGTTCGATGTTGTGGAAGAATGCTTTATATGTGTAGAACCCTTCAATTTCTTTGAGTTGTTCGGCGCTGTATACGCGGCGCAGGCGAGCTTCCGTATCGCTCATCGAATTGTATGCAGGAGTCTTGAAGAGACCCACGCCATGAATAATAAACAGGCGATCCCGATGCGGGAGGAGATATCCAAGGGAGTCGACCAAAGCCCGGTTGATCGTCCGTGATCCCTGAGACCCGCCAAAAACCAATATCACTTTCCGGCTCCCCGGAATTTCGAGATCGATTTTTTGTCTTGCCTCTTCGCGGCTCACCCTGGTGATTCGCTTTCGGAGCGGATAACCGACCAGCACGCCATGTCTGGGAAAGTACGCCAGGGTTTCAGGAAAGGTCACGAGGACGCGGTAAGCAAAGCGCCCCATTAGCCGGTTGAGCTTTCCGGGCACGGCATTCTGCTCGTGTATGAAGACACGAGAATTGAGCAAATAAAGCCTGCGCAGAAGTGCCGATGCCATGACCACCGGCGCCGACACATAGCCTCCGGTCCCAATGATTATTTCCGGACGGAACCTGAGCAGAATAAATACGGATTGCAGGATGCCGACCCCAAGATTCGCACAAAACCTGATCAGTTCCGCAGAGACGCCGCCCGGGAACCCAGATGCGCGCACATACTTGATCGGGATGCCTTCACGCGGCACGACTTCTTCTTCGACTCTGCCTCGAACGCCAACGAAGAGGAACCGGGTATCTGCCGAGGCAAGTACCGAGCCGATCGCGAGGGCAGGATTGACGTGGCCGGCCGTGCCCCCTCCGGTCAACAAAACGCGCTTGGGTGTCTGCATCGCGGTTTGTGCCAATGCGTGCTCATGGGAGGTGTTCACCAATCCTCCAGTACTTTATCAAAACGTTCGGTCAATAAGCTCTTTTGCACTCCAGTTCCCCGCATTACATGCGTTTTCTTCCGCCTTTCCAGAGCCACCAGACAAACACACAGAGGCACAAAAGGCAAGCGATCGCAAAAATCCAGAAGTTGGAGTTTTGAATTTCCATGGCGTCCCGACAAGTTTATCAGGATTTGCTCAATAAGGAGTTGCGGTTATCACAAAATTTTGAAAAACTTCATTCGGGACAGATTCCCTGGTTTGGCTTCACATCTCCGATCCGAAACCTGTATGCGCCGTACGCCCAACATCACCGATGTCGAGGGAATTTTAGTTGGTCATTATACTCTGCGCAAGCGTCCTACAGGCTGCACAGTCATCACCGCACGCAGACCATTTGTAGCAGGCGTGGACGTGCGTGGGGGAGCGCCGGGCACACGAGAGACTGAACTGCTGAGACCTGAAAATAGCGTAGATAAGGTCCATGCAATTTTTCTGTCCGGAGGCAGTGCCTTTGGGCTCGATACAGCTGCGGGCATATCCCGTTATCTCGAGGAGCAGGGGCGCGGATTTGACGCTCAGGTGGCAAGAATTCCCATCGTTTGTGGGGCGATTCTTTTCGATCTGGCGCTGGGAGATCCTGAAATCAGGCCCAATGCCCGGGCGGGTTATGAAGCTGCCAGGTCTGCAACCCGGGGCCGGATCTCCGAAGGGAATGTCGGCGCCGGCGCCGGCGCCACAGTCGGCAAAATGACGGGCGGCGGACATGCAATGAGAGGAGGCCTCGGATCGTGGGCTTTCCGGCGCCCCGACGGGCTCAAAGTCGGAGCGTTGGCCGTGGTTAATTCGGTCGGGAACGTTCTGGATCCAAAGACGGGAACAATCATTGCCGGGGCGAGGCGCTCGGATGGAGATGGATTCGTCGATTTAGCGGCGGAGATCCAAAGGGATTTCCAGCCCAGCTCTCCGTTTCACGGCAATACCGTTCTTGGAGTCGTTGCGACGAACGCAAGCCTGACCAAAGCGCAATGCACCAAAATTGCCCAAATGGCGCACGACGGATTGGCTCGGTGTATTTATCCCTCGCACATGCCCTGGGATGGCGATACTGTTTTCGCGCTCAGCACCGGCGCCTGGGATCCCCCAAAGGAAGTGGCTGACGGAATAATTGGAGCTTTGGCTGCGGACGCTATGGCCGCTGCCATCATCCGCGGGGTCCTCAAGGCAAAATCCTGGGGGCCCTATCCGGCCGCTAAAGACTTTGGCGAATCGCTCGCCAGGAGCATGAAATGACGGCTGCTCAATCATTCCCGGCAGCATGGAGTCCCATGCGACATTGTTCCGCTCTCCTCGGCTGGGTACCTGCCATGTCAGCGCACCTCTTCGGGCAGACAAGGGAACCTTATATTTATTTTGAGAATGCCAGTGCCGATTTTGGAATGATCGCTGTTGGAAATTAGTCCGTTTCGGCGCTGCGAGCGCTTGCGGGCGGATTTAGCGTCCGCATCCTGCCGGTCGCGGCTTTGTTTATCTTGATATGCAGAAAATTTTTCGACACTCCATTATTCTGCCGGTTGCCGCGTTTTACCTCTATACCGCCGGTAGTGCGCCGTTTCTCGGGCAGTGGGACAGCTTTGATTATCTGAAGCAGATCGTCTCGCACACGCTTTCACCGCTGGGATTCGGAAGGGTTGTGTATCTCGGCTATAACATCCTCCTATGGGAATCAACGAAACGTGTTTTCCATCTCGAACCGTTAAGGGTGGAAGGCGTAGTCATGATTGGGACCGTTCTGCTCGGCGTATTTGGAGTCCTGCTTTTCCGGGCATTAGCCGGCCGGTTCCTGTCTCCTCCGGCAAGCCGGATGGCTGCACTGGCCTTTGCAATCTCGCCGATGTATGCCGTCTATTCGGGTTTTATCATGACGGAGGTGCCAATGCTGGTGGCGCTGATGTCTTCAGCGCTGCTTTTACTGAAGACCGGCCGTCGGCGCCCTGCGCTAACCGATGCATACAGCGGAATTCTTTTTGGAATGGCCGTTGGGATCCGGGAGCAGGCAATAACGATGAGTGCAGCGTTTTTGTGGATTCTATGCAGCCGCCGGGAGTCCAAAAAACCAATCCATTCAATCCTTTTGTTCGGCGGCGCAGCCGTAACGGCTGCTCTGCTGCCGGTCCTTTGGATCTATTTCCTGGATCCCTCCGGGTTCATCAAGAAGACTGGTATATGGCTGAACGCCATCCCCATGGGGCAAATCCAGTTCTGGAACAATATTCAGGCGAGTTTTCTATATACACTCGCAATCTGTCCCGCTGCATGGATAGCAGCAGGCGCGGCCGGACTTTACATTTTATTCAAACGACGGCCATTGGTTTTTCCGAACGAGCGTGCCAGCTTGGAACCGTCGGTTCGAAATCCGATTCTTGGAGTCTTCTGCAGTATTATTGTGCCGGTTGTTGCTCTCTGGCGGGATGCGGATATACAGATTCATCCTCGATATGCACTCATTGCCCTGCCGGGTTCTCTTATTTTTTGTTCGTCTGTCTACGATCGGTGGATTCGATCCCGGAGAGGTCCGGCAATATGGGCGATTGTGCATGTTCTGTTTTTGGGGTCTGCACTTGTAATCTTTTCCCCATTTCGACAGGTTCAGAACGAAAAGATGCATTTCGCAGAAGCAGTAAGGAACGCGGTCCCGGGCAAAGCCCTGATGATCGCAGGGAGTTACAGCCCCATTTTTGATTACTATCGGGGGATTGGAGTGCGGCCTCAATGGCAGATCCTCTGGACAGGGTGGGACTGGAAACCTGGCGCGGCAGAGAACTTGATCCGCAAATCATGGGCGGATCAGATCCCGGTGTACATGATTGAAGATCCATTAGGTTGGAGGTACTTCGAATCCGAGTATCTGCACTTTCGGTTTTTCTTTAAGGACTGCAAAAAAAAGGCAGTTGTCCCCAAATTTTACCGAATCTATCCCGATCCGTGGAATCCGTGATAACAAAGGCGCCGTTTTATCGAGAGGCCGTTTAAAAAAATGATAAGACATGTGCGGACGGGTCTCCAGACCCGTCCGGATTTTCAGTCCTATAATCGCTCGGGCGGGACGGCTCTGGAGAGCCGTCCCCACATGTTCAATAGAGGTTCTACACTTTCGTTTGGTTGCGGCTGTCGGCCGCGATGGGAAATCCGTGGCGTTTTTACGGCAGAAAACGCTCCGGATGTTTGAGTTTTTCCGGCAGATACGTATCGATCACGTAATTCAAGCCGTGTTTCGCCAGTGCCTGCTGCTCCGCACTGACCCCCATTTGGGGTAGATGCTCGATTGCATGAATCCAGAAACGTGCCGCCGCTTCGTCGAGGGCAGTCGCTTGGTCGGCAAGCGACGCTACCTGCCTGTCTTCGTTCTCGCTTGGTAATCGGGAATCATGACACTCTATCATGTGGGGCGAAAAGTCTGAGGCAAAAGGTTGGGACACTTGCCGCAGGCAGCTAACCGTGCGTATCGTGTGTATACTGTTTTGGTAATGGAAACGCCGCAACGTGATATCATATCTCCCGAACAGGCTAGAATCCGATGTCCAGAGCAATAGGCTGCCAGTGAGCCGTACAAGACGAATCCCGGTTGATTCCCTGAGATTCATTCAGGAATGATTCGAGACAGAAGGATCCTATGGACCTACCACGTCAACATGCGTTTGGAGGGAAGGTATATAGCGCGCGACGAGGTTCTCGGCGCGGTGGAATCGTTTCAAATCATCGAAGCGTATCCGGAAGATAAGTACCTCCCAAGCTACCTGGTTCTGGCAATGGGCGAGAAGTTAGCGTTTCATGTCCTCATTGCCGTGGATTTCGAAGGTGATAACGTCAGAATTGTCACCGCATATCGTCCCAGCCAGGAACACTGGATGCCGGATCTTATGACGAGGAGGAAAGGCCAGTGAAGTGCAGAATCTGTGGGTCAAGCCTAAAACCGATCAAGACAGACCTTCCCTTCAAGGTGAGCGAAAGGACAATCGTGATCGTCAAGGAACTGCCGGTCGTTCAGTGCGAGAGCTGCTCGGCCTACGAGATTGAGGATCCGGTGTTCAGCCGGGTAGAGGAACTCCTTTCTGTCATCGACCGGGCCACAGAACTGGAAATTATTCGTTTTGCAGCGTAATCGTCGATTTGAAATTGCCCTGACAAAATCGGTGACAGGCCACTATTTCCCCAATTTCTCAAAGCCTTTTGAAATACGTATTGCTTGAAGAAATTGGAGAAATAGTGGCCTGTCACCGATTTATGAAAAGCCATTTCCTTTCGGCATCGTTTGGCAATCTGCTTTGCTTAAGGGCTCAAGACGAAAGTCCTCAATGCCGACGTCGCAAACTATGCGAAAGCAAGCCTCAACGATTCTTCCTGCTACCTTTATTTGCACCAAAGCGTGATAGCACCCTTTCTGCAAATTAAACTGCTCATTTGCTGGTATAGGATCAAAGCGCCCGATTATGCGATTGTGCCATCCGCGGCATCCATCTTCATCCGGCCTGCGCATAGTTATGTCCAAAAGCTCACTTGATCCAGATGCGATGTCAATTGCCTCATGGGTCATACTCAAATCCCATAAAAGGGCCACATTAAATCCTGAAGCTGAGATCGGGCGAAGCGGCTCTGGCGTTTCAGACCATCGACCAACCATCCGCCGTCCTTCGCTAAAGACAAGCCTGTTTTTTTCCGTGAAAAACGTAATCCGCGCCTGGACATGCTGCGCAGAGCGCCGGTCCATAATACATTTCAGCGGCCACCAGAGGGCTTTATTCTCGACGATTACCCTGAGGAATCTTCTGCCATCAGCCTTGTCGTGATGCGTCTTTTCCTTCGTTATGCATATCTTTGGTCGCAGTTGGCGTTCTAAAAAGAACGCTACAAAGGCAGTAAAAGCGGCACCGAACAACATACTCGAAAAAGCTATCTTGTCGGTACTTCCACCCAGAAGAAGCGCTGCCAAAATCAAAATCAAAACTAGGTATGTGATGATTGTCGTAAGCATAGGGCCTTCCTTATTGTAAAACCCTGCTTGCTAACTTCGCTGTATCGCCTTAAGATCGAAACGCCACTACTGTTTTTCCGCGTGAGACGACTTCGTACAGCCCATCCGGCTGATCATCTTTTGGTTTGTATGACAAGTTAAAATGTATCCTGGTTATGCGTTCTTCTGGGCCACCTGTCGCAACATATTCGACAAGGGCTTCGGTCACATCAAAATCAACATCGCGGTTCGGAGGCAGATCAAGAGACTGCTTTAGAATCTGCGGAACCGCGCCTCCAAAAAAAGGCTCACGAATAATGACTACGTGCGTGAGCGTCACAGGTTCGGGCCTAGTGTTCCTAAAACGCAATACGCACCTGTTATTCTCAAATATCGGAATTGCGTAGACCATGTTTCCCTCGCAACGAATAAGACATTTGCGCGGATATCCCAAACGTCACAATAGGGCATCCCTGCGAATGTAGTTGGCTATCTGCCTCACAGCTATTTCCAGTCATTTTACATCTATTTGGATTTAACGGAGGCAAAGAGGTGAAGGAACACTCTAGCCTGTCATAACGCTGCCGGGAGATGACAGACTAAGACCGGAAAACGTCAAGGCCGAAAGAGGAGATAGAATCGGATCCTGCCGTCTCCCACAATGCGCTGCGGCGCTGCTCCATGGATAATTTTCCGCCCATGAATTTGAGCCATTTTTATTGTGGCGATTATCGTGGTGTCGCGACGGCGCAAACACGGAATCGGGGCGCGACGCACATGGGATACCTGGTGGAAACAGAGTGAGGAAACCGGTCAGCGCCCCCGGTTTCCGTGAATCTATTGGTCGATGGGACGGAGAGCATCTTCTTCATGGCCGAGAAAACCTTTTTCTTGACCGAAACCATGGTCTCGACGTCAGACAAGATCATTTGCATGACAGACACCACGGTCTCGGTCAACGAGACCATGGTATTTGCGAACGAAAAGATCTTCTCCGCGAGGGTGACCATGCTTTTCGTCAAGGTAAAGATCTTCTTCGTGGCGGTGACCATTTTCTTCGCCAATCAAAAGATCTTTTCCGGCATCGAAACCATGGTCTCGCTGGCTGAGAAGATCTTTTCCGTCACGATCACCATGGTCGGAGGCGATCGCCATCCGATTGATGCCTAATAAGTTAGCGCGACGCCCGATTTTCACCATGGTGTTTGTCGTCGTGAAGATCTTTTCGAAGGCTGAGACCATCTTCCCCGTTTCTGAGACCGTGGTCTTCGGCATTCGGAAAATCTTCTCCGTCATCGAAGCAATTTTCCCTGTCGTCGAGACCACGGTCTCCGCGCCGGAGAGCATCTTCTCAGAGGTGGAGAAGATCTTAGTCGCCTCGGACAACATGTTCTTCGCGACCAAGAGCGTCTTCTCCGTCGCTAAAACCGGGGACGCTGACCGGCTCTGCACACCGGCTGGTTCCCCAAAACTCAATCCCCCCAATGTGCAGAACCGGTCAGCGTCCCCCGTTTTTCCCTCATTTTGTTTCCCATACCGTGGGATACAAAGTGGCGGTAATGGAAATTGCTAAGAAAGTTGCTTGAATGAATTTAGGATATAGATTTCGCCGGACTTTCCATTCTTTTCTAAAATAGTCCAGGATATTTTATAGAAGAGTTCTTTGTGGATAACTTGGTTGGCCAATTCTATATGGACTGTTACACTTGATACATCTGCTGAATTGTTTCTGCCAGAAATCACCAACGGACAGTCTGAAATCACTTTTGCATAAAGGTGAAGAAAATGGGACCATCCATCCATTCGTTTATCTGTAAATCCTGGAAGTCGGTGGTTATGTAGAAAATCGGACATTTCTCTTTCAAAATATTTCATCTTTGAAATTCGTCGCATTTCTCGCCGGAGTTCAGTCGGGAGTTGCTCTAATTCGATGCCATTCTTGAGATGAACATTCGCGGCATTAAATTGCGTTAGGATCTTCTGCGCCATTCGCCTGTCCAGTTTAGAGTGGAGAGCCCAATCACAATGAAAAGTGAGATACTCGTAAGCCTGCATTTCATTTTGTTGCTCAAGGAGCTTCCGTATTTCGACTAACAAATAGACCACTTGAGCTTCGGTGGTTATTCCACTGTTCAGCTCTTCGGTCAATTTTCGAATAATTGCGGGTTCCATGGTGCCTAAAATCTTAAATCCATAAATCATTTAAAATCAACAACGATGAAACGTAAGCGGTAAGCGGGATGCATCTGGTGACCCAAGCGAAGCAGCTATAAGCTGCGCGCATGGAAACTGAAAACACTACCGGAGAGAAAAAGCAGAGGAGAAGCACAGCGGCGGAGAGGGCGGAGATCTTGGAGCAATTCCACCGCAGTGGTCTGACTCGGCTTGCGTTTTCCCGCACGCATAACATTGCACTATCCACTCTGCGCAAGTGGGCTTTAGTGGTTAACACACATAAAAAGTCATAAAAAGTCCAGCTCCAGCTCGGGGGTCGGACCTCGCCAACTCATTTCTTATGCAGGATTATTCGATTATAGACGGGCTCAAAACAGGTCTTGCAGCCATTTTAATGCCCATTTTTCTGCCTCCAGGCATGCACCAAACACGACCAAGAGCAACGAAAACGCTTAACCGCAAAAAGAGCGTCATAATATGGATGCAAGCCTGCTTTTTGGGGCTTCCATGGAAGCGATGTCTTTTTTTGCGTGGTTGTTATCATGGTCCGACCCCGAACCAACTAATCTTCCAGGCCGCGCGCGGAAGGGCGGATGTCGATGAAGACCTGGTCGTTGGGAGCCAGTTTTTGCGTCGGGATTATGTAACAGATGTCATCGGCCTTGCAGTATCGAATCTGCGGCCTCAACAGCATGTGTAGGGCACTGCCCTTGGAGCGGGACGGATTCCGGAAGGCGAGAAAAAGCGTGCCGCGAATTAGAGGGCCATATTCAATTAGCACCTTCTTGCTGATCCTCCATTCAACTACCGGACATTGCATCTTCTCATCGAAAAACTGGTAGAGAAACCAGTTTCTCTTGTTATCGGTATACGACGCGAGAACGTTGGATCCAAGCATGAGGCCCCTGGAGAGATAGTTCAACATGGGCAGGGCGGACGCTCCGGTCTGCGCCATCTCAGCAGCCGCCTTCGGAATCATCGGCAGCGCCTGCTCCCAGACGCTTTTGGTGTTTCTGGATGGATGCAGCGTGCTCAGCGTCGCGGCAACAGGGATCGCCTCCGGCCCATCTTCGAAGGGCTCAGGCTTCAACACGAGGTGAATGGCCAAGGCGCCGTCTTCGGGAAGCTCCTTTCTCCAATCCCAATAGAAACCCTCGACGAGAGTGATCCCGAACGCCCAATCATAACGATAGGTGCTCGGCTCCAGGGCGGTTTCCAGGGCCTGGGGGAGAGAGGCCGTCTTGGCTTCCGTCAACGGCTCGTCTTCGCCTTGCAGGCTCAGATAGCAACGCAGCGTGAATACTTCGTCCTGTTTATGTTCTGTGCAGGTTGCCGGATTTCCCGCAGCCGCGGATTTCAGACTCCCCGCAACGATGTCGAATTCCGGTTCATTGGTGGTGTACTTGCGAGCCACAAAGTCGAAGAAATTCCTTTTGGCCTGGACCCCCATCGGAGCCTCCAATCTACGGTGATAGGTTCGAATAAAGCCCCTCTTTCAAACATTGGCATCCTTCCACGGGTTCCACGGATTTCACTGATTTAAATCCGTGGAATCCGTGGCGTTTTTACGGCAGAAAACGCTCCGGATGGTTGAGTTTTTCCGGCAGATACGTATCGATCACGTAATTCAAGCCGTGTTTCGCCAGCGCCTGCTGCTCCGCGCGGACGCCCATCTTGAGCAGATATTCGATTGCATCGACCCAATCGCGATAATGCCGGATGAAGGGATCGTTTTTTATCGCATCGCGCGCCCGCTTGATATCCACATCTTTCAGAGGATGGGTCGGCAATTTATAATCGACGATGTCTTTAGGCGTGATGCCCAGAAATCTTGCCTGGGGCACGCAAAAGAATTCGTTCAGATGTGCGGCGTTGCCGGATCCCACTTTCAGAGTCCGGTAGATGTTGGTGATTCCGTACGGATCTCCGTCGACAAAAACGTAGACGGGAATCTTTTTGAAATCCGCGAGCCGGCGTATAAAGCGGCGGCACGCGCGCGTGGGGACCCCTCCCATGCTGATCAAGATGCAGTTGGCTTTTTTCCAATAGTTGTGCTTTACCAGCCGCTGAAACATTCCTGCGGTTTCGATAACAAGAATAAAGTCTGCATTAGTTTCGAACTGGAGTTGCTCCACGGAGATTGGAATGCTGTAGGCGCCCGAGCCGAACTTGGTGCAATCGATACGAAGCACTTTTCCCGTGTCGCGGTCGTGATCGATCACAAACAGGCGTCCGGCCACATCCCCGCCCTTTTCTTCGGGAATAAAACCTAACTGCTCGCGGTTAACGCCGAAATAGGCTTCGACATCGTCCATGACCGTATCGGATTCCGGCTGTTCGGTGAATCGGGCATCCTCCCAGTTTTTGGAGACGTAGTAGGCTTCCCTCTTGGTTGCGATATCATCATTCTCAATAAGCTCTTTGGAGAGGGCGATCATTCTCAGCGTCTGAGCGAAAGTCTTTACCGTGTTGACCGTCAGGGTGCGCTCTTTCTTCTGGCCGGTCATCTCAAAAAAGCCTCGCTGCGGCTGATACCGAACGTTCGACAGGGATCGAACCGGCAGTTTCATGGTGGGTTTCTTCCGTGCCATGATCTTGCGATGGATATCCTGAGCGGATGTCCGGATCGCGGTCAAAACAGACTTATTGGGTTTTTCCTGGTCCGTTTCGATAGCGGGACTGGATTTTTTAGACATACGCCAACGCTTTCCTTCACGGTGAGGTGAACGCCCCTGTCCTGCAGTTGGTCATTCCTCAATCCGCTCTCTGGATCGGCTCCGCTCGAGAACATCCTTCAGCGTAATCACCAGGTCCTTTTCGGCCTTTTCGCTTAGCCCCAGGATTTCACGAAGAGCGATTCCGATGTGTGGGATATATTTTTCAATATACGATTTTTTCTTTTCCTCATCCACTGCACGCCTGTGCGCGCGGATGTGAGTTGCCAGTTTGCGTCCGCACTCCTGTAGGGCCAGACGCAGTTCGCGCATGATTTCCGGGTATCCGGCGACTGCCTCTTTGCTTTCGGATGTAAAGGGAACCCATACCGAAGCTATATGAACAAACAGCACCACGGGGCCGATGGGAAGCGCGCCTTTCGATTGAGAAAGCCCATAGCTGCGCCAGTCTATTCCGAGAACGGCTTTTGAAATTGCGCATCCGGACTGTTGGTATTGGAGGGGGACTCGATTGGCAAAGCGCAGAAGATCCACCAGATCCTCGCCCTTCAGGCTGCCGCCGTAGGCGAGCGCAACCTCCACCTGGAACGGATTCCCCCGGTACACCGCCGGCGCCCTCGTGATAGCGGTATAGAAATCGGCGTCGATCTCCTTGCGGAGCCCCGAAAGGATCTGTTCTTCACCGATCGGAGAGAGGCAGTTGGTCGCCGGATTCATGATCTTTACGCCGTTGATTGCCTTAAAGAGCCGCTCAGCCTCATGAACCGCAATCGAATGGGGATTCGCATTGGGACTTAGGGAAGCCGCTTTGCAAATCTCCATCGCCACGCGTCCGCTTATGCGGGAAAAATCTCTTTGGAGCGCCGCGCTGAGCTGCCGAGCGGGTGTTTCCTTCATCATCCGAATCAGTACGCCCAGTTCGACACCATAGGGGTGCGGTTTGATTTCGCGCGGCTCAGGCGGAAGGGAATCCGAGCCGCGCTGCAGATGCACAGTCCCGCCGGTCTCAGGGACAGTGTAGAAGATTTCGCAGTGGGGATTGGCAATGGCAGTCTGGCGGATGTAATCGTCTACAGAGTGCCGCCCTTTCTTGTAGGTTCCAATCAACTCAATTTCGACCTTTGTCCCATGCGGTGGTTCCCACTCCACTGCCTTGTCAATGATAATCTGCGGTGCATTCTTGCGCGTGTCGATTTGAATCTCATAATAATGGGCGGGCTTTTCACGTCCGGTGCGCGATGTGACGACGATGGACTTGCCCGTTGTCAGCAGTCCGTACATTCCAGCAGCGGAAATGCCGATTCCTTGTTGGCCGCGAGCCTGCTTGAGGGTGTGAAACTTCGACCCGTAGAGCAGCTTCCCGAAAATTTTTGGGATCTGCACTTTGACAATCCCCGGCCCGTTGTCTTCAACGGATATTCGAAAACGGTCTTCGGCCAACTGCTGAATGTCGACCTTCAGCACAGGCAGAATCCCGGCGTCTTCACAGGCATCAAGAGAATTGTCGACCGCCTCTTTGACTGCCGTTAAAAGGGCTTTTTGGGGATTGTCAAATCCCAAGAGATGGCGATTTTTGCTGAAGAATTCGGAAATTGAAATGTCCCGCTGGCGAGCAGCCATGGATTCCGCAGTTTGGCGGAGCTTGGCCTTTTCGGCCGCGGGCTGGCTTGGATCCGATTCCGATATTGTTTGCAAGGACACCATCTCCCCTGAATTTTATGGAATGCACATAATAGAAAATGCAAAAGGGCATTTCAACATCGGAGGGAAAAAACAAGACGTGCGGATTTCACGGAGGATCGCGGATTCATTGTATTATTCTACTACTATGAAAAAACTACTGACCTTCTTCGCAGCTGTTGGAATCTTTGCGCTCCCACTACATCCTCGGGAGGATTCGATGCCTGATTTGATGGGACTGGAAACGATGACGGCGCGGTTTGCGCCTGTAGAAATTTCTGCGGATATCTCGCAGTTGCCTGCCCACGAACGGCAAGCGCTGGCCAAACTGGTCCAAGCCGGATGGATTATGGACTCCATTTTTCTGCGCCAGGTCTGGGCCGGGAATCCATCAATGTTGCTCGATCTGCTGAGAGATCAAACCCCTCTCGGCAAGGCACGTCTGCGTTATTTTCTGATCAACAAAGGACCGTGGTCGAGGCTGGATCACAACGAAGCCTTTATTCCAGGCGCTCCGGCTAAACCAGGCGGCGCGAACTTTTATCCTGAAGGATCCTCAAAGAATCAGATAGATGCCTGGATACAGTCGCTCCCGGTCGCGGAGAGAACGGCCGCCCAGGGTTTCTTCACAACGATCCGATATCCTGCGGCAGATCGGAGGGAGAGTTTCATTGTTGTCCCGTATAACGTCGAGTACCAGGGAGAACTGGAACTCGCAGCTACGCTCCTTCGCAATGCAGCATCTCTTACCACGCAGCCAAGCCTGAAGAATTATCTGGCAAAACGCGCGGATGCATTTTTGAGTAACGATTATTACGCAAGCGACCTGGCATGGATGGCGCTCGATTCGAATATCGAGCCCACGATTGGTCCTTATGAGGTCTACGAAGATGACTGGTTCAACGCCAAAGCAGCTTTTGAGGCGTTCATCACAATCCGGGACGAGGCTGAAACCGCCAAGCTCTCGAAACTTGGCGCCCATCTCCAGGAAATAGAGGACCGCCTTCCGATAGATCCCAAATACCGCAACCCAAAACTCGGATCCATGGCCCCGATTCGGGTCGTAAATGAAATACTTGCGGCGGGAGACGGCAACCGGGCAGTCCAAACGGCTGCGTTCAACCTGCCCAACGACGAACGCGTGATAAGGGAAAAAGGGGCAAAGCGCGTGATGCTGCGAAACGTGCAAGAATCCAAATTTAACATTGTGCTGATTCCAATCTCCCGCTTGGTGCTGTCCGCAGCGGATCAAAAGAACGTGTCCTTCGATGCTTTCTTCACCCATACCGTCATGCACGAACTGATGCATGGCCTCGGTCCGCATGAAATCAGCGCGGGCGGACGGGCAACAACCGTGCGCCAGGAATTGAGGGAAACGTACAGCACCATCGAGGAGGCGAAGGCCGATATCTCGGGTTTGTTCGCACTCCAATATTTGATGGGAAAGGGAGTCTTGAGCGGCAGTCTCAAGGACAGCATGTACGATACGTATCTGGCCTCGGAATTTCGTTCCATTCGGTTCGGTGTTACTGAAGCTCACGGCCGCGGAACTGCAATTCAGCTGAATTTCCTGCTTGATTATGGCGCATTCTCGATCGGAAAAGACGGCGCCTTTTCTGTGAATAGGACGAAGATTTCGGGTGGCGTCGAAGCTCTGACACGGGATCTGATGACTCTGGAGGCCGAGGGCAGCTATGCGAAAGCGAATGAGCTGATTACGAAAATGGGTGTTGTGAGACCCGAGGTGAAGAATGCGCTAAACCGGCTGCAGCACATCCCGGTCGACATCAAACCCAAGTTCATAACCGCAGAGCGACTGGGAAAGACGGCAGCTGGACCAAGATAAACCGGACGCGGTTGCCTTTCCTGGGAACCGCTATCCAAAGCCCGCCGACAGGAGGCTAAAACATGTGGCACAATATGTTCATTCCGGATCTCCACGTTTTGGAAAAAATAATAAGGCCAATCATTGTCTATGGGTTTTTAATAATCGCACTGCGGTTAGCCGGGAAACGGGAATTAGCGCAGCTGAACCCGTTTGATCTGGTAGTTTTATTGACATTGTCGAACACCGTGCAGAACGCGATTATCGGCAACGACAATTCTTTATCCGGAGGATTGATCGGGGCTGCGACGCTCTTGCTGGTCAACTATCTGGTCGTTCGATTCCTTTTTGCACACGAACGGATTGACCGCCTGGTTGAAGGGGAACCCGACGTGTTGATCGAGCATGGGCGAATTCAGGAATCCCACTTGAAAAGAGAGTTGTTGACAAAGCAGGAATTGGAGATCGTCGCGCATCGGCAGGGTTTTGCCGGTCTCGATGAGATCGATCGGGCTGCCATCGAACCCGGCGGCGGCATCTTTTTCTCGGCCAAAAAACCAACACCTGATGAAACGCAACAGGCCGAACTCATCAAGCACCTGGACGCAATCGCGTCTCAACTAAACGAACTGCGTTCAAAGATCGAACCGACTGCCAAAGCGGAATGAAGGAAAAACCCGGGCGGCCACCCGAATCCCCAATTCACGATTTGTATCGATTGACCTGGTGTTGCGTTGCGCAAATAAATTGACTAAGGGCCTGTGACAAAATAAGTGACGCACTTCGGCGCGAGCACCGGGCGGGCAGATGCAAGGCGGCGCGACGCAGGCGATGCGGTGACATCGTCGAGGAGCGCCAACGCAGCAGATGCCCGCCCGCCGTCGCGCCCCTTCGGGCTGCGGCCCGCAGGCCCGCTGA
>Ga0187865_1001979_pt1 | contig 21192 bp, 21 predicted proteins | sample June2016WEW_11_1_2_FD_132989 | JGI IMG/M metagenome (GOLD analysis project Ga0187865, IMG submission 132989) | Peatland microbial communities from SPRUCE experiment site at the Marcell Experimental Forest, Minnesota, USA - June2016WEW_11_100 | ecosystem: Environmental > Terrestrial > Soil >...
ATGGATCCCTGAATCTTGGCCGGAATTGAGCCGTGAGTCTGCCGCTCACTGACCACGGCTCGCGGCAGCAGACGTTTCCACCACCGCAGGAACGCGCTACATCGCTCAATCGCGATTCTTGGGCCTTTAAACCTGCATTGCGCCTTCCACCGCACACAGGTTAAGATTGCTATGATGAAGAAACACGTTCCTACGCAACTAATCGTCGGGTTGGGGATATTGCTGATCGGGGGCGGGATCGTCGGGGGCGAGTATTTTCTCGTGAAGGGGTATCCGGCGCACAGAGAAGCCGTGGAAAAGGAAACGCTGGCGCCGACCTCTTACAAGAATGATGGTTTGGGATTTGAGATGCAGGTGGCGGCGGGCATCAACGAGAAGGTGGAACTCTTTTCAGGGGGCGTCCGGATTTTCTCACCACGATTCTGGAGCATAGGACCTTCCATCACCATCACTTCGCAGCCCAATCCTGATCAGAGCGCCGAGTTCACACCGCAGGACTTGGCGAAGTGGGAGACCGATGGCGTCCTGCACGAACTTCCGCGCTACCATTTTGAGCACACCCGGATCAACGATCGCGACGCGGTTTTGATCTTGCAGTATAAGAATCGTGAGATGCTGCTCACGGCGCGAGTCATTTCCCCGGACCATATTGTGGAGGCGAACTGCACGCCCGGCCGCGCTGACGAAGATCTTTACATGCAGGCTTGTGATGAGAGTGTGCGGACGATCAAAGTAGCGGGGCCGCCGTCTCCGCCACCTCCTACTCCGGGGGTGATGGAAATCGCTCCGAACCCAGCGCCCGCCAAGCATTAGCGCGGGCGGGCGAAACAGAGTTTTCCTCTCGCTGGGGCCGGCAGGGTTCAACGTGACAAACCACGGCCCGCGATCTCTGGCCTTTAAGGAGGGTCGGTGAGTCGAGCCATACCAAAGTGGGAATGCATCGAAGGCGATCTGGCTACCCCGTTGGGATTTCGGGCGGCGGCGGTGGCCGCCGGAATCAAGAAGACGCGTGAGGCCTTGGATTTGGCGCTGATCTTTTCCGATTCGCCGGCGACGACGGCCGCCGGGGTTTTCACCACCAATCGAGTTGCGGCGGCGCCGGTTTTGCTTTCACGGCAAAACCTGGTCGATAGCCGGGGACGTTGCCGCGCCATCGTCGTCAATTCCGGAAATGCCAATGCCTGCACCGGCAGGGAGGGGCTGCACACGGCGGAGGAAACGGCCCGCGTCGCCGCAGAGCTGTTGGCAATCGAACCCTCGCAAGTCCTGGTGGCATCGACGGGAGTCATTGGCGTCGCGCTCAACGCGGACCTGATTCTCCAGCAACTCCCCCATCTGAAAGAAAAGCTCTCCAAGGAGAACGCCAAGGCCGTCGCCCACGCCATCCTGACCACCGACACCGTCCCCAAGACTTGCGTGGTGCGGTCGGAAGCCAGAGGCAAGGTTGTGCACATTGCCGCCATTGCCAAAGGGGCGGGGATGATTCATCCGCGCATGGCCACCCTGCTTTCTTTCATTACCACGGACGCCTCCATGGGCGAGCGCATGCTGCACAACCTGCTCATGGGAGCGGCGGACGATTCCTTCAATCGCCTCACCGTAGACGGCGACACCTCCACCAACGACACCGTCGTGGCGCTGGCCAGCGGCCTTGCGGAAACTTCGGTGATTCCCGGAAACGACAGCCACGCCTGGTTTGCGGAGGGATTAACACTCGTTTGCCAGACACTCGCGCGCATGATTGCGCGTGACGGCGAGGGTGCATCCAAGTTGGTTACCGTGGAAGTTGTGGGGGCGCGGACTCCCCTCGATGCTGACCGCGTGGCGCGCGCCATTGCCAACTCTCCGTTGGTGAAGACGGCGCTGGCGGGCGCCGACCCGAATTGGGGCCGCATCCTCTGTGCGGCGGGTTACTCGGGCACGAAATTCGATCCCGACAAGATCGACGTTAGCGTCAACAACATGGCGCTGTGCTGCAAAGGCGTCGATGCCGGCTTCGACGAAGCGGCGGCTCACCGCGAGCTCGACCGCAAGGAACTTTTAGTGCGCGTGGATCTCCACGCCGGAAGAGCCACAGCCCGTGTGTGGACTTGTGACTTTACGCGGGACTACATCGACATCAACGCCTCATACCGGAGCTGACCCAGCAAGATGCCAGTAGGCAGAAAGCCGTAGGCACTCAGCAGAGGGCAGTGGCGCGGGAGATCTATTCTCAAAATGGGATTTTCCGAATTGGATTGCAGGGACTGCGGTAACGCACCGAGCTGAATCCAAAATCTAAAATCCAAAATTAATTTACGGCCTGTCGATAAACGGCCGAAGAAATTCCGCGGAAGCGCGAATTTCCTCGATGCCGCTCAATCCGTCTTCAATGGAAACCCACCCATCAAAGCCCACTTCACGCAGGGTGCGGAAGATGTGCGGGTAATTATTCATTCCTTTGCCTACCTCACCGTGGGTCAGAATCGCCGCGTACCCAACGGCATCCTCCACCGCCCTTAACTCCTCGATGGTGTGTCCGGGCTTCAGGTGCCGGTCGCTGGCGTGCATGGTCACCACGCGATGTTTTACCTTCTCGAGCAAATCGAGAGGGTCCTCACCGGCCAGGATGGCATTGGAGGGATCGTACTGCACGCCGAACCACGGTGAATCGATCTGATTCACGATCTCGAGAAAAACATCCTGCTTCTGCGCGAACTCCGGGTACGTCCAGAAATTGTCTTTGTAATGGTTTTCCATGGTGAGCACGATGCCCTTGGCCGCGCTGTATTCCAAAACCTCCTTGATGCCTTCCACGACCCAGCGCACTCCCTCTTCGCGCGAGACGCCCGGGCGGCGCTGGCCGGAAAGCACGCGGCAGAACTTGCCGCCCAACCGCGCTGTGATGTCGACCATGAGTTTCTCGTGTTCCACTTCCTTGCGCCGGTCTTCCGCGCGTGGCTGGGTGAAATCCGAGGAGCAGCACAGCAGGGGCATTTCCAGCTTGTGGCGCGCGTGTGCCTCGCGAACTTTCTCCAGGTACGCGTCGTCAAAGCTGGTCAGGGTTCCGTCGTAAAGCTCCAGGCCGTCGACGGGGAGATCCGCGGCCATGTCGATCCATTGGAACAGGGTCATGGTGCGGTCCCGCACCAGCTCGTCCATGTAACATTTGGGAAAGGCAGCAAGTTTCATCGTCGGTTGGTCCCTTAGATTCCTAAGTCGGAAGGCGCGCCAAAGGGAAGCTGTTCGTAATCGAGCACAGCCCCGGAAATCAGTTCATTGGTGGCGAAAAACAGAACGGCGTTGGCGATATCGGCGGGCAGCAGCAGGCGGCCGAAGGGGCGCGTCTTCACCGCGTCCTCCAGCCAATTCTCACCCTTACCCTCGAGTACCGCGACGGCGTGGCGCTCTCCTTCGGTCAGCACCCAGCCGGGGTTGATCTGGTTCACACGAATACGGTATTTCGTCAGGTAATTCGCCAGATTTTTGGTAAACGTCATCAGCGCGCCCTTGGAGGCGGAATAGGGCAGCAGCCGCTTCATCCCGCAGTAAGCGTTCACGGAACCGATGTTGACGATGCAGCCGCTCCGCCGGTCCTTCATATGACGCACCGCTTCCTGACAGAGAAGGAACGGGGCGCGCAGGTTGATGGCGAAGATTTCATCCCACAGCTCGGTGGAAGTGTCCTCAATGGTGCCGCGATGCACCACGCCGGCGTTGTTCACAAGGATGTCCACCCGCCCGAAGCGCGCGAGCGCGTTGCGAACGATGCTGCGGCAGTGCGATTCATCCTGCAAATCCCCGGTCACCAGCAGCGCTTGGCTTCCGGCGGCGTCAATGGCCTCCACAGTCTTTTCGCCGCCGGCCCGCTGGCTGTCGCGCCCGTGCACGAGAATCCGCGCGCCCGCCTCGGCGAGTTTGAGCGCGATTCCTCCGCCAATGCCCTGTGTCGAGCCGGTGACCACCGCCACTTGGCCTGCCAACGATCGCTTTTCCGCATCCGCCTGGCTCATGAGTTCCTTTCGCACAGCAACCGCTCACCCATTCTCTCGCGCCGGTTTCAAGACGGCTTTCACAATTTCCCCGGAGGCCATCTCATCGAAGCAGGGGCGCCAATTCGGGTAAGTTTCGATTCGGCCCACGATGCGCAGCGGGTCGAGTTTTCCCGACGCCAGCAGCGTAAGCACTCTCTCCCACATCCGATAATTGTGGCTGAAGCTGCCCTGAAGCCGAACCGCTTTCTGCACCAGTGGATCGAGGGAAAAGTTCAGTGGCTGAGGTCCCCAGCCGACTTTGGTGATTTGACCGCCCGGCCGCACGACCGCCATGGCAGTCTTCAGCGCGGCGGAGGCGCCCGCGGCGTCAATCACCAAGTCCACGCCCAGCCCATCTCCGATGGACCGTACTACCTCGCGAATCTGCTCTTCACCCTCCGTGAGCGCGCGATCCACGCCCAGTGCCTGCGCCACTTTTATGCGGGCGGCATCCTGCTTCAGCCCGGCCACACCCACCCAACTTGCGCCCGCAAGCTTTGCCAGTTCCAGACAGAGCAGGCCGATGGGGCCCGGCCCCAGGACCAGAACGGAATCGCCCGGGTGGATCTCGTTGTGGACGCACGTGGCGTTAAACGCCACGCAGCACGGTTCGGTGAGCGCGGCCTTTTCAAAGGAAACGGAGTCAGGCACCCGATGCAGGCAGCGCGCGGGCACTCGTACAAAATCCGCCATGGCGCCGTTCATGCCATTGCCGAAGCCGCGCCGCTGCGGGCAAAGATTGTACTCACCGGACCGGCAATAAACGCATTGGCCGCAAATAAACGCCGCCGTTTCTGACACCACCCGGTCGCCCTCTCGAAATCCCCGTACGCCTTTGCCCACGGCGCTCACCACGCCGGTGAACTCGTGCCCCAGGATCACCGGTATGTTAACGGGCCAGCTATGGGTATTATGAAATTGGTGAATCTCACTTCCACAAACACCCACGGCGCGCGTCGAAAGCAGAACTTCATCGTCGGCGGGGTCGCCTGGGCGCGGCATTTCCCGCAACTCCACCGCGTATTTTTCCAGAGCGTAATGGACGATCGCCGCCATGGAGGCCGTCGGCATGCTCAACCCCTTCCCTGCAATTTGGCAATAATCTCGCGCAACAATCCTTCCAGGTCGTGCGTGGGCGACTTGAAGGCGTCGGCATCCACCGTGAGCGGCGCGCCCAACACCAGGTGATGGACTCCGAACTTGGGGAGCTGCATCACCTGCTCCACGGAGAGGCCGCCCACCGCCTGCACGGGAATGCTTACGGCTTGCACCACGGCTGCCAGCTCATCGAGCGGACTGGGCGGTACGCCACCGTGCGCGGCGATCACCGCCGGGTCGCGGCGCTCGTCGTAGCCCACGTGGTGTACGATGTAATCCACTCCCAGCTCCTGCATCAGGCGCGAGGCGGCGGGCTTATCTTCACAGCCCAGGTCGTCGCCCATGACTTTCACTCCGTAATCGCGGCCGGCCTGCACGACCATTCTGATCGTCGCCGGATGCGCCCGCGCCATCACCACCACGTGCGTGGCGCCGGCCTTGGCCATCATCTCCGCTTCCAGGTACCCGCCGTCCATGGTTTTCAAGTCCGCAACCACGGGATAATCCGGGAACTCGCGCCGCAGTGCCTCGACGGCGTGCAGACCCTCCCCCAGCAGAAGCGGGGTTCCCGCTTCCAGCCAGTCCACTCCCGCGCGCACCGCTTTGTGAGCGTGGTCCAGAGCTTCTTCGATGGTCGTGAGGTCGAGCGAGATTTGCACGATGGGCCGAGGCAGGGTCGTCATGTCATTTCCTGTGAATCGAGACGTCGAGTTTCAGTGAACAAATACGGTAACCCACTTTCCCAGATATCTCAATGGTTCTGTGGCCAGCGACGGGGCAATTTTGCGACCCCACGGAGCGGTTGTAGCGCTGACCTTTAGGTCAGCACGTGCCGATGGCAAGAATCCAGTTGCCAGGGGAGCAACAGTTGCGTAAGCTTGCGCTTGCCCGCGGCTGCCGATTGTGTGCCAGGGACTTTTTCTCCCCGTACACGGGCGCCGTACGGGACGACGAAGGACAAGAACTAGCTGGGAGGACACCCATGAATCGACGGAATTTCACCAAGACACTTGCGGGGGCCACGCTCGGCACGGCCGCGCTTGCCCTTGAACCACTGGGAGGTGCTGAACTAAAGCTCAGCGCTACAACCACTGACGGCACGGCGGCGCGCGCAGCGGCGGACCAAAACACCGTGGAAGCGCCGTTCAAAATCTCCATCATGCTTTGGACGGTGATGCACGAACTGCCCTTTGAGGAGCGTTTGGAAAAGGTTGCCGAGGCCGGTTACCACGCCGTGGAATTGGTCGGTGAGTACTCGAAATGGACGGAAGAGGATTTTCGCCGATACAACAAAAAACGCGCCGAGTTGGGCATCACGTTCGATACCACCGCCGGCACACACCACGGTGTGGGCGACCCGAGTGTCCGCGAGGCTTTCCTGGCGGATGTCCGCGAGCAATTGAAAATCATGGAAAAGATCGAATGCCCCGCGTTGATCGTCATGTCGGGCAACGTGGTGCCGGGCCTCTCGCCGCAAGCTCAGCACGACAGTTGCGTGGAAGGACTGAAGCGGGCAGCGGAATTGGTGGAGGGGAAAGGCGTCACCCTGCTCCTGGAAAATATCGACCTCGAGGAAAATCCCCATTACTACATGTGGTCAGTCCCGGAGGCCTTCAAGATCATCGAAGAGGTGAATCATCCCCAGGTCAAATTTCTGTACGATTTCTTCCACGCGCAAATTTCCGGCGGAAATTTGATTGCCAACCTGCAAAGGCATGCCGACAAGGTGGGTTTGATCCACATCGCCGACGTTCCGGGCCGTCACGAGCCCGGCACCGGGGAAATCAACTACCTTAACATCTATAAGAAACTCGCCGAGCTGAATTACCACCGCTACGTGGCCATGGAATTCCGTCCCACCGGCGACCCCGTAAAAATCCTCGCCCGCGCCCGCCAGGAAGCCCTGCAAGCTGCGCAGGCACAGCGGTCCTGACGCGTGGGCGGCGCGGAGCGCCTGGCGAGTCCCGCGAAGCGGGATAACGTGAGTGGCCGTCCGCGAGTTCACACCGATCTCCGCATGCAGCGCGCCGCCACGGCCCGCAAGCTGGCTTGAGGAAAGCGGCACTCCGCCGCCGCGGACCGCACTCCAAAGCGCCTTCGGCGCGGGCCAATTCAATCGTGCTCGTGCTCGCGCAGGTCGCGGCGAATCGTCGCCGGGTCGTCGAGTGGCGTGCCGGGCTGCGCCTTCAAGTCCAATCCCGGCTCGCGCACCTTGGCGGGATCGAAAATGCGCAAGTCGCTGGGCAGCGCGTCGTAAGGCGTAAAGTCCGGCTGAGCGGTAAAGAAATCCGTGAGGTCCGTGGCGGCTGCGTCGAACTGGTTCAAGTAGGGCAAGCCGAAGATCAAATCAAAAGTCTTCAGGATGCTGGCGATGCTGGTGTGGGGGTGCGAAGTCAAGCCGCGGCGCGCGTAGGGACTGATGACCATCAACACGCTGCGATGCGCGTCCACGTGGTCGCGTCCGTCCTGCGCGTCATCCTCCGTCACAAAAATCGCCATGTCCTTCCAAAACGGGCTGTGCGAAAACAGTTGCACCAATTTGCCCAGCGCCAAATCGTTGTCGGCAACATACGAGGCGCGGTACGGGTATCCATCTTCAGGCCGCAGCCGCCCGGTGTGATCGTTCGGCAGCCAAATATAAATGAATTGGGGCAGCGGTTCCCTGCCACTGGCATAACGAATCTGGAACTCGCGTTCAAACTGGCCGAACCGGTACTGGTCGGAGATGGTGGTGTTGAATGTGGCGTAATCGCGCGAGGTGTTTTCAAACAACGCTTCCGGCATCGGCATGTTCACCGCCTCGCGAACTCCGGTGGGCTGCATACCCATTCTTTCCTCGCATCCCGCGACTTCGAGGCCCTCACCGTAGTTGCGAAAGCTGATGTGGCCGCGCAACAGGTGCTCCCACAACGAGCCGGCTTCAAGGAAGGTCTCCGGGTAGGGGCCGGTGGACCCGATGCCGAGGCGGCCGGGCGTGTCGGGGTCCGTCCGGAAACCGGAGTGTCTGCCGTAAGCGGAAGGCCATGCGGTCTCCAGGACTTCGTTGGGATAATTCCCCACCAGCCAGTGATGGCCATCGACGGAGACGTCGGATTCCACGTAGTAGTTGTCACTGATGCCGAACCGCCGCGCCAACGCATGATGATTGGGCGTGACGTGACCATCCTCGACCGTGGGCTCATCCTTGTCCTTCACTTGCGCGGTCTCGCCCCAGCGGGCCAGCGCTGCGTCGCCTGCGAACTCTGGGCTCTGCGGATGCAGGTCACCGAAGACTTCGTCGAAAGTGCGATTCTCTTTCACGATGAATACGACGTGCCCAATGTTGCCCAGGACCGGCGGCGGTAGTGGTGTGGCAATTGGCATTCCCGCCCTGCCCTTCCCACCCGTGGTGGAGGTGGGAGTCATACAGCAGAAGCCATTGTCCTTCAGCACTTGATTGGTGCCCGCACGAAGGGTTCCCCGATTTATGGGTACGGGTTCAGGTTTGCCGTTTTCCGGACCATCCACGGTGATGTAGGGATATGGAAGTTGGGCGATTGAGACAACCCCCTTCGTGATGTCCCCGAGCCAAGCTCCCTCCGGTCCCGGATGAAAATCTGGCCCACCGTTGGGTCCGGCGCCGAATCCTTTGGCATTGGCCACGTAAAGGGTTTCGTTGTCAGGGCTGACGGCCACGCGGGCGGGGAACCACGCCGTGGGGATATATCCCAAGACTTTCCCGCCGTGCGCGTCCAACACGGCAACGGCGTTAATCCCCGCGCACGCCACGTACAATCGCTTTTCATCCGGGCTTAACGCCATGCCGAAAGGCAGCACCCCACGCAGGCCCTTGACGGATTCATCTGGTTCGAGCACGACTGTTTTCTTCACCTGGTTCGTGCGCGCGTCGAGGATGGTGATGCTGTCCTGCGCGGCGTTGGACACGAACACTTCCTTCTTCCCCGCCACCACGTCCCCGGGACTCGACCCGCCGACGGATCGATCACCCACGGGAATCCCGGTCCGGACTTTCGCCACCACGCGGGGCTGCGCCGGGTCTCGAACGTCGATCGTGAAAACCGAATTCGATTCGGGGACATTGGGATCACCCAGCCCGGGAATCTGCTTGCCTTCCACCACCGCGCCCTTCTCCGCCTCGGGCGAGGGGAAACCGAAAGCTGGAAACTCCAGGCCCGTCATCCTGGGGTTTTTCCGATCGAACCCGGGAACCAGCGAGTACTGAAACATCCCCACATTGGAAACATAGGCGCGCTTTTCATCCGGGGAAAGCGCCAATCCGAACGGCATGCGCCCCACCGAAACACTGGAGAGAATCTGCTTCGATTGCGTATCCAGGATGACCAGCCGATAATGCGCGAGGTCGAGCGCCAGCAGACGGCGGCCATCCCGCGTAAGCCGGATGGCGCCGGTCAGGCTGCTCTTGTAAGTCGCGCCGTGATCCGTCCCGTCCAGGCTGAGCGCGTAGAGCCGCTGCCGCGTCTCCATGTCGAAGACTCCGATCCGTCCGTTGTCGCCTTCGGAGATGTAGACCGTGCGATTGTCCGGCGCAATGGCAGCGGCCAGGAAGATGCTTTCCGGATCGGAATCCGCGGAACTTAAGACGGGCGGAATTTGAGTAACCAGGGGGTGCGGACTGGCGAGATCCGTGATGATCGAGAACAAATACGGTTTGTTGCCGCAACTGACCACGACCAGCATTTTGCCGTCCGGGCTGAGGGCCATTCCGTAGGGATGCGGGGCGACTTTTACGTGCGTACCAAGCGGGGTGATCAGCCGCCCGCTGGGCAGGATGCTTTCCCCATTGGGATTGACTTTAGCCGGTCGGTCTCCCGCCGGCGCCGACAACGAAAAGCTAGAGATCTGCTTCGCATCGCGCGCCTGCTGCAATCCGGCTTGGCCAATGAAAGTCAAAAGCGCAATAAGAACCGACAGCACATAGTGTGGCCGCATAGCTCGGCCCTCCCGAATCAAATTTGTTATTGCCGCGCATCATAGCACGGGTGGATTACGGAATTGTGAAGCACAAGTCCCCTTTTGGCCATCCTCAGTATAATGGGCGCCGCCCGAGTTGCGGATTGCCATGCCCGCCAACCTCGCCCCCGATTGCAGTTGTGCCCAATGGCTGTTGCATGATAGCATGATGGCATGACTCAGATCGCAGATGATCCCCGGTCGGTGGTTGAAATCAAGGTGGTGGGCAAGAGCGGCCAGATTTCCATTGGCAAGGATTACGCTGGCAAGCCGTTTCGGCTTGAGCGCCTGACCGGCGGCCGCATTGTGCTCACCGCGGTGGCGATGGTGCCCGAAAGTCAACTGTGGACGCTCGCCGAGCCTCATCGGTCCCGAATCGAACGGGGACTTTTCTGGGCTGGCCAAACGAAGCCGCGTGAGACCAGCGTTGAGATGTTGCTGAAGCGAAAATCCAAAGCCAAGGCGCATTCGCGTGACCGCCGGTAGCTATATCCGCCTGGACCTTAACAGCCCCGAGTTTCTGGAGGTCTTCTTCTTCCTCGAATCATCCGAACTCAGGCAGGTGGTCGCATCGCTGCGGCGCCTCCACGGATTGAACTGGAACGACTTGTACCGTCACAGGGGGTTCCGTTGGGAAGCGATTGAACACCTCAAGGGCCCGAACGGTGCGACGGTTTATTCGCTTCGCCTGAGCCAGCGAATTCGCGCCTTGGCGTTTCGGGAGGGTGAGTTTCTGCGGTTCATTTCGCTCCACCCCGAGCACGACTCTGCCTATGAACGCTGAGCGGCATAGGTTCTTCCCGGATTTGAAAGTGTAAAGCGACGCACCTGCAACAAGTCCGCCCTGCAAGGTTTACCCTACCCGTTATCATTTAAGGAAAGGGGCTGTGCCCCACTGACAACTGACCACTGACAACTGACGACTTTCCGGCGCATAATAGGCACCGCCCGCGCGGCGGATGGCCATGCCTGCAAACCTCACCCCCGATTACCTGGAAGCGGAGAGACGCTTCAAGAGCGCCAAGACGACGGAGGATAAAATCGCGGCCCTTGAAGAAATGATGGCCACGATTCCGCGCCACAAGGGCACGGAGAAGATGCAAGCGGACCTGAAGCGGCGGCTCTCCAAGCTGCGCGCCGAGCAGGCCCGCCGGCCCGCCAGCCGCATCGGCATCATTCATCGTGTCGAGAAAGAAGGGGCTGGGCAAGTGGTGATGGTGGGGCCGCCCAACAGCGGCAAGTCGCTGCTGGTGCGGCGCCTTACCCATGCGATGCCGGAAGTCGCCGACTATCCCTTCACCACGCGCGTGCCGTTGCCGGGGATGATGCCGTTTGAAGACGTGCAAGTCCAACTGGTGGATTTGCCTCCGGTGCACCCGGACTTCCCCGAGTCGTGGCTCTACCAGATCATCCGCAACGCCGACGCCGCCCTGCTGGTGGTCGACCTGAGCGACCCCGACCTGCTGGAGGATCTTGAGACGACTCTGGGCCAACTCGCCAGCGCCAAGGTGCAGCTCGCGGAAGGCAAATTACCGGACGTGCCCGGTTGGCTGCGCAAGCGCACCCTGCTGGTGGCCAACAAGATTGATGCGAGCGGCGCCCCGGAGGATTTTGAAATTCTGCGTGACCTGTACGGCGAGCGGTTCGTCTTGACCCGAGTGTCCGCGGAAACCGGCGAGGGCCTGGAACCTTTTCGTCACGCGGTGTTCGACTTGTTGGAAGTCATTCGCGTTTACACCAAGGCGCCGGGGAAGAAATTGGAGCGCACCGCGCCGTATGTCCTCAAGCGAGGCTCGCGCCTGATCGACCTCGCCGGCCACGTCCACCAGGATTTTCTGGCCCAGCTCAAGTACGCTCGACTGTGGAGAGAGGGACGATTCGAGGGCCAGATGGTGAACCGCGATCATGTGCTCGAAGATAAGGACGTCGTGGAATTACACCGCTGAGCAGACGGGCCCGACCGGCGATGGTGCCGGTGAAAACAGCGCGGCCGCCGACCGTAACCCAAGAAGGATTTCACCACGGAGCCCACAGGGGTCACGGAGAACAGACGCAGATAAAAACTATAGATCGACACACGAGGGAACCGGAATCCCTACCCGCGCAAGCATAAGTGTTTTTCTCTGTGGTCTCTGTGCGCTCTGTGGTGAGCGCTTTCTTCGCAGCGCGAGTAAAGGCGGCCTTCATTCCGGCGCGAGGGGAATGCAATAAGACCGCTGGCCCCGCCATGCGGGGGGAGCGCTGCAAGAATTGTCACGTAAGACCATCAAAAAAAGGTAGTGGTACAGTTTGATGTAGAGGCGGCTTTACGTCGCCAATTGGTCCGTCAGTTGACGGATAAACTCGCCGCTACAACATCAAACTGTACCACTTCCCAAAAAAGGAGACCCCGTGCAACCGAAAGGGACCGAGCAAGGCGGCACGCCGGTAGTGATCGAGTATTACTACAAGCTGACGCCGGGCGCCGGCGCCGAATGGCTGGCGCTTTACAAGAAGAATCACCATCCGATTCTGCAACAACTCATAAGAGAGGGAATCCTCCAGAGCGAAAAGCTCTATGAACGGCGCTTCCACGCGGAGACGCCTGCGTGGGATTACAAAATCGTGATGGTTTGGCGCGACTGGGCGGCGCTGGAAGAAGCGCATCGTCGCGATCCGCAGATCAAGCGTGAACTTTACCCCGACCAGGAGGACCACGCCTGGCAGGAAAAGCGGCGCTGGGAGTTGACCGTCGGCCACTGGGACGACGTGCTGAAAGAGGTGCCCCTCAATTAGGTTTCAGGTGCCAGGTTTGTGGTGCCAGGTTTCAGGTGCCAAGGTTGCCAGTTTCCTAATACCTGATACCTGGTACCTGACACCTGTCCTTAAGGCACGCCCTTGCCCTTCAGGAATGGGGCAAACTTCATGTCGACATCCAGAATTTCCTCTTTGAGCCAGTTCTTGAGGAAATCCACAGCTTGGACGGTCATGCCCATCTCGTTGCTCATGAGCTTTTGATAGAACTCGAGCACGGCGTAGGCCAAGCGTTCGTGTTCCGAGTGGTGCGCAAGCAAATCCGGGTACCCGCAGCTTTGCAGAACCTTCTCCTCCGCGGCAAAGTGGGCCTGGGTGTAACGGATGAGCTCATCCAAAGTCCTGCCGATCACTATCCTTCCTTTACCATCCACCAAGGCTTGGTGGAGCCGGTTGATAATGTCCACAAGCTGTTTGTGCTGCACGTCCGCAAAGGCGATGCCGACGTGATACTTCTCACTCCAGGAAAAGAGGTCCTCTTGTAGGGCTCCCATTGCTGATCCCATGCCTCCGAAAGGTGTTCACGTCGGGGTCTCCCTTCAGCTTCATCGGCAGGATCGCTGGGAGCTTAATTCGGACAGTATTGCACTCCGAACGCTCAGACTCCCGGATGGCCCTACCCGTCGCCGGGTGCTTCATCGGTGGCGGGCGGAAATCCCACGCGTCAGCCACCTGAAGAATCGGGGGCGGGCTAGTGCCGGTCCAACTTATTGAGGCGATGTCTGCGGCTTTGATGTTGCCCTGCATAGGCTCGCCATCGGATGACGCGGATGAGTCGCAAAAAGTTGGAACGGCGCTAGCGCAGTCCTTTGGCGTTCAGGAACGGACCATACTTTTTGTCAGAGCCCAGGATGTGCTTGCTGAGCCAGTCCTTCAGGAAACCCATCACCTCAATCGTCAGTCCAACTTCGTTCTTCTGAAACTTGTCCTGAAACTCCAGGACGGTCTTGGTCAAATGGTCGTGCTCGGACTTGTGATTAGTGTATTCTGGATATCGGTGCGACTCCATGAAGTTTTCTTCCGTCTTGAAGTGAACCTGTGTGTATTTGATAAGGTTGGAAAGGATGCTTCCGAGCTGCTGCTTCCCTTGCCCTTCAACCATGGCTTGGTGCAATTCATTGATGATGTTCACCAAGTTTTTGTGCTGCATATCGATAATGCCAATTTGGACGCTATAGGTGTCACTCCAGGGGAAAAGCTGGGTGGTCGCGGTAGCCATATTCGTCTCCTCAGACAGTATTCAGCAAGCCTCGATGAGTCCACGTGGCAAGGCCGATTTGTGGGGCGATTTCTGGCCGCCGGTCTTCATCATCAATGATTTCGGCGTTCCCGGCCGAGGCGGGGCAGACACAAAGCTCCGCAGCGCCCCCGAAACCACGCTTTCACCCAGACTCTCTAAGGTCATTCCACTCTTCCATCGGTCCCTTGGGATGGAATCTTTAAACTATTTGCGGGGGCAGAGGACTGGACATCGAGATACGCCGGCTTCTGCGGATTTTGTAACTTTTTTGACATCGGCGCCGCGCAAGGATCCAAAGAAGGCGACTCTTTGTCGCTTAGCACCGCCGCGGCAGGGTTTAACATCACGGGTGACCGAACCAAGTTGACAGGCTTGCAAGGCGGCTCGCTATTTCTTCCGGCGTGGTTGTGAAGGTCGCATCTCAATGCGACTGGCCAAAGCCGTGCTGGGGAATTTGTAGAGATCGATCACCGCTTTGGCGACGTCTTCGCCGGTCAGTTTCCAGCTTTCGCCGGACTTTGAGCCCGGCGCGCCGGCAAAATCCGTATCCACGCTGCCCGGCATCAGGTAGCTTACGCGAATGCCGTCGTAGCGGACGTCCTGCATCATGGCCTCGCTAAAACCGTTCAGGCCGAACTTGGAAGCGTTGTAGGCGGAGCCGGTGGCCATGGGATTGACGCCCGCAAGGCTCGAGATGTTGAAGATGTACCCGCCCCCGCACTTGCGCATCAGGGGAATGGCTTCGCGGCAGCAATAGAAGACGCCGGAAAGGTTCGTCTGAATCGTCGTGTCCCACTCTTCCACGCTAAGCTGGTCGACGGGTTTGAAGACGCCCACCCCGGCGTTGTTCACCAGGATGTCGAGGCCGCCGAACCGCTCCGCCGCCACACGAACCAGCTTGCGGCAGTCTTCGTAGCGGCGGACGTCTGCCGCCGAGCCATCCACATTGGCCGCGGCCGTGCCGCGAAGCTTTTCCAGCGCCGCCTGCAATGATTTCGGATCGCGCCCGCAAATGAACACCTTCGCGCCTTGCGCCAGCAATGCCTGCGCGACGCTGAAGCCGATTCCCCGCGACCCGCCGGTGACCAAGGCAACCTTCCCCTTCAATTCGGTTGTCATAACCAGCCCCCTCTCATTTTGGATTTTCGATTTTGGATTTTCGATTGAGACAATCCGAAATCGATAATCTCGCTTGTCACTCGTCACTTGCCAGTCAAAGTTGAGCTATAAGCTTAACCCAAACTCGGATGCGGGATGAAGTCTTCTGTCGGGGGAATCAAGCCCAACCCGTAGTGGTGTCCTAATTTGCGGAGAAGCCCCAACGGGGCGAACTACCAAAGCCCAGGCCAACGGCCTGGGTTAACGGATTGTCTCTCATGCCGAGCCCTGAAAGGGCGGTCTACGGTGGCCACCGTTCCGCCCAAAGACCGATATGGAAATGCCGTTGTGAAGGTGATGGAAGCAACCGTTAGCACGCCCCTTCACGGCTTGCCGAGGGAAACAGGTTGGGTTTCCCTGACCCAGGCCGTTGGCCTGGGCTGCGTTAGGTCGCCCCTTTGGGGCTGGTGAGTAGGATCCTCTATTTCGAAATCACTCCATCAAATTAGGACGCTACCCAACCCGTTGCCGTATTGCGCCTGTCGATGGGCTTTGGTACGCTGAGCGTATGACGCAATTACTTGCAGACGCCCTCAGAAAAGTGGGCAAGCTTTCCGAGGACGAACAGAACGCCATCGCCTCCCAGATTCTTGCTACGCTCGAGGATGAAGAAGCCTGGGAAAAGACTCTGCGGAAGAATCCTGCCAAGCTGCGCAAACTCGCCGCGAAAGCGCACAACGAGCATCGCAAAACCCACGCACCAAGAAACATGTAGCGCAAGGCTTGCTCTACAGCCTTGCGGCTTTTCCACCGCGACGTGCAATGGGCGGCCCCGCAAACAAATGTAGCGCCGACCTTTAGGTCGGCATTTATGCTGTGTCATCTCGTGCTGACCTAAAGGTCAGCGCTACAACGGCGCGGCAAGCCCCGCACCGCTGGAAAAGCCGCAGGGCCGCACCACGGGCCCTGCGCTACCTCAGATTCGCGCTTTCCAATCCAATGGCAAACTGGCAATCGTTAACCCGCAGCGCTGAACGGTGTGAGCGACCGGCGAAGATTCACCGTGACGGAAAAGCCGTTCGACATTCGCTCACCGTCCTGAGCGGCAGTCGTCGAAGGAATGCGCTCCGCCACGCGCAATCGATGAACTTGTGACCTGCGGGAGAAGTGACGGCACTACCCACACCGCTATGTTCTAAACAATTCAACGTGCCGGCAATTGTCGCAGACGAAAATCTGCACGGGTAGGCTTTCGATGTCCAAGGCACCCCCAGAAATCCAGATCCGCAAGATCCCCACGTTGGTGCCCTGACGCAGTACCTGAGGCCGGTAATATCCGTTGCCACATACATGACAAGGCCTTGGGACACCCTCCTTCAAAAGCTGACCTCCGCCTCCGATCATCTTCAACATTGCATCGACCATATTGAGCAGGTCTTGGGCTGACGATAGACATTCACTCGGCTTTCCCACAACACACTTGTTGAGGATTTGGTTGACGACGTACATATCAGGGTCGTTTGGATAAGTCTTGGTCAGATCGAAATCGTATTCGGGATCGGTGTGGAATTCCCTCGGTAGTACGCGACGCCCGTCTACCATAGACCATAGCAATTTCCCAAGCATGTAGACGTCGATGGATGGTTCAACCTTTTCAAGTCGGACGCCCAGATTAGCCCACGGTGGCAGGTAATCACGCGGTCCGACTTTCTCTCCAGTTCGCGTCACCCTTTCTGCCGCGTTAGGTACATAGACGATCCCGAAATCCCCGAGCACGAGCTCACCGCTTGACCTGACAAAAACGTTGGCTGGCTTAATGTCCCGATGCACGTGGCCATCTTTGTGAAGGCCCGCCACTGTTTGTACAAGAGATCGGAACGCTTTGAGAGCTAGAGCCGCATTCCCCTTGTATCTGCAAGGGGAATGCTCAAGAGTACCCTCCGGAAAGAACTCCGTGACGATCCAACGCTCTGCGATATTGGAATCCAGAAGCTTTGGCAGCCCGGGTCGGTTTTGGCTGAGGACCGCGATCTCAGTTTTTAGCCGCTCAATCGCCTCAGATTCCTCGGTCGAGAGAACCCGAGGGAATTCCTCCGGGGGAATCTTGTAAGCTTTCAGAGCTCCACGCTCTGAAGGAAAATCCTCACGCGCGTATGAGCATATTGCGGTCGCTAGCTCCCCCCTCTTGTCCCGATCGAGGGCGGACCGAATCTGTTCGAGACACTTCGCGCGATCAGCGCGGCGTTTAGGATTACGAACCAAATAGACATCGCTCTGACCACCCCCTCCAAGCCGTTCTATTTCTTCCCAGTCATTGCGGTTTCCCATTTTACCTCCTACCTTCCAAGCTAACCGAAACAAACGTGTCAGGGGTGGATCATCGTATGGCTCAGACTCGTCGCGTGACGTGTGCGGTCCACCCCGAACTATAACCAAGTCACTGTCGGAATGCTTTCCGACCAAAAACACGGCGAAAAGAACTCACGCCGTGGCGACACCTTCTACCTGCGAAATTGCCGCCGGACGGCGAGAAGGAACAGGGCAACCAGGGTTGAGGTCAGCAGGAGTTCGATGAGGGCGGCGAAACGGGCCGATACAGATAGGGGGTTCGAAGTCAGCAAAATCGCGCCGCAGGCTTGCCACGCTCACCGAGGCCATGGCGCTTTGGACGAAGAAGCCGACGGTGCCGCGCAACTTGCTATTTGGGGACGCGGATAGGAACTGGGAGAACTTCGCGTAGCTGATCTCGTCCGTGTTAGTGGTAGGAGAACTTGTTTGCGCCACCGGTCTGGACGGTGAACCCTTTTCGCTGCTTACGCGTTGCAGGCCGCAGGCCGGGTATATGAAAGTGAAAAGAGCAAGCACAAGAAGCAGTCGGAGGAAGGGCTTCACATAGCTTTCACCATAGTCACTCGCGTATTTATACCAAGCCGCCAGCCCTAGATTGCGGTGCAGCCACCGCAAGACGGGGTTGCGCCGGGGGCTCGAAAGCCGCTTCATTTCCATCTCGCCGTAATGGAAATCCCCTGCCGTCCAGTAGTCCCGTTTGTCGTCGTAATTCTTCTTGAGTTGCTGATAGAGTTCGGCAATCAGACCGTAATTGCGTTCGTCGGTACTACCCCGGTCACGGCGCAAGGCTTTGGTCACTTCCCCGGTCAAATCGAGTTTCTGGTCTTCTTCCAACACCATCCTTTTGCCATTGTCCCTCTTCCGCCAGCGGACGCTGGAGAAGGCGAATTGCGAGACGTTGCAATTGTGGAATAACGCCAGCCCTAAGTACGTGTCGTAGAAGACGATCAGCTCCGGCTTTTCGAAACGCGCCAAGCCGAAGATCGCAGCCGGCTTAAGCGATTCATCCTCTCGAAACCGGGTCTCCCAGAACTCCGCCCTTCGTTTGAAGGTTGCGCTTTCGAAGGAAGCAACCTTCCCCACCTGCGTCGAGGAGAAGTCCGCATCCTCCGCGAACGTAACCATGCTGAAGTCGGCATCCTGCCCAAATACGGTGCACATAAAATTGGCGTCGCGCGCAAATGTGGCTTTGAGGAAAAGCGCAGACTCGATGAGAACGGCCGAGGAAAAATCGGCACCCTGCGTGAACGTCGCACTCATGAAGTATGCGACGTGCCTGAATTGAGCCCGTTCGAAGGAGGCGATTCGCCCGAAGGATGCCCACCGAAAGTCGGCCACATTCGAAAATACGGTCTCGCGGAAGCTCGCCACGTGGGTGAACGTGGCGCTCGGAAAATTGGCGTCCTGCGTGAACGTGGCGTGGTTGAAAAGGCATATCGCCCTAAATTCTCGCCCGCCGTAGTTCGCACTTGAGAAAACAAAACCTGTAAAGTCCGCATACCCCTCGCCTGCATCCGTGAGAATGCGTTCGAACTCTACTTGGAACGCGGCATCACTCTTGTCGGGGTCTTTGGAATGCATCAGGCAGACAGGTTCCTCGTCCACGCCTGGTGGGGCGGTGTGAATCGACCGTCCGCAGCGATGCTCTCTATACATCAGCGCCGGGCAGCGCTGTTCGGCTGCCGCCTCGCGCTCCTCAGCTTGTTTGTCTTCTTCCGGGTCGGCCATCTTGGGTGGGATTTTACCAGAAGGGAAATAATCCGCGCACAATAGTTTGCGCACCGCACTTCAACCTTACGCGCGCATCACAAGATACGGAATTTGGGCTCACTTTTAATGTGCGAGAATGTGTGGTACCTTAGTGGTCAATCATGGGACAGGAACCCGAAACCGCACCCGGACCGGCAAGGCGGGAGAAGCCACCGATATATATAGGCCCAGAAAAGAGCCTCAAAGGTTTTCGCAAAGAAGAAGATGTGCAAGTAGGCAAGAAGGAATTCGTACAGGGGGAAGCCTTAGAGAGCGACCGGAGTGGCGCTAATCCTTAAGGTTCTTGAAAACTGCACCGAAAGTAAGAGTAAGCAGTCCACCTATTTCACCTACGGTAGCCCCACCGAGCCACTTCATAAGTCCGGAATCAAGCTGGAATCCCCGCAGTTTGAAGCCTTGCAGGACAAAGATCCCCATGGTAACGACTAACAGGAAGCCGTACGCCCAAAGAAGGAATCGGATAATTAGCCGCTGAAGGGCAATCTTGTGTACAGTGATGACCTTAGTTACCCAGTTCTTCACCTCCACCGTAGTGCGGCTCTGAGACGCGCGTTGCTTATCCGGTGATGCCATGGACACAGCCTGGGAAGGTCGGGCGTTAAGCTCCCGCCACCGCAGGTACCTTCTTTGTCTCTTGTCTTGGGTACCGCTTCGCGATACTTTCGAGAGCAGGGGTCACCAGCACTCTATAAACCTGGTTCTCCTCGTCAACTGCCGCAATGCTGTTCCCACTTTTCACTTCATTTAGAGCCCATTCAAAGACGCTCAAGGCGTTATTGAATAACTCTTTATAGCTTTCAGCGCGGATATCCTCCATCAGATCTTTTAGTTCGCCCACTCTTTCTGGCGACAATTCAAGTTGAAGTCTCATCAGCCTCCCTCCTTTCTTTCGTCCTTTCCCTCCAGTCCTGCTGTCAGCAGCAAGGCCGTCATAACCCTCTAGATCGGCACAAAGTTAACTCCAAATTAGATGATTGTCAAGAGCTTTTGTTGAGTATTATATGGGTTTATCCTACTCAAGGGTGTGCAGGAACAAATTCTGCGATACGTCGAGCTCACAAGCAAGCAGCGCAGAGTCGGTCTTCAACCCTGCGGCTCTGCCCCTTAGGGATGGAAAAGCCGTGCCGATGCATCGGGCGCTACCAGCCTTGCTGGTAATTTCTTTCGCCCCTCGCGGGGCTCGCGCGGCGCGGGGGCCGATTTCCCCACGGCTCCCGATGGAAAACATCGGGACAAGTTGCAGGGCCGTGAAAAAATACAATCTTTACCGCCGAGGCGCTGAGACGCAGAGAAATGGCCTTTGGTTTTCAAATCCCTGCGCCTCCGCGCCTCTGCGGTGAGTCGGAGTCCACGAATCGGACCGCAAATCGGACCTCCTGAACCCGCAGGGGAATTAGCCAGAGCGGCAATTCCGCGATACCACTTCCTACCGGTAGGAAATTGTGACAACTGTTTGAAAAATTTCTTCCTACCCGTAGGATTCCTGCCAACATCTCCCTAGACTATGGCATGGTTAATGCTAAGCAATTAGTTGGAGCGTAGATTTGTAGTGGAATCGCGCACCAAGGTTAGGTGTCAGGTGCTAGGGCGTGTGCGGGGGGCGGAACGAGACATAAGCTGTAGCGGCGCTCAGCGTCTGCCCCACCGTGGCGGGGAGCGCCGACCGGCAGTCCCTTCCGGCGTCAGGGCAGGCTCCGACCACCGCTACAGTCGAACCTGTAATCACTTGTTTCGCCCTGGGGAGAAGGGGTTCATGATGCGATTGGCGAATGCTTTGGGAATTGCAGGGGGACTTTCCGTCCCTCGGGCACAACAAAACGTCCCTCCGCTCCCAAACCTGGGAACATATTGAAAACAAAG
>Ga0187865_1001982_pt1 | contig 21182 bp, 19 predicted proteins | sample June2016WEW_11_1_2_FD_132989 | JGI IMG/M metagenome (GOLD analysis project Ga0187865, IMG submission 132989) | Peatland microbial communities from SPRUCE experiment site at the Marcell Experimental Forest, Minnesota, USA - June2016WEW_11_100 | ecosystem: Environmental > Terrestrial > Soil >...
GCAAGGGGCCGGAAGGAAAGGCAGATTGCGCCGCAAGCATCGGCGGGATATTGCTTTCTATTACCCCCCTGCTTGCTTTCCGCAAAGCGCAGCGGGGGCGGGAAAGGAAAAGTTCCGAGGATAAGAGAACACTCCCGCCCCAGCTAAGGAAAGATACGTGCCTCATGATTGCAAGCAAGATGACTTTCCTTCCGGACCCCTGAAGTAACTGCACATCTACTTATATCAGCTCTTTGCCCCTCAACCAATTGAAGATGATTCATTTCTTTAGACCACCTGATTGAGGAGTTCTAGATTGATGTTTCTCTGCGCCAACCATTTGGGCATCAAGATCTTTTCCACCCGGTCATTCACTTGCGGCGCGACTTTTCTCAGAAGATCGGCCAGGGACCGGCTGACATTTACCCCTCCGGTGGCTCCGTCGAAAATGAGGACCTTATCGGTCTTGGTGGTGTGATAAGCAAAGTCCATGGCCATCCGCAAATTTTCCGCCAATAGGGCGTGCTTCATATAGTTCAGGTTCATGGGATCCCGGTCGAAAAGTTCGGCCTGCTCTCGCCCCACCATAATTGTCGGCGTGTGTTCTGCGAAGAAGGTTGCGGGATACCCGGTCCAGGCATAGTTATGCACCACCATTTTAATCGCCGGGTTGACCGGAGGAATGTCGGGAATCAACGGTTGCCCCCGGTCATCATAGAAGGTCTCCGTGTACCACGTGTAGGGGGGCAAGGGATTGTCAAGGTCGAAAAGGTCAATATTGGCTCCGATCATGTTGGCATAAATGACCCCTGCTGCAAAAACATAGGGTACGGGACAAGGAAAGTCCAAAACCACGATACACTCATCGATTTCACTGAATAGGTTGATGATCTTGCCGTAATCCTTCATTCCTCCGATGGTGACTCGGTCATTGATGGCATAGAGGTCGTTGTCGGCATCGATGCTTACCACCCCTGCAGGAGACATGATCATGAAGATGGAGAATCCGTATTTGCTCCGTACAAATTCTGAATCGAAAATAGCCCGGGCGACGAAGTTGGCCGCCCGAGGTCCCATATTCATATGGTACGTGGACCGGGTTTCAGCCCGCGCATAGCTCATGCCAAAAGGTTTTACTGCCCGGTCCACCTGGCGATGGAAGTGAACCTCCCGTACATCGCTGTTGTGGGCATGGATGATCACATCTGCATCGTAAGCCCGACGAAGGCCGTAGAGGGTCCCCAGGGAAGTCTCGATAGGAATTCCGGCATCAATGGGGGCCATCCCCAGAGCTTTGCCTTGAAAATATTCATCCAGACCATGAGCCTTGATATACTCCTCAGTTTCGCGAAAGCGCATTCCCAGGCCCGCCCTCAGCCGCACCTCTCTGGCCTGTGTTTTTCGCTCCACCACATCCTTGATCGTTCGCAACATCTCAGCGTAAGGTTTTCCACCCAGAAAAGTAAAACCATGATGAGAGGCCAGGATGTTAACCATATTTCCCGGTTTGATCTTGGAAAAATCCACCCTGGCCAGAGCGGCCTCCGTCCTTTCCCGGATGACCTTCTCTCCTTGGTTGTCCGGGTAAATGATTAAGGGCATACCTCGAATCAATTCTTTCAAGGAGACGCCGGTCATTCCTTCTAGCTCTGCCCCCCGCTGAGTGACATAGCGGGGGTCCACTCCATATTGAGAACGACGTGGACTGGCTGGAGAAATTGGTGGAGCATACATGGTGGCTACCTCCGTGGCTTAAGAGTTTAAAAATCAGGGTTTTAAGGGGGCATCGACGATGCGGTCCATGAGTTGGCGATCCTCCACAAAACGGAATACCCGATGTTTGCTCTGCACCTCCGGTGACACCTCCCAGACCGTTGTGGTTCGGCCGTACCACTGAAAGCTCTCTTTACGTCGTTCGGGGCGAAAGCCCGCAGCTTCCAGGAAACGCTGAATGGGCTGGTTGCACTCGATTCCGCACCCGGCCCCAATGCCCGTTGCCAGGACCACGGCATCGGGTGTCTGAGCACCGGCTAAAATGGCGGCGGCCAGTTCTTCCGCCCGGCTGGCCGAACAGTAACAAACTACCTGTTTCGGATGAAATCGAGCCTTGCGGCACAAATCTTCGATCACTTTATAATCGAAGGAAGAGACATCGGTCTTCAGGGTATAGGGCTCGCAGGGGATCATCTGGATCGCATGCTCCGGACACCGTTGTTCACAGTTCCAACATCCCACGCACTTCTTGAGGTCTATATCGACCCTGGGTTTTCCTTTCTCCTTGGTTACCATAATGGCATAGACCGGACAAACCATCTCGCAAGTCCTGCATCCTTTACAGATCTCCAGATTTACCCGGGAATGAACGCCCACAACTTTCATCCGCCTCTCCTTTCTGGCCAATTCTCGGTGAAGCCCAAACACCGGGATATTTTCTGGGCTGTGTGGTTTTTTTTGTCAAGGGAATAAGTGGGAGAATAAAGCGCAAAAATAAGTGGGAGAATTCGAACTTATTTTTCCTCTTATTATGCCAATTTTCAAACCTGTAAGAAACCACGACATCTTGTGGCGGCTCTGAGACCCTTAAATGTGCGGGTACCTTGTCTCTGCTCTTCGGCCAGCGCTTCACATGAGATCAATATCTGAATCTTATCTGTTAATGATAGGTTGAAAGCTACACCCTTCGGCGGATTGTGTCAACTGACAATTTCAGTCATGTCCTATTTTCTTGACCTCCCAGCTCCATTTCGATAATATCGGTTTCATCCACCTTGAAATCATTTCCTTCATCCTCTTCACTTTAGGAAGGGTGAGGAAGGCTAGCGTAATGACTCTTCGTCATTATTTTGTGACGACGATTCCCGAAAAGAAACTCACGTTTCGGCGGGTATGATGAAGGGGATTGAAAAACCGAGGCCGGGGCGTAAAATGAGAAATAACCGACCGTGCCGTTGGGGGGTGGAAGCACGAACTGAAGCACCCTAGGTGCGGGCTCACCGTTATTAATTAATAAAGGAGGGGTTTATGAAATACGTAAAGGTCCTACTCTGGATGGCAGTTCTTTTGGGCCTTCTGGTGCCAGACTTGTCTGTAGCCCAGACGGCAAAATTCAGGATCGGCTGCGCCCTCCCCCTTACCGGCGTTTTCGGCAAGGAAGGGAATCTGGTGAAAGATGCCTACACCTTCTGGGCGGAGGCGGTCAACGCCAGGGGAGGGATTACGGTAGCAGGGAAGAAGTACGCGGCGGAAATGGTCTTTTTTGACGATAAAAGCGATAAAGCGGAGAGCGCCAAACTGGTGGAACGGATGGCCACCCTGGAGAAGCTTGACCTGATCTTAGGCGGGTTTGGGACCGATTCCGTTTTCGCGGCCAGCGCCATCTCGGAAAAATACAAGTATCCCATGATCTCCGGCGGGGCCAGCTCGAACAAGCTATTCGAAAGAGGGTTCAAGTACTACTTCTCCACCCTGGGCAAGGCGACAGAGGAGGTGAGAGGATGTGTCGAGATCACCAACAGCCTGAACCCGAAGCCAAAAACCGCCGCCATTATCGGTTCGGACATTCTCTTCACGGCGCTGGCGGCCGAAGGCTATAGGACGTACTTGAAAAAACTGAACATCGAAGAGGTTTATTTCGAGCTCTTTCCGCTCAGCCTCGAGGACTATAATTCGCTGCTCTTTAAGATCAAGCAGAAAAATCCGGACGTTCTCCTGGTGGGCTCCCACTTGAAAGTCGCGCTCAGTGTGATGAAGGCGTTGAAAGAGGTAGACTTTATGCCCAAAATGGTGGCCTTCAGTTACGGCCCGACCGTTCCCGATTTCATAAAGTCGCTGGGAAAGGATGCCGAATACGTGGTGGCAGCGGCCGAATGGGCCCCCAACCTTCCTTATAAAGATTCGGTATTCGGGACCGCAAGAGAGCTCAACGATAACTACTTTAAGAAATTCGGGAGATACCCGGACTACGTAGAGGTTGCCTCCATCGGCGGCGCGCTCGTGCAGCAATGGTCAATAGAGAAACTGGGCATTGCGCCGCCCCTGAAAGAGGCAGGCCGGGTGAAGCTCATGGAAGAACTTCACCAGGGCGACTGGATGACCGTCTACGGACGCATTCAGTTCGGGGCAGATGGCGCTAACGTGGACCATCCGCCCGTCGCGGTCCAGGTGCAGGATGGAAAGCTGGTTACGGTATTTCCCAAGGAAGTTGTAGAAAAACCCGTCCTATATCCAGCCAAAGCCTGGAGAGAAAGAAAATAATTTTCATGGCTCTATTCCTTCAGGCCCTGATCACGGGCCTCCTCATGGGGGGTGTCTATGCGTCTTATTCGAGCGGTTTCTCGCTCATTTTCGGGGTTATGAACATCGTCAACATCTTCCACGGCGAGTTGATCATGGTCGGTGCCTTTACCACCTACTGGTTGTTCTCGCTCTACAACGTTGACCCGTTTCTGACCCTGCCCGCATCCATTGTCTCGGCCGGCCTTCTTGGGTACCTCGTTCAAAGGGCGCTCATCAACCGGGTGGTAGAGGCCCCCCCCATGATCTCCTACCTCTGTACCTTCGGCGTCCACCTGATCCTCGCAAACCTGGCCCTTCTCCTGTGGAGTGCCGATTTTCGCACCGTCACCACTTCTTACTCCGGTGCGGGTTTTGCCGTCGGCCCTCTTACCATCCCGATTGCGCGGCTGGTCACGTTTGTGATCGCCCTCGCGACCACCTTCGGCCTATACCTGTTTCTGGAAAAGGCCCGGTACGGAAAGGCGATACGGGCAGCCAGCCAAGATAAAGAGATCGCGCGTCTCCTGGGGATCGACATCAAGAAAGTCTATGCCCTGACCTTTGCCCTGGGGGCCGCGATCACGGGCCTCGCCGGCGGCCTGCTTTCCACCTATTACGTCATCTATCCACAGATGGGCCTCCCTTATACCATTATCGCCTTCTGTGTCGTCGTCCTTGGCGGCATGGGCTACATCCCGGGTGCACTCATCGGCGGGCTGCTGCTCGGCGTCATCCAATCCCTGACGGCAACGTACCTCAATTCGGGCCTGTCGGTGGCCATCACCTTTATCCTGCTCTTCATCTTTCTGGTTCTGAATCCGCAGGGAATCGTCGGTAAGGGAATTGTCGAATGAAGTGGAAGGTTCTGATCTGGCTGGCCGTTTCCCTTGGGTTGGTCTTATTCCCCCTAGCGGGCGCGGAAGGTTACTATTACCGGATCCTCTCCATGATCTACCTCTGGGTGGGCCTTGCCTCCGCCTGGAACCTCACCTCCGGGTTCACGGGCTACATCGATTTCGGCGCGGTCGGTTACTTCGGGATCGGCAATTACGCCACGGCGTTGTTGATGACCCGGGCGGCGGTTCCTTTTATGCCCAGCATGGCGATCGGCGGGGTCCTTTGCGGGCTCATCGCCCTGCTGATCGGAAGATACACGATGAAACTGCGGGGGGCCTATTTCGGGATTGCGACCCTCGCCTTTGCAGAGGCGGCCAAGCAAATCGTCCTCGAATTCGACCGTACGTTCCGGGTGCGTCTTTTTGAAGGGAGCCATGGAATCACCCTTCCTATCGCCCAGGACGAGGTCTTCTTTTATTACGTGTTTCTGACCGTTTCCGGCGGGATCGTTCTGGGGGTCTTCCTGATCAACCGGAACAAGTTCGGTTACGCGCTGAAAGCGATCAAGGAGGCTGAGGATTCCGCGGAGCTGGCCGGTATTAATACCCGGCGGTATAAGGTGTCGGCTTATGCGCTCACGGCCGCCCTCATCGGTGTGCTGGGCGGTATCAATGCCTACTGGCTGACCTACATCAGCCCGCTCGACGTCTTCAGCGTCATGCACACGATCAATATGATCATCATGGCACTTTTCGGCGGCATGGGAACGGTCTTCGGCCCGGTGGTCGGGGCTTTCGTACTCAGCATGGCCAATGAAGTGATCGGTTCCAAACTCCTGTACACCTACCTGATGATGCTCGGCATGATCCTGCTGGTCGTGGTCATCTTCCTGCCCCGCGGCATGATCGGCCTGATTTCCCGGAAAAGGATTAGGAGATGAACGTACTGGCCATACAGGATTTGGCCAAGACATTCGGCGCCCTGAAGGCGCTGCACGATGTCAATTTTATAGTCCATGAGGGGGAGACCCTCGGGATCATAGGCCCGAACGGCGCCGGAAAGACCACCCTGTTTAATGTAATCGTCGGTCTTTACCGGCCGGACGGCGGAGATGTCTTATACCGGGGAAAAAGCATCCGCAACCTTCTGCCGCACAGGATCTGTCGCGCGGGCATTACCAAGACCTCCCAGATCGTGCACCCGTTCCTCACTCTGACCGTCAAGGAGAACGTGCTTGTCCCCCTCATGTTCGGCCAGAAGCTGTCCCGCAGGGAATCGGAGCGGAAGGCTGATGAAATCATGGAATTCCTCAATATCCGGGAGGTGAAGGACCTGCCCTCGACGGCCATCTCCCTTCAGAATCGGCGAAGGCTCGAGCTGGCCCGGGCTTTGGGTACGGGCGCAGAGGTTATCCTGATGGATGAGAATCTCGCCGGCCTGAACCCGAAGGAGCTCGAGGAGGGAATGGCCATCATCCGGGAACTGAAGAAGCGGGGAAAAGTGCTGATCATTGTGGAACATATCATGCAGGCCATCCTCGGCCTGTGCGATCGGGTGATTGTTTTGAGTTACGGGGAGAAGATCGCCGACGGCCCCCCGCTGGACGTCTGTCGCGATGAGCGGGTAATCACCGCGTACCTGGGTCAGAAAATATGCTCTCGGTAATCCATCTGGATGCCTACTACGGCGACGTGCAGGTCCTGTTCGACGTCAACGTGACCGTCCGGGAAGGAGAGCTGATCTCCATCATCGGTCCCAACAGCGCGGGGAAATCGACCCTCCTGAAGGCGATCTTTGGACTGGTGAAAATTAACCGAAATCGGGATGATTCGGCCATTCTTTTTGACGGCTCCGATCTACGGGCGGTCAAGACCGAACGGATCGTCGCCCGGGGGATTTCCATTGTGCCGGAAGGGGCCCGGGTTTTCCCGGATATGAGCGTTTATGACAATCTGGTCCTAGGAGGCTACACCAATCCGGAACGGAGCGCGCCAGCCCTGGAGCAGGTTTGCGACCTGTTCCCCCAGTTGAAGGAGCGGCTCACGAAGAAGGCCAAGACCCTGAGCGGCGGGGAGCGGCAGATGCTCTGCATCGGGAGGGCGCTGATGAGCAATCCACGTCTGATCTTTTTTGACGAGCCCTCGCTGGGACTCCAGCCCTCCATCGTGCTTCACATTTTCGAAATCATAAAAGGCATCCATCAAAGGGGCGTCTCGATCGTGCTGGTTGAGCAGAATGTAAACCAGACGCTAGCGATCACGGAAAGGACATACGTTCTGGAGCGCGGGAGGGTGGTTCTGGAGGGCAAAAGCGCCGAGCTGCTCGAGACCGATCATATCCGTAAATCCTATCTGGCGATATGAGGCCAGCGGTCCCCCGGCGGCGGGAAGACCTGGCCGGCAGGGGAAACACTTAAGAGCCAGAAATGAAGACCATAAGCTTTAACCTGAATGGCAGATCGGTGACCGCCGAAGTGGAGGACCACGAGCTGCTCCTCGACATGCTGCGGGAGCGCTTCGGGCTGAAGAGCGTCAAGGAGGCTTGCTCCATCGGGGAGTGCGGAGCCTGCACGGTGCTGATTGAAGATCAGCCGTACTACTCCTGTCTCACGCTGGCAACCAGGGTTGAGGGGCGCGACGTGAAAACCGTGGAATACCTGGGGGATATGGATAAGCTCCATCCGCTCCAGGAGTCCTTCATCCGCCACGGTGCCGTCCAGTGCGGCTACTGTACCCCGGGAATGCTGCTCGTCGCCTACAGCCTTCTGCGGAAAAACAGGAATCCGACCGAGGAACAGATCCGGGAAGCGCTGAGCGGTAATCTCTGCCGCTGCACCGGCTACACCCAGATTGTCGAGGCCATAAAAGATGCTGCCGCGCTTTTCCAGCCTGAGGGCTAAAACCAAAAAAGAGGCGGTTATGGTCCTTGCCGACCACGAGCCGGCGGCCCTCATCGCGGGCGGCACCGATCTCCTGGTCCGCATGAAAAGAGGCGAATCGCACCGCCATCTGATCGATATCACCTCGATCGAGGAGTTGAAAGGGGCCGTGGCCGATGGATCCCGGATCCTGATCGGCGCGGCGACGACGCACAGCCGGATCAGCACTGATCCCTTGATCAGGAAGTCGGCCCGCAGCCTGGCCGAGGCGGCCGCGGGGATCGGTTCGCCTCAGATCCGCAACCTGGGGACCATCGGGGGAAACCTGGCCAACGCATCACCCTGCGCTGAATCGGTCCCGCCCCTCCTGATCCATGATGCCCTCCTGACCATCGAATCGGCTCAGGGCGAGCGGGTGGAAGAACTGGAGCAGTTCATCACCGCGCCCTACCGAACGACCCTGACCGGAAGAGAGATGCTTTCGGGGATCCGCATCGAGCGGCTGGAAGGGTATCGAGAGGGGTACAGGCGAGTGGCCAAACGGGCTGCGTGGGCGGTGTCGCGCCTGGGCATTGCCTGGGCGATCAAGGAAGCGGAAGACAGGTTCCTCGACGTCCGCCTGGGGATCGGGAGCTGCACCCCGAGACCCTTCCGCCCCAGGAGCGCAGAGGCGCTGCTGAACGGTCGGCGAAGGGAAAAAGGACTGGTAGAGGAGGCGGTCAAGCTCTGTCTGGAGGAAACCCGGCAGATCAGCGGCGAGCGCCCCTCCTTTATCTATAAATTGCCCGTCATCCGGGATCTTCTGAGGGCGATATTAAATAATAGGCTATAGGCAATGGGCTGTAGGTGATAGGCAATGGCAATAGGTGATGAGCAATGGGCAGGGCGAAAGGAAATAGGAAAAAACCTATAGCCTATAGCCTATCGCCTATCAACTGATTTTGAGGATGCCTGACATGTTTGTGGGGAGGGATCTGGAGAAGGTAGACGCGGCGGCAAAGGCGGCGGGCAGAGCAGCTTTCGCTTACGATCTGAAAACGGAGGAGATGCTCTTCGCCTGCGTTTTCAGGAGCGAGAGGCCGCATGCGCGCATCCGGGAGATCGATACCCGAGAGGCGCTCTCCCTGCCCGGTGTCGTCAGGATCCTCAGCGCGAAAGATATACCCGGTCAGAACCTTTTCGGCGCCATCCGCAAGGATCAGCCCTTTCTGGCCGACGGGGCCGTCCGCTACCGGGGAGAGCCCATTCTGGTCTTGGTGGCCAGGAACGAAGAGGTAGCCCGGCGCGCCTGCGGATTGATCAGGGTGAGCTACGAGGAGATTCCGCCGATCCTGAGCCCCGCCGATGCCGAATCTTCGGCGTTTCACCTGCACCAGAACGGAAACCTGCTCAGCTACCGCTCGGTGCGTAAGGGCGATGTCGAAAAAGGGTTCAGCGAGGCGGAGGTCATCGTCGAGCATACCTACTCGACCCGCTGGATCGATCATGCTTTTCTGGAGACGGAGGCAGGAATCGGCTATCCGGATGAGCAGGGCCGGGTCGTTATCGAGTCGTCCACGCAGAACGTTCATTACAAGCGGGCGGAAGTGGCCCGTCTCCTGGGGATGCCCGAGGAACGGGTGCGGGTCATTCAGGCGACGACCGGCGGTGGTTTCGGAGGCAAGCTGGATGTGACCGTGGAAGGCTTCCTGGCCCTTGCCGTTCACCACCTCCAGCGGCCGGTCATCATGCGGTATACCCGGGAGGAAAGTTTCCTTTCGAATACGAAGCGTCATCCGCTCCATATTGAATATAAAACCGGGGCGCGGAAAGACGGCACGCTCACCGCGGTGAAGGTGAACGTCATCGGAGACAGCGGTGCCTACGCCTCCTACGGCGAGACGGTCTGCCTTCGAACCGCGGTCCATGCGACGGGGCCTTATGAAGTCCCCAACGTCCATGCGGATAGTCGCGTGTTCTACACGAATAATCCACCCAGCGGAGCGATGCGTGGATTCGGAATCCCGCAGCTTGCTTTTGCCCATGAATCGCAACTTGACGAGATTGCCTCGCTCCTCTCCATCGACCCCCTGGACCTACGGATGAGAAACTGCCTGAAGAAAGGCTCCTTGACCGCCACTTCGCAAGTACTGTCGGCGAGCGCCGGCCTCCTTGAGACCCTGAAGAAAGTTGAGCCGTTCTGGAGACAGCGCAGGAAAAGGGGAGAGGGCTCCGGGTTCGGTCTGGGTTGCATGTATTATGGGATCGGGAACACCGCCATTCCCAATCCGGCCAGTGCCCAGGTTGAGCTGGCCGAGAACGGGAAGATCATCCTCCATACGGGCGCCTGCGACATCGGCCAGGGCTCCGATACAGTCCTCTTGCAGATCCTGCTCGACACTCTGGGAGTGGAGAGCCGAAACGTGATCCTCGACCGGGGGGATACCGACAGCTCCCAGGACGCAGGATCCACCTCGGCGAGCCGGCAGACGTACATCTCCGGTAGGGCGGTCTACGAGGCAGGGCGCAAAATGCGCGAATTTCTGGAACGGCAGGGGTACTACCAGGGAAAGGATTTGCGCGAGATCCACGGTGGGGCTGGAGGCAAGCAGCCCCTGCGCTTCGACGGCTTTTTTGACCCGCCGACAACCCGACTCGACAAAGAGACGGGGAAGGGCATTCCCTACGTGACTTACGGGTTCGCCACCCATATGACCGAAGTTCAGGTTGAAGAAGCGACCGGTGCCTGCCGGGTGATAAAGGTCTATGCTTCCCACGACGTGGGGAAAGGCATCAACCCCACTCTCATCAAAGGCCAGATCCACGGCGGGATCTCCATGGGCATCGGCTTTGCGCTCCTGGAGGAGTTTATTCCCGGGGAGACGACCTCCTTCGATTCGTATTATCTGCCCACCTCGATGGACATGCCCCAGATAGAGGTGTTGCTGGTCGAGGACCCGGAGCCGACGGGCCCCTACGGCGCCAAAGGGGTGGGTGAGCCGGCCCTCATCCCTCAAGCGGCCAGCATTGTGAACGCGATCAGGGATGCGGCCCAGGTCAACGTCTACGAATTGCCATGCGATGTGGAGCGTCTGAAGATTCTCTTGGAAAGAAAGGAGAAAAGATGAAGAGCGCCGTCATAAAGAACATCGGTACCCTCTTTACCGGAGATATCCATAATCCCATCCTGCACGGTCCGCTATCTATCCTGGTCGAGGACGGCAAAATCAAGGCCATAGCCAAAGATGGGAAAGGGAGCGGGGAGCGGGTGATCAATGCCCAGGGGATGACCGTCTGCCCGGGCCTCATCGATTCCCATACCCATCCGGTCTTCGGCGATTTTACCCCGCGCCAGAACCAGCTCGGTTTTATCGAAAGCAGCCTCCACGGCGGGGTCACTGCGATGATCTCCGCGGGGGAGGTCCACCTACCCGGCCGGCCCAAGGACCGCCAGGGGACGAAGGCCCTCGCCCTCCTGGCTCAGAAATCTTTTTCCAGCGCACGACCTGCGGGCGTGAAAGTATACGGTGGAGCGCTCATCCTAGAGAAGGGGCTGGTCGAGGCAGATTTCAAGGAGCTCGCCGAGGCCGGGGTATGGCTTGTGGGTGAAATCGGGCTGGGCAGTGTGAAGACGGCCGGGGAGGCGCGGGAGATGGCCGACTGGGCCAAGAAATATGGCATGAAAGTTTTGATGCACGTGGGCGGCACCTCCATTCCGGGCAGCTCCACAGTCACCTGTGAAGATGTCCTCGCCGCAATGCCGACCGTGGTCTGCCACTTGAATGGCGGGCCGACCAGCATCCCGGTCCGCGAGGCAATCCGGGTGATCGATCAGACCGACTGCGCGATTGAGATCGTCCACTGTGGAAATCTTAAAAGCGCGCTGGAGATCGGCCGTTACCTGAAAGAAAAAGGGATGCTCTCCCGGCTGATCCTCGGCAATGACGCCCCCTCGGGCACCGGCGTCATCCCGTTGGGCATATGGCGGATGATCAATTTCATCTCCTCCTTCTGTGGCCTTTCTGCCGAAGTGGCGGTCTGCTGCGCCACAGGAAACACGATGAGGGTCTTTGCCCTGGCCCACGGAGTCGTCAAACCCGGGGCTGCGGCCGACCTGCAGGTGATCGATAGACCCATGGGTTCAGCGGGCCAGGATGCGAAGCAGGCGATCGAGGCGGGCGACATTCCGGGAGTCGCCATGGTGATGATCGATGGCCTGATCAAGACCGAGGTGAGCAGGAACACGCCGCCTCCGGTGAGGAAAATCGCGTATGAATCTTAAAGGGCAGAGGTAAAAGGGACAAGGGGAAAAAGGAAACGGGGGAAAGGACCCGAAGGGGTGGGAATGAAAATCGATCTGGACAAATGCACGGGCTGCGGGATCTGTGAGGACGTCTGCCCTCTCGGGGTGATCACCCTTGAGGATAAGAAGGCAAAGATCGGCGAAGGATGCGTTGAATGCATGACCTGCCTTAAAGTTTGCCCACAGACGGCCCCCATCCCGGAAATATCTGAGGAAAAGCCGATGTGCGTGGCCTGCCCGATCACCTGCAAAATCCCTGAAGGCTCATTTGGCGCATGTCAGCGCTACTTCAACAGCAAAGGGACCATCCAGCGGAAGGGCAGGGTCCATTCGTACGCAGAAGTGCAGGAGCTGGTCGAGGCGGCCGATGAGCACGTGACCGGTAGGCCGCTCCTCACCGGGATCGGCTCGGGAACAACCTATCCCGATTTCATACCTTCCCCCTTTATCGTGAGCGGGTTACGGGACGGGGTCGACATCGTGACCGTCGTGACGGAAGCCCCGCTCAGTTACAGCGGCGTCAAGGTCAAGGTGGATACCGATCTCTATCTTGGACAGGAATCGAAACGGATCTACGTCAGGAGGAAGGGGAAGCGAAACCTGGGACACCTGTGCACGGAGGAGTACGGATCAAAAATTCTTTCCCTCGGCGGGGTCAACACTTGGACCTCCAAGGACGGCCAGTTCGCGGCGCGCACCATTTTCGAGCTCCTCTGCGGCAAGTGGATCAAGGTCGAGGTCGAGGACGGTCCGACCGTGGAGCTGGCCCTGGGCAACCCCCCGATCGTGGACGGAAAATCCGAGGAGCGGATGAGGGTGGGCTGCGGGAGCGCGGTGTCGGGTCTCTTTGCCCCGTACATGGCCAGGGCTGCCGATGAGGTGATCGTTCTGGATGGCCATATTACGGCCCTCTTCAGCGAACACCCGGCCGGCAAGTTCATCGGTAAGACCAGGTCAGGGATCCGGATCATAGGCCAGAAGAGCACGGATGGCCGCTATTTTCTTAATAAGGGTACAGGATGGGGTGGAACGGATATCCAGAATCCTCTCGACGTGATCCAGGAATTAGACAAGAGACGGATGGCTGAGGGCTCCACGCTTTTGATCACCGAGACCACCGGCCGCAAATATGGCTTCTGGCGCATGAAGGGCGGAAAGTTCGTAGAGGAGCGGATCGGCCGCGAAGCCGAGGAGTTTATCTCTGTCCTTCGGGATTCGTGCGAACCTTCGGTGGCGAGCGCCGTCCTGGCCGCAGGGGTGGGGGGTTCCGCCCGTGCCGGCGTGACGAAAAACCCCGTCCGATTGACCCGGGCCGCTCATGCCGGCAAGGTGGCCATTACCATCGGAGGCGCAAAACCCTTCATCTTTCCCGGCGGCGGTATTAATTTTCTGGTCGACGTGGGTAAGATCAAGTACGGGAGCATCTATCTCTCGCCGACCCCGTCGTTGGTCGTTCCGGTTGAGTATACGATGCGCCTGACTACGTTCCGGGAGATCGGCGGCCATATGGAAGCGATGCAACCGATAGACAAAGTACTTCAGAGGGAAAAGGGGAAAGGCGAAAAAGGAAAAAAGAAAAAGGGAAACTAATTAACCCAAGACTCGAAACTCGAAACCCTAAACTTACTTATGTTGATTGACATCGGCCCGGCCACTCTGGCCCTCAAGGGAGAAAAAGGCGGGGAGGATTACCGTTTCGACAGGGCAGCCGTGGAGTCTCGCGTGAAGTCTATCCTGGCGGAAATCGCGGAATGCCTGCCGGTCTTGAGACAGAAAGCTTACCGGATCCGCCAGACCGCCCATTTTCCCCGGGTGGGGCGCGCCATGGTCGAGGCCGTCAAGGAAATCGATGCGGACAGCCTGACCCCAATGGCTGCGGTTGCCGGCGCAGTTGCCGAAGAGCTTAAGGAGTACTTGAAGGGGGAGGGTCTGGAATTTATCTCCGTCAACAATGGTGGGGATATCGCGATTTACAATAGGCGAAATAAACCGGTCACCATCGGCATCGGAGATATAGAGAGAAACAGCCCCACCCCTTATGTGCTCAGGGTCGAGGGGTTGAAGGATTTCGGGGTGGCGACCAGCGGTTTCGGAGGGCGCAGTTTTACCCTGGGCCTGGCCGATATGGTCAGTGTCGTGGCGCCTTCCGCTCCCGTGGCCGACGCGGCCGCCACTTTCATCTGCAACAACACCAATGTGGACGATGCCTCGGTGGTAAGGCGAAGGGCCGGGGAGATCGATCCTTCAACCGATATTCCTGATGAACTGGTGACCGTGCATATCGGCGAGCTTTCCTCTCAGCTTGTCCGCGAGGCGTTGGCCCGCGGGAAAGAGGTGGCGGAGCGGTTTAAGAGGGAAGGCAAGATCACTGAAGCGGTAATCTTCTTGAGAAGGGATCGGGTCACCACGATCGAGGGTGACGGAAATATACGCCTGGAGGTGAAAGGTGGAAATTAGAAAAATAGTGACGGTCGTGGAGGATATCTTTTATGACGGGGGCAAGAAGGCCGAAAAACCTGTGCGGAAAGCGGCGGCCATCGCGGTCATCAAGAACCCCTTTGCGGGCTCCTACCAGGAGGACTTGAGCTCTCTCATCAGCATCGGGGAAGAGCTGGGCAAAATTCTCGGGGAGAGGGCGGTCGGCGCACTGGAGGGGAAAAAGCCTGAGAGCTACGGGAAGGCAGCCATCGTCGGCGAGAAAGGCGAGTTTGAACATGCGGCCGCCATCCTGCACCCAACCCTCGGAACCCCGCTACGGGCGGCAGTCGGTGGCGGGAAGGCGATCATCCCTTCCGTCAAGAAAGCCGGCGGTATGGGCGCGCCAATCGATATTCCCCTGCATTACAAGGATGCTGCCTTTGTGCGCTCCCACTTTGACGGCATGACCGTTTCCGTAAGTGATGCTCCCCGGGCAGAGGAGATCCTTGTGGCCATCGCCGTAACCAGTGGTGGAAGGCCCCATCCCCGAGTCGGCGGGCTCAAGATGGAAGAGGCCAAAAGGCAAGACGGCCTGCGATAGGTTGACTGAACACCCCCGCCTGTAGGGGCGATTCATGAAACGCCCCTACAGGAGAGATATGGGCCTCATCATTGCAAGCAATAGGGCTTCCCTTCCGCGACCTTGAAAACACTCGATATTCAGAATATGTCAGTTCCTCGGCCCGCAACTGATCTGGAGATGATCCCAATAAGGTGAATCTCCAGCCCGGGGCCGGCCAATTTTTCAAGAGGACTCCTGGGCCAGGGGAAGAGGTTTCCGGCCCGCCGCTATTGCATCGGTGAAAAGGCGGACGGCATCATAATTTTGTTCGCCATGGTCAGCAGGCGCTCGGCTCCTCCGCCCGGCGGCCACAGGCCGCGCTGCGCGGCCTGGGCGCGGACAGCGGCACGCTGGTCGAGACTGTTGTAGGCCCAGATATGAATGAAACGGTTGGCCTCACCCAGATCAACATTGCCAGCGACGACAAGCGGCGACAGCTTTATGCGTTCGGGGAGCTTCCCCTCCCAACTCTTCATCATATCGGGAAGCTTACCGAGCCGGAACGTGTACATGCGCATCTCGTAGATGGGTCCGATCTTCCCCGGCGCGAGGAACGGCGAGAACGGGAAGGGAATCAGGATCTCCGAATGCATGGAGCGGACGAAGTCGGCGATCTTGGGCGGCCAGTTGGGCTCCTTGGCGGCCTCGGCACGGATGCGGGCCCGTTCGCCCAGATCCTGGTAAGGCCAAACGTGGATGATCTCGTTCAGCGGGCCAATCTCAGTATGCCAGAAGGCGGCCAGTTTCGAGTGCTTCTTCCGGCACTCGTACGCCTCGCCGAAACGCTTTTCGACCTCGGCCAGGCTTCCCACCACGAGGCTGTAGGTGCGGATTTCATAGATCATGGTTGAGGCTCCTTTCGCTGGATACATTTTTAATAGCGACTTGGGTTTGGGTGCTGTGAGTATACTGGGAAGGCAATGGCGGGTCAAGGGAATTTGAGACACTAGAAATATGAATTCCGATTGGATTTAAAAACAGGAACGAGGCACGAGATGCTAGGATCGAGGGAAAGAAAATGCTGAAGCTTAAGGAAAAAACAGGCAGGCTTTTCCTAAAACGTCGGAAACAAAACTTATAGAAACCCAAAAAAGAAAAGCCAGGATGAAGGCCCGTGCCCCAGGGAATTGTTATCCCCTAGTGGCCCTCAGCCTCTTCACCCCCACCCTTTCCCCCCCTCAAGGGAGAGGGTCTCCCTTTCTTTCCGTATTCTTTGGAGTGGTTTTTCATAGCTTTTTTGACATTACCAATTATTTGTTTCTAAAACGGTTTGCCCGGACAGGACGGTCCTGAAAATTCATAAGTTTTTGAGAACCCCTGTCCTTTCATTAAAATCCTCGATCAGTCGATCCATTTCCTCTACTTGCTTGTGAATCCGCCCCCAGAAATCCGGGAAATCATCCCATTGGGCGTTGAGCTCTTCCAGTGATTTCTTCTGCTGTTCGATCCAGGTGAAATATTTCAGGTTGTGAATCCGCCTCCGATCCGGATAACGCAACTCAAGCAGGTTGTCCGTTCCCTCTCCCATCAAATAGTGGTGGTAATCCGCGGCGGCTTCGACCTGCGTGTAGGGCCCCCGGGAATTCCGCATTTCTTCGATCCGCGTCCCGTAGAGGTCCATGGAATCCGTGAGGACCGTCAGGACGATATCGCTTCCCTTCAACGTATAGTACTTCGCGAACTTGATCGCCGAGAGGAGGTTTCCGATCCCGGAGATTCCCAGCAAGGACAGATGGGGGATAAAATCTTCGGAAAGCCCACGGCCGCCGAGATATTTCCTTCCTTCCGGTTCGTTGAATAGCCGCACCAGGCTCAGGCAGGCCTCGTCGTCAATGGCCGTAACCACATCGGTGTTACGGACGTTGTGGATCCAGGGTATATGTTTATCCCCGATCCCTTCGATGCGATGATCGCCGTAGCCGTTCAGGAGCATGGTGGGACATTGCAGTGCTTCGCTGGCCACGATCCTGCTGCCCGGGAATCGTTCCTTCAGGTAGTCTCCTGCGCCGATCGTCCCTGCCGAACCCGTCTGGGACACAAAGGCGGCGCAGCGGCCTCTTTCCCCCAATTCCGCAGATAAAACCTCTTCCAGAGCCCGGCCGGTGACCTGATAGTGCCAGAGATGATTTCCGTATTCATCGAATTGGTTGAAGATGACCACATTACCCCGGGTTTGGCGCAGTTCCCAGCACTTGTCAAAAATCTCCTTCACATTGCTCTCGCATCCCGGAGTCGCGATAACCTCCCCGGCTACGGTGGCCAGCCATTGAAAGCGTTCGCGGCTCATCCCCTCGGGCAGGATAGCGATCGATTCGCAGCCCAGAAGAGTGGCATTGTAGGCTCCTCCCCGGCAGAAGTTCCCCGTGGACGGCCAGGCCGCTTTCTGGCTGGTAGGGTCGAACTGGCCCGTGACCAACTGGGGTACGAGGCAACCATAGGTGGCGCCGACTTTATGAGAGCCGGTGGGAAACCATTTTCCGACCAGAGCAAGGATTCGGGCATCCACGCCGGTGAGCACCTGCGGGAATTCAATATAATTTACCTTCCCGAATGCCCCTCCCGAAGGCACGGGTTCGTTCTTCCAGGTTATGCGAAAGAGATTGAGTGGGTTTACCTCCCAGAGCCCAATGCCCTTGAGTTTATTTTTTACTTTGTCCGAAATGAATTCCGGGCTGGTCTGCTCTTGGAACGTGGGAATCAGGATCTTCCGCTCCCGCGCTCGCTGGACCGCCCGTTCCAATTTTTTCTCATTCTTGCTCAAGTCAATCATGGAAGTCCTTTTTTCGCTCCGGCCCTCAATCCCCTTTCACGGGATCAGGCGATCCGGCACCATTCCAGGATGGTGAGGGATAAAATTTTTGTAGCCTGAACGAGATCATCCATATTCACCCACTCGTTGTTCGCATGCATCTGCTCGGTCATGCCCGGGCCGAAAATTACGGTCGGCGTATCTCCATAGCGGTTCATGAAACGGATATCCGCCGCTCCCTCGCGGCCGCTGATTACGGGTTCTTTCCCGGTGACTTCGGAAAATTTCCGGCAGAGAGCCTGGACGATGGGGTTGTCCACCGGGATCGCCGATGGTTCGGCGAAGTAGCCGGTAAACAGGACTTCAGGGGGATGGTCTTTTAACCAGGGATCGTCGGCCACTTTGGCCCGGATGAATTGCACGAACTCCGCCTTGACCGCACCCGAGTCTTCCCCGGGGACCGTGGCCATGGAACCCTTCAGCAAACAGCTATCCGGGAAAGCGCTGTGGTAAGAGCCGCTCTCGAATACTCCCACCATACAGGGAATGGCGCCGCGGATGTCAGGGTAAAGGGGGTGGCTCAGCCGCTCAACCCTCACCCGCTCAAAATCGGAAACGGCCTGGGTCACCCGGTAGCCCTTTTCAATGGCGTTGACCCCTTCCCACCGGCGTTGGATCCCGGCAGCCTTGCCCTTGACTTTGATCTCGAACCAGATTCGCCCGATGGAACCCGGCTGGACCCGCATGCTGGAGGTCTCGCAGCAAATCCCGCCATCGGCCTTGTACCCTTTCATCACGCAGGCCAGGGTGCCGTTACCCGAGAGCTCCTCATCCACCGTGTACTCAAGGATCACATCCCCTCGCAGCCGGATTCCGGACTCCCGGACGGCTTTGACCGCCATGGTCATGGCCGCCAGCCCTGCCTTCATGTCCGAAGCCCCTCGCCCATATATCCGGCCATCCGCAAGGTTCCCGGACCAACAGGGATGCTGCCAGCTCTCCGGCGCTCCCGCTGGGATCACGTCCACGTGCCCATTGAAGAGCAGAGACCTTCCGCTTCCCGCTCCCTTCAGGACCCCCACTACGTTGGGCCGCCCTTCGTATCCCCGGGATACCTCCACGAAGGCCGGGTGTTTTCGCAGGGAGAAGAGGTCCGGCTCGAATTGGTCCACGGTCAGCCCCAATTCCTTCAACCGATCGGCGATGAACCGCTGGATGGGTCCCTCTTCCCCGGTGACGCTGGGAATCCGGACTAGGTCCTGCAGGAAGCCGGCCACCTCACCCTTATGCCGGTCAACCCATTCCGTTACCCGTTTTTCATAATCCATGCTCTTTTCCCTTTTCGCGTTCCGGTCTCTTCCTTTTTTTATGTTTTTATGGCGCGGGTACCAAGCTCAGCGCGCCAACCGGGCAGATCTCCACGCAAAGGTTGCACCCGTCACAATTCTTCGATTTCAATTTCAGGCGAGGAGAAAATTCAATCGCCCCGTAGAAGCAGACCGGGCCGCAGAGTTCGCAACCCCCTTTTTTCAAATTGATGCACTTTTCGGAGTCCACTTGCGAGACCCGGGGAGGGCGTTTGGATACCTCCTCGATGGTGGTTATATGGGGAAGCGTTTTGCCCCGGATTGGGTCCAGGGATTCAAGCTTTTCCGATTCCATATATCCTTCCACGCCTTTCAGTAAGGTCTGGAAATGCCCGTATCCCTGCCACATGATGGAAGTGCAAATCTGGACGGTTGTGGCTCCCAGCATGATGTATTCGATCACATCCTCCCAGCTGGTTATGCCCCCGCAGGCGGAGATGGGGATTTTCACGGCTTTGGCCACTTCGGAGACATGGCGCTGGGTGATGGGTTTGATCGCCGGCCCGCTGTATCCGCCATAAGCTGGGAGCTTGGGAAGCCCGGTCTTGATGTCTACTCCGGCGAAGGAACGGATCGAGTTCCCGATGGTTAAAAAATCGGCCCCTGCCGACTCCACCGCCTGGGCCATGGGAACCATATTGTGGGTAGTCGGGGTCAGCTTGATGCCCACGGGAAGGGAAAGGGTTTTTTTCAAGGCTTTCACCTGGCGGTAGCAGCTCTCCGGATCGTTACCCATGAGAAATCCAACGCAGGACTGGTCGGCCGGCATAGGGCAGGAAACATTAATCTCGAACATGGCCACTTTACCCGTATTCTGAATCGTCCGGGCATTGGCAGCGGTCACTTCTGGATCCGGGTGGGCCACAACGCTGGCAATGATACAGCTCCCCCCCTGATAGGCTTTCTCCAAGTCCGTTCTGAGCCATTCCTCCAGGGTTATGGTTGTGTAGAGTTCGATGTTGACCATGCCGATTCGGCTATGGCCATGACGGATGATCTTCATCCGACCGCACCGGGGATGTTGGGCAAACTTGTCGGGAGGAGCAAAGGTCTTCGGGACAATCGCCCCGGCCTGGTGCAGCCAGGCCTGATGACAGCGCTCCCCATCCCAGCCGGGGGTGGCGGAAGCCAGGATCAGGGGATTTCGCATTTTCACCCCGGCAAAGCGGGTTTCTAAATTTTTCACTTATATCCTCCTTCGCCGCAATTTCTTCTGGCCGCACAAATGAAAAATCGGTTGCCCGAGAAGTGAATCGGGGTCCCTGCTTGCTGCCATCCTTCGCGGGATTTCAACCGAAGGCTTTCGAAGCGGAAGGAAATAATCTTGACCATGTATAGCAGATCAGCTCCTGACCGTCAATGTATTCGGTCTCCTTTTCGACGTATCTCATTGACAGGGGCCAGGGTGTGTTCTACCCTGGAGGCAAGGTTTCAGAAATTTATCACCAGCCTTCATTAGATGATTAACCCAGCCACGGGGAAAGGAAGAATATGGGCCGCATCAAGCACAACGCGGCGCGATGCTATGGCTGCAAAATCTGCCAGTTAGTCTGCTCTCTCCACCACACCGGGAGTTTCTGGCCGGAAAGGAGCAGCATTCAGGTATCCCGCAATCCTCGAACGGGCGTGGTGAAATGGAGCATCGATAAAACCTGCGATTTGTGCGGGCGTGAAGGAGAACCCTTCTGCCTGAGGTATTGTTCCTACGAAGCCCTCAAGAATGTCGCTGACGAAAATCAAGAGGAAAACGAAGGTGAGTAAAAAAGGGAAGATCA
>Ga0187865_1001985_pt1 | contig 21165 bp, 18 predicted proteins | sample June2016WEW_11_1_2_FD_132989 | JGI IMG/M metagenome (GOLD analysis project Ga0187865, IMG submission 132989) | Peatland microbial communities from SPRUCE experiment site at the Marcell Experimental Forest, Minnesota, USA - June2016WEW_11_100 | ecosystem: Environmental > Terrestrial > Soil >...
TGATTCTGAGCCAGGATCAAACTCTCATTTGAAACCTGAGCCTGTCTGGGTAGACAGGCAACCTCCGCCTGCTGAGGCAGAGGTCCATCTTGTGAGTACGTTCAGACTTGAGCCCGAACATTTGTTTCTCACGACTGGCACGTTCAACCTTTTGTCAAAGACCGATCCGCATTCCCGCCTGAGCGGTGCGTCTTCAGTCCGCCCAAACTCCCTTGCGGAAATTTGTGCGTCCTCGAAACCTTTTAAAGCTATCGCGCTACGGCGACCGCTGTCAACCCTCTGAAATCACAGGATTTCCACCTGTTATCAACAGTGCGGGGAGTTTTCCTCCAGGGCTCGGTAAAAGCAAACTGGAGAACTCTTTTTTACAGCGCGTCCGAAAACGCGCTTCCACTCTGGCTCGCCACAAAAATCCGGCGCAGGCCGAAGCGGAAGACGACTCAAAAATTAAAGATCGCTGGGAGGCTCTGCTTTTCGCGGAAACCCTTCAGGGAACTTTGTCCCCGAATGCGAACCCCGGAAAGGGGTCAATTGGAGGCTTACTGAATTTGATGCCAAAAGCCACCGCGAGGATTCAGCGGGCAGCCCAGACACTGGTTCACTTGTCCTCGACTCAATCTTTTATACCAAACCCCCCGGCATTGCGCAAGAGGAGAATCAAAAAAGTTACTTGAAGTGCACAATGGGGACTTTTTGAGCCGGTGGAGCGACGGGCGCCCTCGCCCGTCCGGAGCATTGCGGCCGGGCGGGGACACCCGGCTCTCCACCAGCAGGTTTGCATTTTACCGCAGCCTATAATGCTGACTAGCCGTGATTTCCGTCGTCCAACTTGGGGTTGTCGAATACGCCGAGGGCCTACGTTTGCAGCGCCAGCTCGTCGATCTGCGTAAGGCGGGCGAGATCAACGACGTTCTGCTTTTGCTTGAGCACGCGCCCGTCATCACTCTTGGACGCAACGCCAAGGCTGCCAACGTGCTGGCTTCGGACGAAGTGCTGGCGGCTCGCGGGGTCGAGGTCTTCGAATGCGATCGCGGCGGCGACGTTACGTTTCATGGGCCGGGGCAACTGGTGGGGTATCCGATCTTCGATTTGCGTGGATACAGCGGCTCTCAGCTCTCAGTTCTCAGCTCTCAGTTCGAGCCCTTGGGTGGCGCAGAGAATCCTCCGCAGACGCCGCGCAAGACGCTGGGCGTTGTCGATTACGTCCGGCGGCTGGAGGAGGTGCTGATCCGCACCTGCGCCGATTTCGGAATCGCGACGAAGCGTATCGCGGGTCTAACCGGCGTGTGGACCGATGCTGCGATCAACGATGCTCGCGTAGGGACGGGCGCCCTCGCCCGTCCAGGCGAGTCGAAGACTCGCCCCGCCGCCGAATCGAAAATCGCCGCCCTGGGAGTCCACATCTCCCGCTCCGTCACTTCGCATGGCTTCGCCTTGAACGGGAATACGGATCTCAGCTACTTCAACCTGATCGTGCCCTGCGGAATTACGGCGAAGCCCGTGACCTCGATGCAGAAGGAACTGGGGCGGGAACTCGATTTGAACGAAGTGGCGCAGTCGGTGGCGCGAAATTTCGGTAGCGTATTCGGGAGCCAGATGCTCTGGGTTGAGACCGTCGATGCGCTGCTGGGGAATGCGGTGGGAGTGCCCATGAAAGCGCCCGCAGATTTGCGTTCCTTGCGCGGCGCCGACGATCTCTTCCTCGCCTGATGAGATCCGTTTAGCACCCGCCTGATGCATAACCCATGGCATGCCGGGGAAAGAGCTGACAGTAGCCGTTAGGCAGAAACGTTCATCGTAGAATCGGGCTGGCTTCCCAAACTCGAGAAGGCACGGGTCAGTTCACCCTGAGATATCTGTAATCCTTGATACGTGCCTGTGCTGCTGATGGCGTTCTCGATCGATTGCAGATAGCTGGCGGTGACGTTACCGGAAAGGCCGCCCCACCCCATAATATTGTCCGCACGGTCCATTCCTATCGCCGCTGCGAGCGGATTTCCTTGAAAGGTTCCAGCGGCCTGTTCCGCAGCTATCGTTGCCGGATCGAAGGACTGACCCGTGGTTTGCTTCAGGAAGGAGATGTCGCTGGGCGTGAGCATGTCGTAGGCGTCAAAGTAAATGTTCCCGTTTGCGAGAACACCCATGGGAGCGGCATCGGCTGGGAGGTCCCTGCCCTCGTTCGTGTTGTAATGTGGGAGTTGGGAGACGTTTTGAGGAATTTGGGTGCCGGACGCAATCATGCTACTGAGGCTCAACATCGAGACAACCTCCGTTTATTCAATAGGCTAGGCGCGGCTGGAAACCTTTCTTGCTATCGTGAAACGTACCTGAGTCTTCGACACTCTCCGTGCAACTCCCATGCCAAATTCGACTAGAAAAGCTGTTGCGATCCAAAGAACCTCGGCACGATGGATGCTCATGAGAGCGTGACGGTTAATCGAGGGCACGCTGGGAATCAGCATGGCGGTCTGCGATGGCCGACCTAGAAGGGCCGTCCCAGGGCAAATCTTGCCCATCGCGAACCAGGCAAACATTGCCCATCGTCCGGCCACATGGATGGCCGAAGGAAGGTCGGGGCTGCCGCACAATTCTTGCGGACAAGAGTGTTCGCGCCACACTGGTGTTAGCATTTTGACGGAACCTATGGCGAAGAAGAAAGCTGCTCGCGCGAAGGTAAGCGTGCCAATGAACGCTAGAAGCCAGGAACAAGCTAAAAGCCAACAGCCGTCCCCCGACCTCCGCACCTACACCATCCGCGATTACCGGCTCGAAAAGCCGAGCTTCACGCTGCGCCAGGTTCGCGCGGGGGACGCGGTTCGCTACGAAGTGGAGAGCGGCGATCTCTCCGCGCCCGCGCCGCCAATCCGCGAGTCGCAATATCTCAGCCGGGAGCAGTGCATCGAGATTTATCGCTGGATGCTGCTCAACCGGCGCATGGAAACGGCGCTGGAAAATCTCTACAAACAGGGCCAGGTGGTCGGCGGCGTTTACTTCGGGCTGGGGCAGGAAGCATGCTCCTGCGCCTCCGCGTACGCGCTGCATCAGGACGAATGGCTGGGGCCGATGATCCGCAACCAGGGGGCGCTGCTGGTGCGCGGCTTCTCGCCCGCCGACATCATGATGCAGTACATGGCGAAGGCCGGATCGCCGACCAAAGGACGCGATGCTTCGTCGCACTTTGGCGATATCGAGAAGCGCAACGTGGTCGCGCCAATTTCCACTTTGGGCGATTTGATTCCGGTGCTTGCGGGCGTGGCGCTCGGCGCGCGTCTGCAGGGCAAGCACATCGCGGTCATGACTTACATCGGCGACGGAGGCCAGTCCACCGGCGTGACCTATGAAGGGCTGAATTTCGCCGCCGTGCAGAATCTCGGCCTGGTGCTGATTGTCGAGAACAATCTTTGGGGATACTCCACGCCCGCCGACATGCAGTTTCGCGTCAAGGATCTGGCGGAACGCGCCATCGCGTACGGAATCCCCGGCGTCATCGTCGATGGCACCGACGCTTGCCAGGTTTATGACGCTTGCCACGAAGCTTGCGAGCGGGCGCGGCGCGGCGAGGGACCGACTTTGATCGAAGCGAAAATGATGCGCATGAAGGGGCACGCCATTCATGATGCGGCCGAGTATGTCCCCAAGCCGTTGTTCGAATATTGGAAGCGCCGCGATCCGATTGCGCGGCTCGAAGATTATCTGGTGTCGAAGAAAAAGTGGCTGACGCCGGCGGACAACGAGAAGCTGATTGCCGGCGTGGAGCGGCAGCTCGAAGCCGACCGGGAAATCGCCGTGAATTCTCCGATGCCGTCGCCCGAATCGGCCGCCGGCGGTGTCTATTGCGAACCCGGATGCCACGAGATCAAGCCCAAGTACGCGATGCCCGAGTCGCGGACGATGGGAGCGCGCGGCGGAAAGTCAGCCGGTCCGAAGCGCTCGGAGGCGGCGGTACATCTGAAGTAATCCTGAAACTCTCTGGCGATGGCCCGCTTGCCTATTCAAACAGGAAAGGCTGGGCAGAAATTTCAAATTCTGTGCAACCAGCTTTCCACGGACCGGTTCTTCCTCCGGGTTTCCCGCGAACTGATAAAATCAAGCTTCGTCATGTCCGTATCTTCCGAGCTTATCCAGATTGACCTCGGCCCCAGAGTTCCCAGCCCAAAGCCATCGTGGCTTAAGGCGAAAGCTCCGGTGGGCGACAACTTTCACCACCTGAAGAAGCTGGCGCGCGGCCTTGGCCTGCATACGGTCTGCGAGTCGGCGCAGTGTCCGAATATTGGAGAATGCTGGCACCATCGCACCGCGACCTTCATGCTGCTGGGCGATATCTGCACCCGGCGCTGCGGCTTTTGTGCGGTGCCGAAGGGGCGTCCCGAAGCGATTGACTGGGATGAGCCGCGGCGCGTAGCCGAAGCCGTCGCCACGCTCGGCCTGCGTCATGCGGTCGTGACCAGCGTGAACCGCGATGACGACAACGTGGGCGGCGCGAAGATTTTTGCCGAAACCATCCGGCAGATTCGTGAGCTCGTGCCGGAGTGCCGGGTCGAGGTGCTGATTCCCGACTTCCAGGGTCTGGAAGCGCCGCTGCGCATCGTGCTCGAAGCCAAGCCCAACGTGCTCAACCACAATACCGAAACCGTTCCGCGGCTCTACCGCGCGGTACGCTCGGGTGCGCGCTACCAGCGGACGCTTGATCTGCTGGCGAATGCCAAGAAGTGGGCCCCCGCGACGGTTACCAAGAGCGGCGTGATGGTTGGAATCGGCGAGGAGACGGATGAACTGATTGAAGTCTTCCGCGACCTGGGCGAGCGCCGCGTGGACATTCTGACGATTGGCCAGTATCTGCGCCCGTCAAAAGATCATCTTCCGATGACGCGCTACTACACGCCTGCCGAGTTTGTCTCGCTGAAGGAAGAGGCGCTGAAGTTTGGATTCAAGCACGTCGAGTCGGGGCCGCTGGTGCGGTCGAGTTATCACGCCCATGAGCAGGCGGACGTGGCGGCGGGATAGTCGCTGTTCGTCGTTCGCTGTTCGCTGTTCGCAAATGCAGATCCCTCGCTCCAATCGGGATGACAATCCGAAATGGGTGTTGCGAACGGCGAACAGCGAAAAGCGAACGGCGGCGCGTTTGCCAACGACTATCGACTGCCCTCCCTACCACACCCTACACGCGTTCTGATTCACCATCGGGGCTGTCGCTGGGCAGTGGTAGGCTTCGCGGAACTCCGGCATATTGGAAAGCGGTCCGTTCACCCGGTACTTAGGCGGTGAGTGCGGATCGATGGTGACCATCATGCGCGATATGGCATCGGTGCGGTTCTGGCACCACACGTTGGCCCATCCCAGAAAAAAGCGCTGCTCGGCGGAGAGGCCGTCGACCGGCGCCGGCTCCTTGCCGGCAAAGGTGTTCAGCATGGCCATGTAGGCGATGCGCAGGCCGCCATTATCGGCCGTGTTCTCGCCCAGGGTGAGCTTGCCGTTCAGCTTCAGGTCGTCGACCGCGACGAAGTTCGCGTACTGGTCCTTGATGCAGCCGGTACGTTCTTCGAATTGCTTCTTGTCGTTCGCCGTCCACCAGTCGCGGAGATTGCCCTCGGCGTCGAACTGGCTGCCCTGGTCGTCGAAGCCGTGCGTGAGTTCGTGACCGATCACGGCGCCGATCCCGCCGAAGTTCATCGCGTCGTCCGCCTGGTTGTCATAGAAGGGAGGCTGCAGAATTCCGGCGGGAAACGTGATGTTGTTCTGGCTCGGGTCGTAGAACGCGTTCACCGTCATTGGTGGCAACGGCCAATCCCTCTTATCGAGCGGCTTGCCGATCTTGTTCAACCGCCGCTGAACCTCGTTCTGATTGGCGCGTTGCGAGTTACCCAGCGCATCGCCGCGCACGATCTGGAGCGCCGAGTAGTCGCGCCACTTATCGGTATAGCCGATGCGGTTGGTAATCGCCTTCAGTTTCGCGAGCGCCTGAGTCTTCGTGTCCGCGCCCATCCAGGGCAGGCTCTTGATGTCTTCGCCCAGCGCCTTTTCGAGAGCCCCGACCATCGCCAGCGTGCGCTCCTTACCTTCGGCGCCGAAGGTTTGCTGGACGTATACCTGGCCGACCAACTCGCCCAGGTCGTTGTTCGTGTACCCCACGCACCGCTTCCAGCGCGGACGCAACTCCCTGGTGCCCTGCAGCGTCTTGCTGAAGAAATCGAAGTTTTCGTTCACGAACGCCGCCGGCAGCGCCGGCACGCTGGCGTGCACCGCGTGCCAGCGCAAGTACGTCTTCCAATCGTCGTGTGAGTGCGCACTTAATACTTCCTGCATGTTCTTGACGAACTCCGGCTCAATCACGTTGAGCGAATCGAACCGGGGCGCGCCCACGCCTTCGAAGTATGTGTTCCAATTGAACGCTGGACTCAGAGCGGCCAGTTCTCGATTGGTCAGCTTGTGGTAGATCTTCTGCGGATCGCGGCGGCTGGTCTGGTCGAGCGCGCCCTTGGCTAAACCGGTTTCAATTTCCATGACGACTTTGGCTTCCGCCGCGGCTTTGCCTTCATCGTCGCCCAACAGCGCAAACATCTTCGCCACATGCGCGACGTATTTCTTCCGCAGCTCGACTGATTTCTCATCGTCTTTGAAATAGTAATCGCGGTCCGGCATGCCCAGTCCGCCCTGGTCCACCTCGGCAATGATCTGGCTCGCGTTCTTGAAGTCCGATCCGGAATCGAAGCCGAACAACACATCGGCGCCCTCGCGATGCAGCCGGACGATCTCTTTCGGAAGTTCCTCCTTCGATTTGATCGCCGCAATGCTTTGGAAGTCGTGCTCGAGTGGCTTCGTGCCCGCTTTTTCGATCGCCCCTTCGTCCATGCAGCTGGCGTAGTAATCGCCGATCTTCTGCTCGTTCGAGCTCCGGCCCGGCCGGTCGACCGACGCCTTTTCGAGAATGTCGCGCACAATGTATTCGCCGCGCTGCTGCAATTCGTTGAAGCGGCCCCAAGCCGGGCGGTCGGAGGGAACCGGGTTCTGCGCCAGCCACTTGCTGCACGCGTAGGCGTAAAAATCGTTGCAGGGATCGATATTCTTATCGAGCATGTCAACGGAGAAGCGCACGTCGGCAGGCGGCTTTGCGGCTTCGGGCTTGTCCTGGGCAAAAACCGCAGGCACAAGCATCATGGAGACGGTCAACAGTTTTAAGAAATTGCGCATGAAACCCTCGAATCGAGATGTGGAACTGGCGGCAAGAAGTCGTTGGTCGTTAGTCGTTGGCAAATGCGGATCCCTCGCGCCGCGAGGGATGACAATCGGAAATTGTGGCCGCCAACGACTAACGACTAGCGACCAACGACCGCCTTACCTCAGAAGACTTTCACATGGAACGTCAGATATTTCTTGGGGTTTTCCCGGATCGCCTTGACCAGTTCCCGCGTCTCCACCAGCATCTGGTTGCTGTTGTTGTAAAGCGCAGGATCCTTGAAGAGCATTCCGGCCGTGCCTTCGCCCTTTCCCAGATGCTCGGAGAGCGCCGCCAGGTTGTTAATCAGCGTCTGCAGCCTGGCGGCGAATTCCTGATCGTGCGTCATCTTGCCGATCGCGCCCTTGCCGGCATTGATGTCGTCGGTCAACTGGCGAACGTTCGCGACCGTTTTGTTCGCGTTGTCATAGAGCTCGGGATCTTTGAGCAGTTTGCCGGCCGTGCCTTTCCCCTGCTGCAACTCGTCCACCATCACGTTCACCTTGTCGATGGCGGCAATCACCTTTTTGTACGCCTCGTCGCTGGTGAGCAGTGGGCCGAGCGAGCCTTTTCCGCTCTGGATGTCATCCACTAATCCCTTGAATTCGGCCACGGTCGCGTTGAGCTGGTTGTACAAGGCGGGATCGTAAATGACCTTCCCGATCGAGCCCTGGCCGCTTTCGATGAAGGCCATGATGCGATCCACCCGCTTCAGCAGCGAGTCCATGTTTTGCAGCGTGCTCTGGCTGGCGCGCACTACGTCCTCGATAACGGGCTGGCTGCGGGCCGCCAGCGTGTCTCCGTCGGTTGCCTCCGGACCCTTCGCCGTCGAACTGTCAACGTCCACGTAGGTTTCGCCCAGGATTCCGGCAGTGGTCATCAAAGTTACGGAGTCTTTGCGCAGATTGAAAGAGTACTTGGTATTGACCTTCATCGTGACTTCAACCGGCGTCAACGGCTTGCCGCCCACGATCCGGACGCCGGTCACGTTGCCGATGTCCACACCCGCCAAACGCACCGGCGCGCCCACGCGCAAACCGCTTGCATTATCGAAGTACGACCGCAGCGTGATCTTGCGGGTGAGCCATCCGCCGGTACCGCTCATCACGAAAATGAGGACGGCAAGTGTAACGCTCGCGAACAGGACGGTGAGTCCCACGCGTAGTTGCGACCATTTGAGCTGCTTCTGGCTAGGCAAGGTGGTCAGTAAACGACAGAAGCATCATAGCAAACGCCGCCAAATTTCAGGGTTCTAGATTTCTTGAGGCCGGGAAATGGCGCTGCTTGGGGCAAAAAACAAGGGCTCCCACTCTCTCGCGTCCGGTGCGAAGAGTGGGAGCCTTTTCCACGCGAGCATTGCCAGTTTAGACCGCCGGTTTAACGACGCTCCTCGCGGGCATTGCGCTTCGGTTCGGCTTTCGCCGGCGCTCGATTCGCTTTCTCCACTCGCTGCTCGGCTCGCGCCTGTTTCTGAGCCGGCCAGTCCTGCCTGTTGGGCTTGGGGTTGTCGCGGGAGGACATCTGTCCCCGGTTTCCTGCGTTACGGTTCTCCGGCCGCGCCATCGCGCGGCCATTGAAGCTGCCGCCATTTCTGGACGGCTCGTTTCTGGACGGCCCATTGCCCCCGCGATTGCCCGCAAACCGCCCGCGCGCTTCTTGCGGCGACATCTTCGGCTCGCGATACGGTTCTCCAGCTTCGCGGGCTCTCTGCACATTGCGTCCCGAGAACTCGCCCGGCCTGGCCGTCGCCGCAATCGCCGGACGTCCGTGATTCTCGGACGCGAACAGCTGCCGGTTCCGGCTGGCGGCATGTTCGTGTTCCGATTGCGCTGCCAGCGCTGCGCTATGCCGTTCGCGCCCATACGCTTCCTCTTGTCGAGTCGGCCGCGCTTCGATACCACCGGGGCCGTTGAAGGCCACGCGCCTGTTATTCACGATGACGGTCCGGCTGTAAACGTTCCTCACATTGGTCACGTTCACGTTGAGCACCGCGCGGTTGTAGAAGAAGGCGCCGCCTCTCCACTCTCCGCCAGCGAAACCTACGCCGCCGTATCCGAAGCCGTAGTTAATTCCGCCGTAGAAGCCAACATGCCGTCCCCAATAGCCGGGGTGCCAGCCATAGAAGCCGCCTGCGAAGCCCCAGTAGCCCGGGGTCCACAGCATGCCCACCGGCGCAACCACCCACGTTCCGGGGACCCAGTAGTAGCCGTCGTCGTCGCTCCACGCCCAATAACCCGGCGTCCAGAGATAGCCCGGACCGGGGCAGATGGGCTGCTCATACACCGGCAGCGCCGGCGGACCGACCCGCACCGAGATCCCAATCCCGACTTGCGCAGACGATGCGGTCGAGAGCGCCAACACTGAAACCGCCAACATCAAAAATCCCAATACCAACCCGAATACCAGCCGACGAACGGAGCATTTCATTTTCATTGCCTTTCTTTTAGCCTCACCATTTTGGCTTAGAGCCGGAAACCCGGCCTAATTACGTTTCGCCCATATAAACCCTGAACCTTCGGGCATGTTGCGATGGCCACAGAAACTTGTTTTGAATCAGCAAGTTAGCTCGGCTTGGCGGCCGAGGGCGGCCGCCCCTACGTGGTTTGTGGTGACGACTGAGAGCTGATGGCTGAAAGCTGAGAGCTGATAGCTAATCCTCCAGAATGACGTGGGCCAGGGCTTCCTCGGAAGTGTGGGTGAGCGAGAGAGCGATGTTTTTCGTGCCGAGCTTGGCCGCGATGGCCGCCGCCTCACCGTGAAATTGAATAGTCGGACGCTGCCCTTTCGGGCGCACCACTTCGATATCGCGCCACCGGACGCCGCGGCTCCATCCCGTGCCCAGCGCTTTCATCCCGGCTTCCTTGGCGGCGAAGCGCGCGGCATAGCTTTCAAACCGGGTGGCTTTTTGTTCGCAGTAACGGATTTCGCCGTCGGTGAAGATGCGGCGAAGAAAGCGGTCGCCGAAGCGCTCGATACTTTCGCGGATGCGAGGAACTTCGGCGATGTCAACACCGGTGCCGAGAATCATAGAAGCATTGTTAATTGGTAATTTGGAATTAGCAATTTGGAATTCTCTCACGCCATGCTCGTGTGGGGACGGGCGCCCTCGCCCGTCCAAGCCGAGCACAGCTCGGCAGGTGCCTGTGGTCACAGCAACTCTGGATTCGCTATAGGGAACTCAGCGTCTCTACTAGAACAGCATCCTGCTCCGGGAAAACGGTGCGCAGGTCGAGTAACACACGGCCTTCTTCTACGCGGGCGATTACCGGCGGAGTGGAGGCGCGGAGACGGGCGTTTAGTTCGTCGGCGCTGAGATCGATATGGGTAAGCGCGATCACTCGCGTGGGCAAGACCACCGATGGAGCGGCGCCGCCGCCGATGACGGATTCACCATCGAGGAGTTCCAGCTTGAGGTGCGCGGATTTGACCTGAGTAGATTCAACCCCGGAAACGACTTTTCCCGCGCGGCGCGCGATCTCGTCTTTCGACAGGCGCATCATGCGCAGCACCGGCACGGCGTCGTGGTCGCGTTTGACGTAGGCGAGCAGCGTGGCTTCGAGCGCGGCGTAGGTGAGCTTATCCACGCGCAGCGCGCGGAACAGCGAGTTCGAGCGCATGCGCGCGACCAGATCCGCGCGGCCGCTGATCAATCCAGCCTGCGGACCGCCGAGAAGCTTGTCGCCACTGTAAGTGACGATGTCGACGCCGGCGCGCAGGCTGTCGAGCACGCCCGGTTCGCCGTTCACTCCGGCCGAACGCAGATCGAAAAGCGCGCCGCTGCCCAGATCTTCCATGAGCGGAAGATTGCGGCGGCGGGCTAGAGCGGCGAGTTCGTCGAGCCCAGGCTGTTCGGTGAAGCCAGTGATTTCGAAGTTCGAACGATGCACGCGGAGCAGGAGCCGCGTGCGGTCGTTGATGGCGCGTTCGTAATCCGCGATGCGCGTGCGGTTGGTGGTGCCGACTTCGCGCAGCGTTGCGCTCGACTTCGACATCACGTCGGGGATGCGGAACGAGCCGCCGATTTCGACCAGCTCTCCGCGCGAGACGATGACTTCGCCGCCCTCGGCCAGCGAGTTCAAAGCAAGTAGAACCGCGGCGGCGTTGTTGTTGACAACGATGGTCGAGATGGCGGTCGAGATCGTCTGCTCCGATCCACGTAGGGACGGCCGCCCTCGCGAGCCTGCCCCGGGCGGAGCCGAAGGGTCCAGCCCAGCGCAGCTCGGCCCCGGATCGTCGAGCAGCTTGCGGAACAGCCGGTCGACATGAACGTCGCGCTTCCCGCGCTCGCCGGTCGAGAGATCGAATTCGAGATTGGAATAGGCGCCCGCCGTGGCGCGGACGTGATCGAGCGCACCGGCAGCCAGCGGCGCGCGTCCCAGATTGGTGTGCAGGATCACGCCGGTGGCGTTGATCAACGGCAGCAACGAGTAACTCAGCGACTGGCGGAGTTGACGTTCGACCGCTGCAGACAGGCCGCCGAGTGCGAGGTCCAGCGACTTGTCGTCCAGCTGGCCGCCGGCGATTTCCTGGCGCAGGCGCGCCAGCACGACGCGGATGCTTTCGGCGACGGCGGTATGACCCTCGCGTTCGATCAGCGCCTGCATGTCGGGCTGACGGAGAAGTTCGTCCGTCGAAGGCAGTTTCTGAAACAGCGCGGATTTGTTGGCAGTGGACACCGAGGGCGATTATGCCACAGCGAGCTTCGGTGGAGCGACGGGCGCCCCGCCCGTCCGCTTCTCAGTTCCCAGTTCTCAGTTCTCAGAAGAACCTGGCATGTATTGTTGCCGTCGTTCGATGCGCTGTTTTCAATTGGCGCCGCGGGTTTTACTGAGAACTGAGAACTTTCCTACAGCGTGTGCAGGTAAGCCAGTAAGTCTTTAATCTGCTGGTCGGTCATGACCTGGCCGAAGCCTTCCATTTTGGCTCGTCCATACTTGACGATATCGGTCATGCGGTCGTCGTTTGCGGGCAATCCGCTCAGAGACAGGTATTGCTGCCTGAAGACGCCTTTCAAACTCGGGCCTTTTTTGCCGCGCGACGAGTACGGTTCGTGGCACCGGTCGCAATAGTTGTCGTAGAGTTTTCTGCCTTCGGCCTGTTGCGGGTTGAGGCCGAGTTCGGCATCGGACTTGCGGCGCTCGACATCGCAGCCGGCGAGCCCGAGAAACGCAAATATAACCACGGAGACACGGAGGCACGGAGAAATCAAGAAGTTCATGATGATGGCGGCATCGCCCGCGAGGACTCAGAAGTAGGATAATACCGAAGGCATGGCCGTTGTCGTCAAACGCGTTTACGAGGCTGCTTCTACGTCCGACGGGGTGCGCGTGCTGGTGGATCGTTTGTGGCCGCGCGGGCTGAAGAAAGAAGACGTGGCGGTCAAGTTCTGGCTGCGCGAGTCGGCGCCTTCGAATGAGTTGCGGCAGTGGTTCCATGCCAATCCTGAGGGGTGGCGCATGTTCCGCAATCGCTATCTCAAAGAGTTGGTGAGCGAAAAGGGCTCCGCGGCGGTGGAGAAGCTGCACCATCTTGCGGAAGGCAAGCGGCCGGTCACGCTGTTGTATGCGTCGCGAAACGAGGAACACAACAACGCGATCGTGCTGAAAGAACTGCTCGAAGGGATGAAGAAGCCTCCGTCGAGCGTGGGCCGCGGCGCGCTTGGGCGGGGGCGGATTCGGAAGGCGAAGAGGCTGTAGCTGCGTTGCGATACGAGGACCGCGCGTCTCTGTTAAAGGAGAAACCGCATGCTTCATTCAGCGCTACAGATAGTTCTGGGCTGTGTCTTTCTATTCTGGGGTACGTCTCTTTACGTCCAACGTGGTGGTGTTGGCCCGCTGCTGATGCTCGTGATTGGGGCGGTTCTCCTCACTGTTGGCGCCGTGGTGATGAATATCAGACAAGCGCTCAGAGATGAGTCGAAGCGCCGGGAACAAGAAAGCAAGCCCGTTCTGAACATTTGAAATCGCTGCTGCCACACCCCCCCGCACTATAATTCCCCAGTTATGTCCAGTCCCGCCCCCGATAAGAAAATCGACAAGAAAATCGAAGCTCTGCGCGAGAAGATTCGGCACCACGAATATCGCTATTACGTGCTGGATGCCCCGGAGATTTCGGACGCCGGCTTCGACGCGCTGATGAACGAGCTCAAGCGGATCGAGGCGGAGCATCCGACGCTGGTGACGCCGGACTCGCCTACGCAGCGCGTGGGCGGCAAGCCGCGCGAGGGATTCGTCAAGGCGAAGCATTCCTCCCCGATGCTCTCGCTCGACAACGCTTACAGCGAAGACGAACTGCGCGACTGGGAGCGGCGGGTCCACGAGCTGAGCGGGCGCACCGATCTCGAGTACATGTGCGAATTAAAGCTGGATGGAATGTCGCTGGCATTGCACTACAGCGACGGCCGTCTGGAACGCGGCATCACGCGCGGAGATGGCAGCATAGGCGAAGACGTGACCTTGAATGTGCGGACGGTGCGCTCGGTCCCGCTGTTAATTGCGAAGGACAAATTGAAGAAGGCCGGGATCACCGCTGATTTTGAAGTGCGCGGCGAAATGCTGATGCCGCTCGCGGCCTTCCGCAAGATGAATGAAGAGCGCGAGCGGCAGGAACTATCGGTGTTTGCGAATCCGCGCAACGCTACAGCGGGAACGGTGCGGCAACTCGAACCGTCCGTTACCGCGCAGCGCCGCATGGACTTCTTCGCGTACATGCTGTTGAAGGATGGACAAACTTATTTCGACCGCCAATCCAAGGCGATGGATGCCATGGAACTGGCGGGTTTCAAGGTGAATCCGAACCGGAGGCTGGCGAAGAATCTGGAGGAGGTTTGGAAATTTATTCAGAGCTGGGAGGCCAAGCGCGAATCGCTGCCTTACGAGATTGACGGGATCGTCATCAAGGTGGACCGGACGGCATGGCAGCGGGAACTGGGCTTCACCGGAAAGGCTCCGCGGTGGGCGATTGCTTACAAGTACGCGGCGCGCGGGGGGGTGACGCAGATCGAAGACATCCTGGTGCAGGTGGGACGCACCGGGAAGCTGACGCCGGTGGCGGCCCTGAAGCCGGTTCCGATTGGCGGCACGACGGTTTCGCGCGCCACGCTGCACAACATGGATGAAATCGAGCGGCTGGGAGTAAAGATCGGCGACTGGGTCGAGGTCGAGCGCGGTGGTGATGTGATTCCGAAGGTCGTCAAGGTTTTCGAAGACCAGGAGCACCCACGGGGAAATAAGTTGTTCCACATGGAAGAGAACTGCCCTGAGTGCAAGACGAAGGTTGTGCGAGCCGAAGGCGAAGTGGACTACCGTTGCGTCAATGCCAACTGCCCTGCCAGACTTCGAGGTAGCATCTTGCACTTCGCGTCGCGCGGAGTGATGGACATTGACCACATTGGGGAATCGCTGGTTGACCAGCTCGTCGATCAGGGGCTCGTGAAGGGACTGGCCGATATTTACAGGCTGAAGAAGGAGGACCTGCTCTTGTGCCCTGCCGTTCGTGAGCAATCCGCCGATCTTGCAAAACCTGCGAAAAAACCCGGCGGCATCCCTCTTCAGGATGTCCTGAATCTCAAAGAATTCCGAGTGTCCGGTATCCCTATTGAGACAAAGAGGAAGCAGCAGGATGGGAAACCGAGCAGGGCTAAGATAGTTGGCGATAGGTTTGGAACGATCACTCGGTTTTACCAAGCTTCTCTTCAAGATCTGCAGGGCGCACTCGGTGAAAAAGTTGGTGCGGTAGTTCATGCGCACTTGCATAGTTCTGAACACGCGCAGTTTTGGTCCAATCTCGCTGGATTACCCCCAGAGCGGCAGTTGGGGGGCCTACTGGAACGAATGGAAAGCCAAAACGCTAGCAACATTCTGACGGAAATTGCGCGGTCGAAGGAAAAGCCATTTGACCGCGTCCTTTTCGGCTTGGGTATCCGCCACGTCGGCGAGCAAACGGCTGCAGCGTTGGTGGAGCATTTTCCAACAATAGCCGACTTGACTGGTGCGACGATCGAAGAGCTCCAACGCGTGCCCGATATCGGGCCCACAGTCGCGCGGAGTGTGTACGAGTTCTTGCATGAGCCGGCAAATCAGCGGCTCATTTCAGACCTGAAGGAACTGGGGTTATGCTTCGAGGAAACGGGAAGGCGGGAGATCGGGGATAGGTTGGCTGGCAAGACCTTCGTGATCACCGGTGAACTCGAATCGCTTACCCGCGAAGAAGCAAAAGTTCTGATCCAGCAGCAGGGCGGGAAAGTTACGGGCTCAGTGAGTAGCAAAACCGACTATCTTGTGGTTGGAGCTTCCCCCGGTTCCAAGTTGGTCGAGGCGCAGAAGCTCGGAGTTCGCCACATCACTGAACGAGAACTGAAAGAGTTGCTCGGGCGATGAACGCGAAAACGTCGGAGATCGTCCAATCCTTGCCCCGCAGGGGAGCCGCCACCTGTGAATTTTTTCGCGATTGACGTAGAAACGGCTAATCCGGCCCTATCTAGCATTTGCCAAGTCGGCATCGCCTCTTTCCGGGATGGCCGTTTGCATGGTTCGTGGGAATCTCTGATCAACCCTGGGGACTACTTTGACCCTATCAACGTTTCCATTCATGGGATCGACGAAGGCGACGTTCAGTTTTCCCCAAGTTGGAGCGAGGTTTATCCGGTAGTGTGTGCCGCACTGCAGGACAGCATTGTTGTTAGTCACACTGCATTTGACCGAGTTTCCATCCTCCGTGCGTGCGAGAGAAACGATCTGCCATGTCGCGAGTTTCGTTGGCTTGACTCTGCGAAGGTAGTGAGGCGAGCATGGCCGATTTTTTCTAAAAGAGGCTACGGGCTGGCAAATGTGGCGGCTCACTTTTGCATCCAGTACAGGGCTCACGATGCGCTGGAAGACGCTCGCTGCGCAGGCGAGATTCTGGTCCGGGCAATGGCTGAAACTGGTTTGAGCATCGACCAGTGGTTCGAACGTGTAAGACATCCAATCGATCCATTCGCAGGTGCGGCAATAACCCGCGCTGGGGATGCGGACGGTCCCCTCTACGGCGAAGTGCTGGTGTTTACAGGCTCACTATCGATGCCACGCCGCGAGGCAGCTGATGCAGCATCAGCCGCCGGGTGTGAGGTCGATGCTGGAGTGACCGGGCGGACAACGGTGCTGGTTGTCGGTGATCAAGACATACGGAAACTTGCCGGTCACCCTAAGAGTGCAAAACACCGCAAAGCGGAGGATCTGATCGCCCGAAACCAGAAGATTCGTATCATCGGCGAGAGCGACTTCCAGAGGGTTGTGGGGCTGTAGTATGTGCGTGAGAACTGGTGCCGTCCCAGGGACGGGCGAGACGCCCGTCTCTCCACAATCTAATCACACATTACTTCTTCGCGGTCGGCGGCAATACGCCGTTCAGCCGCAGATACATTGCGGCTTCGGCGTAGTGGTCGGCCCAACTGCTGGCGAGCACCAGGCTGAACCAGGCTCGCGAAGCTTGTTTTCCGCCGAAGCCTTCTGTGGTCTCGGCTAGTTTTGAGTCGTCCATTTTCGCCAGCGCGTCAGCGCAGAAATCGAAAGAGGCTTTGAGCGCGGACACGAGCTTTTCCTTGGAGTCCGATTCTTTCGCTTCTTCGACCTTGGGAGCCGGGACGGCGGCGGCCTTGCTGCACAACACGTTGTTCGATTCGATCATGTGGGCGACGAGGTGACCGAATGTCATCTGGTCGGGGGTGGGTTTGTAGTTGAATTTGTCGGCGGGCATGGCTTCGATGGCCGCGATGGTGTTTTTCTGGCGTCCGGGCAGGATGTCTCGGAGCGCGCTGCTGACGGGGTTCTTGGTTGGCGCAGGCGCTGTTTGCGCAATCGCCGACGCGGCGAGTAACAACAAGGCCGGGATCAAGAGAGTTTTCTTCATTCTGTCCTCCTGGTGCGGTGTCCCGCGTTCGTGGCACAAATCCATGATTGTCATCCTGACCCTGAGCGCAGCCGAAGGGGAAGGACCTCTGCATTTGAGTTCGCTATGCGCGAGATCCTTCGCTTCGCTCAGGATGACAACACAAACTTATGTCGCGAACTTGGGGGACACACACGGGTGGGGAGAAGGATAGCGCGAGCGGCTATGTCCGCGCCACCGTTCATTCCACATGCACGCGGGCGGGGGCGCCCGCGCCACACGGGCAACCTTGCGCTATCCTAATGAACATGCACGCGCATGGAGGACACGGACATTCTCATGGGACGGGGCGCGTGCTGCGCTTCTCGCTGGCTGTCACCATGCTTTACGTCGTCCTGCTGGTGGTTGCCGGCATCCGCGCGCATTCGCTGGCCTTGCTTTCCGAGGCGGGACATAACCTGTCCGACTTTCTGGCGCTGCTGTTGTCGCTGCTGGCGGTTTTTCTGGAAGGCCGCCCGCCGAGCGCGACCAAAACCTATGGATACCGGCGCGCGGGAGTGCTGGCGGCGCTGGTGAATGCACTGTCGCTGGTGGTGGTGTCGTTTTTTATTTTCTATGAGGCGTTTCAACGGATACAGCATCCTGAGCACGTGCGCGCCGGCGTGATGATTTGGGTGGCGGCGGCGGGCGTGGTGATGAACGGCGTAATCGCGCTGCTCCTGTGGCGTTCGGGGCGGGATGTGAACGTCCGCAGCGCGTTGCTGCACGAGGTGGGCGACACGCTCTCGACCGCGGCAGTGATTGCGGGAGGTTTTGCCATCCTGTGGACGGGACAATACTGGATCGACGCGGCACTGTCATTCGGGATCGGCGCGCTGATTTTGTGGTCGAGCATCGGGATTGTGCGCGAGACGCTGAATATTCTGCTGGAGGGCACTCCGCGCGGGATGAGCCTGGAGGCGGTGGAATCGGCGATGCGGACGATCGCGGGCGTAAGCGATGTGCATGATCTGCATCTGTGGAGCATCGGGTCGGAAAACCACGCGCTCTCGGCGCACGTGACGATCCGAGACATGGCGACTTCGGAGAGCGATACGATTCTGCGCAAGATCAACGAGAAGCTCGGGCAGGGGTTCGGGATCCACCACACGACGATCCAGTTGGAACACGTGGTGTGCGAGACGGCGCATGGATGCGTGATCGCGGTGCCGGAGGAAGAGCACGAGCACGACCAGCACGATCACGCCCACTGAATGCGGGAGCGTTCATCTGTATCTGCATGAACAGCAGCGAGTTACGAGATTTTCTGGCGGGCGACTATCGGCTTCTATGATATTCTGCTGGTTGGAGTCTTTCCTCCCCGAGTAACATCCAATGGACATGCGACGTTGGCGGCAAATCTTGCGTTTTTTGGCGGCGGTGCAGTTGCTCCCGGCGCTGGAGAGCGGCGAAGAAACGCTCGTCGGCGGGCAGGCGGTGCTGGAAGGCGTGATGATGCGTTCGCCGCATGCCTGGGGCATTGCGGTACGCAAGCCCTCGGGCGAGATTGTGACGCACAGCGAGCCGCTGGAGCGGCCTTCCGAGCAGCATAAGTGGATGGGCTGGCCGGTGGTGCGTGGAGTAATGACGCTGGGGCACGCGATGACGCTCGGATTCCGCGCGCTGAAGTTTTCCGCCAATGCGGCGCTGGACGAGATGCCCGCCAACGATCCTGATAGTAACGATCAGGGCAAGAAGATGGAAATCACCGGCTGGATGGCGGGAGTGAATATCGCTTTCTCCCTCGCCTTCTTCATCTTCATGTACAAGTACCTGCCGCTGCTGGCTACGACGGAACTGAAAAAAGTGGACCCGGTTTTCGGGCAGCAGATCGTGTTTAACCTGGTGGACGGGCTGATCCGGATCGCGATGTTCCTGCTGTTTGTGTGGGGCGTTTCGCTGTGGAAAGACATTCGGCGCGTGTATGAGTACCACGGGGCCGAGCACAAGACGGTGTTTGCGTTCGAGAATGGCGATCCGCTCGAAACCGCGACGGTGCAGAAGTATTCGACGTATCATCCGCGGTGCGGAACGAGTTTTCTGATGACGGTGATGATCATCTCGATGGTCGTGTACATGTTCATTCCGGTTCACACATTCTGGGCGCGCTTTGCGGAGCGCATTGCGCTGCTGCCGCTGATTGCGGGCGTTTCCTACGAGATCATTCGCTTCGCCGCCAGGCATCGCGGCTCGCTGTTCGCGCTGATGACGGCGCCAGGACTGTGGCTGCAGCGGATTACGACCCAGCCTCCGGATGACCGCGAAGTTGAGTGCGCGATTGTCGCGCTGGACGAGGCTATGAAGCTTGAAAAGCAGCGCGGTGGCGAGTTGGTGATTGCTTAGCGGTGCCCACCGCGAATTTTTGTTTTCTTTCTCATTCCACCTAAAATCATTAGAGTAGAGACGCGGCTTGCCGCGTCTCCTGCCGCAGAGTGAGACGGGGCAAGCCCCGTCTCTACGGACAAAAATCATGTTTGAACGACTAGACCAAATCGAAATTCGCTACGAGGAACTGACGCGAGCGCTGCTGTCGCCGGAGATCACGAACGACTCGGCAAGATATCAGAAGACTGCCAAGGCCCATGCCGAAATTGCCCCCATCGTCGAAAAATACCGTGAATACAAAGACCTGACTAAGGGAATTGCCGAGAGCCGGGCCGTGCTGGTGGATGAGACCGACGCGGAGATGCGGGCCTACGCCGAAGAAGAACTGGCGAAGCTCGACGCGCGCATCGTGACCGTTGAGGAAGAACTCAAAGTGCTGCTGCTGCCGAAGGATCCGAACGACGAGAAGAACGTGGTTCTGGAAATTCGCGCCGGGACGGGCGGCGATGAGGCCACATTGTTCGTGGCGGAAGTCTTCCGCATGTACAACCGCTACGCCGAGACGCAGAAGTGGAAGGTGGAAGTGCTCTCCACGTCGGAGTCGGGCGTGGGCGGGCTGAAGGAAGTGATCGCGCTGATCGAGGGCGACAGGGTGTATTCGCGCCTGAAATACGAGAGTGGCGTACATCGCGTGCAGCGCGTGCCCGCGACCGAGCAGCAAGGGCGTGTGCATACGTCGGCGATCACGGTAGCGGTGCTGCCGGAAGCGGAAGAAGTGGACGTCAAGATCGAAGCTAAAGATCTGCGTATCGATACGTTCTGTTCTTCGGGGCCGGGCGGGCAGTCGGTGAATACGACGTATTCGGCGGTGCGGATCACGCACATTCCGACGAATACGGTGGTGAGCTGTCAGGATGAGAAGTCGCAGATCAAGAACCGCGAAAAAGGCATGCGCGTGCTGCGCTCGCGGCTGTACGAAGTCGAGATGCAGAAGCAGCAGGACGCGCTCGCGAAAGAACGCAAGCAGATGGTCGGGTCGGGCGACCGCTCGGAGAAGATCCGCACCTACAACTTTCCGCAGAACCGGCTCACGGATCATCGCATTGGCTTCACCATTCATCAGCTTGAACAGGTGATGGATGGGAAGCTGCAGCCGATTATCGACGCCCTGATCACGCACTATCAGGCGGAGAAGCTCAAGCAGGAGACGGCGAGCGTGGTGTGAGGCTACGCTCGTGTGGGGACGGGCGCCCTCGCCCGTCCAAGCCGAGCGAAGCTCGGCAGCTGCCTGTGCTCATGGCGACTTGGATTCGCCCAGAGATTCGTCTGTCTCTTTAATTTGCCCTTCTTTTGTTTTTCTCCGTGTCTCTGTGTCTCCGTGGTGAAATAGGGTTGTGCCACTTCGCCAAGCTCTAAATTCAGCGGTCGAGCGGCTGACAGCTGCCGGTGTTGGTTCGCCGCGGATGAATGCGGAACTGCTCATCATGTTCACGCTCGACTGTGACCGGGCGTATCTCTATGCGCATCCTGAACGGGCGTTGACCGCGGGTGAACTGCAGCGCTATGACGAAGCTCTCGCGCGCCGGGCTACCGGCGTTCCGGCGCAGTACATCACGGGGCACCAGGAGTTCTGGGGGCTGGATTTTATCGTGTCGCCGGCGGTGCTGATTCCGCGTCCGGAGACGGAGCATGTGGTGGAGGCGGTGCTGGAGCTGGCGAAA
>Ga0187865_1001987_pt1 | contig 21141 bp, 21 predicted proteins | sample June2016WEW_11_1_2_FD_132989 | JGI IMG/M metagenome (GOLD analysis project Ga0187865, IMG submission 132989) | Peatland microbial communities from SPRUCE experiment site at the Marcell Experimental Forest, Minnesota, USA - June2016WEW_11_100 | ecosystem: Environmental > Terrestrial > Soil >...
CAAAGTTTCTCGAGCTCTTTCGAAAACCATTTGCGGATATTTTCTGGGGTCTCAATCATTACCCTTGTACATGTACCATATGATACATATACATGTCAAGAAAAAACTGGGGGTGGGCAAGAGGCAAAGCCTGCTTGACAACGTTTACTGGAATTGGTAGCATTCTGGCCCTGGGGAATGGTTAAAAATGATGTCATCTGGGAAATGTCGGTTCTTTGAGGCGATCATTGACAGAGGAGGGGCATTCTTTCTGACACAAAAAATAATGAGGGAGGAGAGCGCTATCATGAAAATGGATAAAAGGATTTTCCTGACGGTTTTCTTTCAGGTGCTCCTTTTCTTGATTTTTGTGCTTCTTCCGGGCATGATCTACGGCGGGGAATATCCCATGAAACCCATTTCTATCTATTGTTCATACGACGCTGGAGGCTCCACGGACCTTACGGCCCGGGCTCTGGCAAGGGAAGGGGAAAAGTTTCTGGGGGTACCACTTGTCGTGGAGAACAAAGCCGGTGGTGGCGGAACGGTTTGCTGTTCCCTGCTTACCTCCAAGAAACCCGATGGGTACACCCTGGGGGTCATCGGAACGTCGCCGCTCACCACTAATCCTCATATAATGCAGCTCAGCTATAATGGGTTCAAGGACTTCGCCCCGATTATCGGGTACTCCGCCTATATATCGGGGCTCGTTGTCCTCAAGGATTCCCCTTACAAAAACATCTATGATTTCATCGAGCATGCCAAAAAGCACCCGGGGATTGCCTACGGCAGCACTGGAATGTATGGCCAGTCACACCTGTCCATGGTTAATTTCATGAAGTGCAAGGGACTCGAGTTAAAGCACGTTCCTTTCAAGGGCGGGGCGCCGGCGAGCATCGCCCTTATGGGCAATCATGTAGATTTGATCACAAGCGGGGACCGAAGTATCCAGTATGTGAAGAAGGGGGTCATGCGCTTGCTTCTTAACTTCAATCTGGAGGCGAGAGATCCGCAGTACCCGGACGTCCCTATTGTGCGGGATATCGGCTGCAATGATCTTCCCTGCACCCGCATGATTGTTTTGGGTCCGAAGGGGATCCCCGACACGGTCTCCCATAAGCTGGAGGATGCCTTCAAGAAAGCCTCGGAAACCGACACTTTCCAGAAAGTTCTCAAGGGGCTGGATTGCCCCTATGCCTTCGTGGGGAGGACTCAATTAGAAGAGGCGCTCGTTAAAGAAGATGAGGCATACAGGAATGCCCTTCGGGAAATGGGGGTTAAAAAAGGAGAAAAGTAAAATTGTGTATTCCGGGCCATTCCGGCCGGGCATTCCGACGCATTTCGGCAAATATTTTTCGCTTTTGACCAGGCCGTACCTTCGCCCGCCTGCAACCCGGGGCCCGAAAGGATCGCGATTGGGGGATGGTGGCCCGGAAGCTCCGGGCACATTCGAAAGCTCTCGTTAACCAGGAAGAAAGGATGATTTCATGAAGGGGATCGTTTTCGTCGGCGACCGACAACTGGAGATCAGGGAATTCCCGGAACCCAAACCGGGGTTCTCCGAGGTCCTCATCCGCATGCGTGCTTCAGGCCTCTGCGGGAGCGATTTTCGCACCTTCCGCATGCCCCGAAGCGAACGGGGAGATCTCTCGAAACTGAAGGCGGTCGGACATGAACCGTGCGGCGAGGTCCTGGAGGTGGGACCCGGGGTTCGGCATCTCAAAGTCGGCGACCGGATCATCGTCCATCATTACCTCGGCTGCGGCCACTGCCGGTGGTGCCAGGTGGGGTACTCCCAAATGTGCATCGGCCCGGCGGCTGGGAAGCTCTACTACGGCCGCACCAATCATGGGGGGCATGCTGAACGCATCGTCGTGCACGAGAGCGCCTGCGTGCCCATGCCCGAAGGGCTCAGCTTCGAAGAAGGTGCCGCCTGCGGCTGCGGAACGGGAACCGCGTATGACGCCGTGAAAAGGCTGGACCTCTCCGGACGGGATACGCTGGCCGTATACGGGGCAGGGCCGGTGGGGTTGAGCGCCGTGCTCTTCGGCGTGGCGACGGGCGCGCGGGTTATTGTCGTGGAGCCCATCGCCTACAGGTGTGAGCTGGCGAAAAGTCTGGGGTGTGACTTTGCTCTCGACCCCCAGGAAGTGGACCCGGTGGAGGCGATTTACGGCTTGACCCACGGCGAAGGGGCGGATGCGGCCATGGACTGCACCGGGCTGCCGCAGCCGCGGGTCCAGATGGTGAGGAGCGCCAAAATTTATGGGCGGGCGTGTTTTGTCGGCGAGGGTGGAGATACGACCTTCGATGTAAGCCGGGATATCATCCACAAGCAGCTGACGGTCATGGGGTCCTGGACGATGAGCACAGTGAGCCTAGGGGAGGTGGCGAACTACGTCGTTGACCGCAAGATCCCTCTCGCCAGGTTGATTACCCATCGCTTCCGCCTGGAGGAGGCGGTCGAGGCTTATAAGGTTTTCGAGTCGGGGGAGACGGGGAAGGTGGCCTTCATTTGGCCGTCATAGGATCAAGCTGCCGGTTTTCGATGCTGGCCCATTTCCGGAATCTCTACTAGAGACTGTTCCGAAAAAACTGGAAAAATGCCTTAAGAGAATTAGCTGAAAAATAAATCCATTATCTTTTCAGGCTCTTTTAAGTTTGGCGAAAAGAATTTACTTTTTAATCATCGGATGTTTGATCTTGTATTAGGTCGATCAAAAAATGTCTAGTTTTTCCTTATTTTTCATATGTTTTTGAGTTTTTTCGGAACAGTCTCCACTAACTTTTTATAGGGTAACAAATTAACCCAAAAAGCCCTCTGCCCTTTGGTTTGCAAACCATTTGCGGATCATGGCGATCAGTTCCTTGACCTTTTTATTTTTCTGGCCTTCTCTGGTTCTCCAAAAAACCCTTTAGGGGTTCCTCTGAGACAAACCACCGCTTTCCTGCTTTTCGTCCCTTTATCTTCTTTGTTTTCAAATAGGTTCTGTCCTGCAAGCGGAATGCAAAAATCTCCTCGGAGACTTCATATCGACACCTCCCAGTAATACCATTTGATGCGGCACTCCAGAAGATAAGGGATTAGGTTTTTGGGTTTCCTTAGCGGCGGAGAAAGGAATTATCTATCCAGCTTAAAAATATGGCATCAACTGCATTCAGGCGATGGGCGCAAATTATTTCTGCGCGGCCCCGAACCCAAAATGGAGCGGCTATCAGTTGTGCAGCTCCCATCCTTTCTAACCAATCAGACCAGGAAGCCAAAGGGAAAGAGGTTTAATATAAACCACGAGGAAGATGGCAAGGACAAATATTACAATAAAGGGGAATACTCCTTTTACCACTTCATCGTACTTGGCATCTCTCCATATCCCCTGGACAGTGAAAATATTTATCGCCACCGGGGGAGCCACGAGCCCCACCTCCAATGTGAAGACAAAGACTAGGGCAAACCAGATAGGATCGAACCCGAATTTGGTGACAAAAATATGATAGAGGATTGGGTAGGTAATCAGTAGAATGGCTGCCTCGTCCATCAAAGCCCCTAGAATCAGAACGAAGGCTAAGATCAAGAAAAGAATAGTCATCTTAGAAAAGGGAAGGTCGGCAAGGAATCCGGATATATTCTCGGGAAGCTGTAGCATGGTGATCATCTGGCCGAAAACTATTGCAACCGTAACAATGAAGAGAAGGGTGGCGGTAAGCTTTCCCCCGTCGAGGATAACCTTCCAGAGTTCTTTGGGGGGGGAGAGTTCGGTAGATGAAGGCACAAATGAGCAGGCTATAAACCATTCCCACCCCCGCCGCTTCGGTGGGGGTAAAGACCCCGGTATAGATCCCGCCGAGAATAATAACCGGCGCCATGAGGCCCCAAAAGGATTGTTTGAAAGCTTCCCGCCGTTCCTTCCAGGAAGCGGGTTCAACCTTGGCTGCGAGGGTCTTATCTCTAAGTGCCCTAAAGATAATGTAGATGCTGAAAAACACCGCCAGCATGATCCCGGGAAGCATCCCGGCCATGAAGAGTTTACCCACGGAATCCCCCGTGATCGCTCCGATCAGAATGAAAAAAATACTTGGGGGGATTAAAGGTCCCAGGACCCCGCCGATGCACACAGTGCCGAAGACCAACTTTCTATCATAGCCTCGAGAAAGCATCTCCGGGATGGCGATCAACCCGATCGTGGCCACCGTAGCTACCGATGAGCCACACATGGCGGCAAAGACGGAACAAGCCGCGATGGTGGCCACGCCAAGCCCTCCTGGCAGGTGCCTCACCAGGGTACCGGCAAAAGTGTAAAGGCTGGCGCCGATTTTCCCGACGCTGAGCACCGCAGCGAGGGTGATAAACAGGGGGACCGCCGATATGATGAAATCATCCAAAATCTTGTAGGTAACCATCGGCACCTGGTTAAGGAGAGGACCGCCACCGAAGGTAAAATAAAAACCTATGAGGCCCATCATCCCCAGGGAGAAAGCGATGTGCGCCCCGCCAAAGATGAGAATAAAAATAAGAAGGACAAGCCCCAAAGGGGCGAGCTTTTGGGAATAAAACAAGGCCGAAGAAGAAATAGACAGAACCAAAAACAACAAGGGGGGAAGGTTTCTCACCAACCAGTTTCCCTCTCCCCGAGAGGTTTTTTTCAAGTCCCCAATCCCCTCCAGGATCTGCCGTATTACCTCCAGCAGGATCAGCACTCCCCCGATGGGAATGAAACTGTGCGGAATGACCACCGGTATTTCCAATATCGTGGGAGAAACTTCCCACATACGAAGGGAAGTGATGGTCATTTCCACACCAAACCAGGTCAAAACAAAACAATAGATGCCTGTTATGAAGAGGCTAATGATCTGCAGGAGGACCTGGTTTCGCTGGGATAAGTATCTCGTTATGACATCCACATTAATATGCATCTTTTCTTTTAAGGCATATCCTCCCCCCAGGAAGACGCTGCCGATGGTAAGGTAGATGCTTATTTCCAGTACCCATATGGTCGGCGACCTGAACACGTAGCGCATTATCACCTCATAGGTGACGATGAGCCCCATGACCAGGACGAATATACCGCTCAAAGCTCCCCCGATTATATTGAGCTTATCCGAAATGAAGCTGATCCCTCTGCCCATTATTCCACCTATCTTTCGAAGGCCAAAAATTCCTTCGGCTGCCGAAAAGAGTTTTATCGAACATCTTCAGCCAACTTGATCAGTTTTCGTCCCAGTTCTCCCGATTTCCTGATGATTAAATCCTCGGTAGGTTTACATGCCTTTCTCCACAAAGCCTTTTCATCCTTGGGAAGAAAGTAAATCTCCATCCCCTTATTCTTCAGCTCCTCCATGGCCTCCTTGTCCATTTTCTGAACTTCCTGTCGGGCCCATCCCTGGGTGTCTTTCCCCGCGGCCAGGATCATTTTTTGCATTTCCGCCGGGAGTTCATTCCATTTCTTAAGGTTCATCAGGCCGGCATAAATCCCGTAGTCGAATCCTGGTTCCGCAACGTACTTCGTTACCTCGTAATATTTTCGGTCCCGGAAAGAGGTTACCGAGGAAATGCCTCCATCGACGGTCCCCCTCTGCAGGGCCATGTAAACCTCCCCTCCGCCCATGAAAGCCGGGGCCCCTCCGAGGTCTTTTATGGTGAAGGTGTCCATTTGCGTGCTGGCCCGAATCCTTTTTCCTCTGAAATCAGCCAATTTTTTCAGGGGAAACTTGGTGGCGAACCCATTTGAACCATCCTGCATCCAGAATAAATGTTTGACGCCGGCCTTCTCCATCTCCTTTCTAACAGGTTGCGGAAAAACTCTCAGTTTTTTAAAAATGAACTCAGAAAAAAACCTTTTGCTTCAAATATGACCGCCCAAATCTGCAAATTGGAGTGTTTACCAGACCAAATCCTTGAGAAGGGATGTATATCTCCCTCCTATGGTTTAGGCCACTGCTCCTTTTGGCATGAGCTTCGCCATGCGCAGGAGATTATAAGCAGATCCTACAAACCAGGCGGCCAAGTGCGTGCGGCGAACTCCTTTATACCGGGTTTTGCGGAATCCTCCGATGGCCTTCATCCACCCAAAGATCTCTTCTACTCGCTTTCGAATCCACTGACTCACAGAATAGCCCCTATGCCGGATCGTCCGCCCATCAATCGCCGACCCCCCTCGTCGCTCCACATTGGCAGCTACATGGGGAGTAATCTTGCGGCTTCGCAACAGGGCCACAAAACCTCGCGAATCATACCCCTTATCTCCTCCCAAGGTCCTGGGTCGGATTCCCTTGCGCGCTTGCCTCTTCAACATGGCTTCCGCCGCTTCCACCTCCGCGGTCCCCGTCGCCAAAGTCACGCAAAAATCAACCAGAAGGCCGTTGCGGTTCTCCATCAAAGCGTGCGCTCCATACGAAAGTTTCGCTTCCTTGCCCTTGCCTTTCCGCATCAATCGACTCTCCGGGTCCGTGGTCGATTGGTGGGTTTGATTGCTCCTTTTCTCTCCGTGAAAATCGACCGAAGGGTTTCCCCCATCCCCATCTGTCGGCCGATCCGAAGGATCTTCTTCTTTCGGTCGAAAACTCTTCAAACTGGCCCAGGCTTCAATCAGGCTGCCATCGACCGTGAAGTGGTCATCACTCATCAAATCGGCTTGCCGGGCACGGCGAACAATCGCATCGAAAAACCGACGCCCAACTTCATGGTTCAACAAACGCTCCCGGTTCTTAGTGAAGACCGTCGGATCAAAACCCTCATCCACCAGTTCCATACCCAAGAACCAACGGTACAGAAGGTTGTACCCCACCTGTTCGCAAAACTGCCGCTCGCTCCGAACCGAAAACAAAGCAATCAGCACAAGGGCTTTCAATACGCGCTCTGGCGGAATGGACGGACGGCCGGTATGAGAATACATCTGGTTGAAAATGGGAGAAAGACCTTGCAGCTCCTCATCGGCCATCACTTTGATTTTGCGCAGTGGATGGTCGATGGGAACACGCTTTTCGAGATTAATATAAGTGATCATTATGGGCTGAGGTTCAGAAGATCCGCGCATGTGCCCTCCTGGAATAAAAGTTTCAGGAAGAATATCACAACGAACGCTCATCCCAAAACAAAAACGACTCCAAAATAGAGTTTTTCAGCAAACTGCTAAGGATCTCACCTGCCTCGGAATCGAGGGTTCGCCACATATGAGGCCACCCATCATAGAAAAAGGGCAGATTTAGAACCAGGAGCGACGGCACGAGGCCGGTCCGCTGGCCCAGCAAACTTTGGGCCATCTCCACGGCGCCGGCGGGTACGGTTTTGGGGTAATCTTTTGCCGAATATAACTGCCCGGCTGGAAAAACCTCCACTTTCTACCCGGCCCTTGGTAATTTCATCGACACGCTTGGCAAAGAACTCCTGACCTCGAGTCAGGTGATTTCCCATGGGAAGATCACCGGCGTACCTCAGGGTAATTTCAGGGCTTGCACCATAAGAGAAATTGAAAAACCCTCCAACCACTAGTCCCAAGGACACGAAGAAACCCAAAACTTTTAACACTCCTCGCATTTTCATTCCTCTCCATTTCCTCACCCTTTTCCTCCTTTCCGTTCTTATACGCCGAGGATCAATTTTCCGTCTTTCCCGATGATGTTTCCGTCAATCTCCACCGCGGGGCGCAGGATTACTCCGCCTAAATGAACGGAGCCTTCCATTGTGCCCCTATGAATGACGTCACCCCCTAAAGCAATGTGAACCCAGCAAAAGCCTTTTTTTGTCACAGTTTCCATAAGTTTTCTGATGTTCTTTCCCCCCACCAAACTTAAAAGCATACCTAATTACTTATCCATCTCCCCTTTGAATGAATTTTTTAAAGCTCCTCCAGGTCTTCCGGGTCGATGCTTCGGGCCGCCAACCTCGCCGCCAATCCCACTAGATATGGCCGCAGGGTGTAAATCCCCTCGACTTCCTGCTTGGTTATAGCGGTGACCTGCGCTTCCTTGCAAGGGATAATTTTGACCAGCCCGCACAAAGCCAGTATCCGGAAAGCCTTCCGCATGGGGATTCGGTTGCCCCCAGAACTTTTGAAAGATTACGCTCTAAGAAGCGGGCCTCAGGCTTCAGTCGCTCTGGATGGTTTTATCCTCCAGGTACCGCGCCACTCCGTCGACTAAGGCCAGGGGAGGGGATAAATCAGTGGAGTTCTTCCTTGGGAGCACCATGAACCTTGCCTCCCCAAATAGTCAATGGTTGATGATATAAGAAACTGAGAAGGGGATATCAAAACCTCGAAAGGTTGTCAAGAAAAAAGGTTCTGAGATTCCACCATAAGGTCGTGGCAGGAGGACTGGGCGAGATATTTTGATACTTTCAAAAAACCCGGGCGCTGTTCTTATGGAAAAAAAGAATAGCCGTTCATTTTTCTCACGGGATGGAAGGGGAAGGAGTGGGAGGTTGCTTGGGGAATGGGGGGAAAAGTTGTACCTGCGAAATTTCGAAGACGAAAGCCACCTGTTATTATTCGGCTCTCTCTGGAATCTTTTGATCTTCAATCGATACAACTCCTGGGGAGTCATATCGAGAAGGTAGAACAGTTTTTCTACATCGACAATGCTTAGATGCCTTCATAGTAAACGATCATTTTATGATTGCCGATCGAAAGCGGCCCAGATTGATCCCTAAACCGAAGCCTTGATCCGCGAGACCTTGGGCAAGCTACCACGAGTTGTGTCAGCTTGAATCAAGTGCCTATGCCTATATTTTTTTACACAAACTCAATTTTTTTCTTGACAATAAATTTCAAATTGTCTATTGTAGACAAAAATCTTTAAAACATCATCCAATATCCTGATAACAAAGTGGTCCATTTACAAAAGCAACCGATTGAAATTGTTGGCGTTACACAAAGTATCCTAAAAAACATAAGAACGAAAATTTTAACCGGTGAATTGAGAGGAGGGGAAAAACTTAACGAAACCGAACTGTCCAAAAAATTTAATATCAGTCGGCCCCCCCTTCGAGAGGCATTTAGGATGCTAGAAAAAGAGGATTTAGCTTTTAGCATCCCTAGAAGGGGATGCTATGTTAGTAATACTTCTTCGAAGGATGCACAACAGATTTCCGAGGCTAGAGAAATGATTGAGTGTTTTTCTATTGACATTCTGAAGCAGCATAATATCACAGAAGTTTCCAGCCTTTTTTCAGCTTTGGACAGCGACTCTAAAATAGCTTTTTCAAGATGGCTTGATGTTGATAAAGTGGAAAGGCTTAAGTATCTAAGAATTTTAGCAAATTTCCACACCAAGCTGGTTGAATTAGCTGGAAACGAGTTATTAATACGTTTTCATCAGACAATTACGCATAAATTGGCTAGATATCAATTCATGTATCCATATGATCAATCCTCATTCGAAAAATCTCAGAAAGAGCATGATCAGATAGCGGAATTGATTAAGGTTGGTGATTTCCGAGGTGCCAAGAAATATCTTAAGAATCACACCAAGCCTTTCTATGCTCTATTACAAATTAAACTGAGGGAGGGAAAAAAGGAGGTCAGTACCGATAAATAGCCTGCGGCCGACCATGCCCTTCTTGACAGCAGGAAGCCTTGACCGCAGTATTTAAGTTGTCATCAATGATGGGGATTATGTTAACCCTCAAGATTTTGAAAAATCTCTGTTGAAAAATGTCGATGGGGTTACTTTTGTGATGCTAATTACAGGTGGGTAATCTCCCTATTAAAAACTGCTTGGGTTAAGGAATATAAAAGAATTTTACCTAAGGAAAAATGAAATGAAAGAATACCAAATAGCGGTACTCGCAGGTGACGGTGTAGGTCCAGAAATTATTCGGGAAGGGAAAAAAGTCCTCGATGCTGTAGCCCCTCTGGAAGGTTTTCGGATTGAGTGGATGCATTTTCCCCATGGAACCGAGCACTATTTAAAAACAGGGGAAATTTTATCAGAAAAAAGCATTGAGGAATTGGGAAAATATAAGGCGATTTACCTAGGAGCCGTCGGCGATCCCAGGGTACCGCCAGGACTGATTGAACAAGGGATTGGATTGAAAATTAGATTCATCTTTGATCAATATGTAAATTTTCGCCCAATTAAACTTTTGGAGGGAGTTCCCACACCTCTAAAGGATAAGACGCCGAAGGATATAGATTTTGTAGTTTTAAGGGAAAACATTGAGGATTTCTATATTGGAGTTGGTGGTCGAGTTAAAAAAGGGACTACCCGTTTACAATTAGAAATGAGTAGAAAAATTTATAAAAATAAATTTAATTTGGAAATAGAGACAGATGCTGAAGAAATAGGCTTCGACCTAGGAGTGATCAGCAGGGAAGGATCGGAGAGAATTATAAGATTCGGGTTTGATCTGGCAAAAGATACAGGAAAGACACGGGTGACTATGGTTGACAAGGCTAATGTCCTTCCTGAAATGTATAATTTTTGGAGGGAAATTGGCTCTGTAGTTGCAAAGGATTACCCCGGAATCGAATTGGAGTTTATGCTTGCAGATGCCGCCACAATGTGGTTTGTCAAAAACCCCGAGCATTTTCAGGTAGTCGTCGCCCCAAATTTGTTTGGAGATATTCTAACCGATTTGGGGGCTGGGATTTCGGGAGGATTGGGTATCGCTCCAGGGGCTAATATAAACCCTCAAGGAACCTCCATGTTTGAGCCTATTCATGGCTCGGCACCAAAACACGCGGGGAAAGGTATCGTGAATCCGATCGCCACTATCTGGGCTGGTGCATTAATGCTTGACTTTCTGGGAGAGAAGATGGCAGCTAGAAGAATTATAAAAGCCCTAGGAAATGTTGTAAAAGAAGGAAAGGTTTTAACGTACGATTTGGGTGGAAAAGCAAGAACGAACGAAGTGGGGGATGCGATAGCAAGAAAAGTAATGGGGTGAATTTTCGAATAGATTTATGCTGTCTAGTATATGGAGGGAATTGTGCAATTAGTGACCATGCCCTGGGGGGCTTGGCGAGGGAATAGAGATCTTTTCTTAAATTTCCCCAAGGACTGGGAGATCATTTTGGTTTCAATGGCGGATGGGAGAAATCTCAGCCAGGCTGAAATGAGGGGCGCATTTGCCAATCCGCTTGGCCAGGAGCCCATCCGGAGGTTGGCCGAGGGCAAGAAAACTGCCGTGATTGCAGTGTACGACCTGACCCGACCCACCCAGGCCCACCGGTTTTTGCCTTTTATAGTTGACGACTTGAATAAGAGCGGGATCAAGAATGAAAATATCAAAATTGATCTGGCCATGGGATGTCACCGCGCGCTAATGAAAAAGGACCAGGAAAAGAAAATAGGGAAAAAGATGGCAAATCGGTTCCCGATAAAAACTGGGTGGATAGGAGATTACCTCCCGGGGAACCCCCGTTCAGATTAACCGGCACTTCGCCGAGGCCCATTTGAAAATAGGGGATTTTTTCTTGACATCATATATTTTTTAAATTATAAGTCAATCAATTTTCAAAAAAAATGAATCGGTAGCCATATAAAATATTATTAAAATTTAGTCCAACGAAAGTGCGAGCTCCGGTCATGACGTTCGTCTGCAAGAAGCAAATTGTCAGGGGATCCGTTCACGGCAAGAGCTAAGGAATTTTAGAAGGGAAACCCGATGGCGTTGCTGAGCATTACTGGATTGACAAAGAATTTTGGGGCGCTGCGGGTTCTGGATGGTATCCACATGGAAGTGCAAGAAGGAAGTTTGCACTCTGTTGTGGGCCCAAACGGAGCCGGCAAGACTACCTTATTTAACGTGATCTCCGGGTTCATTAAACCTACCGAGGGTAAGGTAGAGTTCAAGAGAGAGGATATTACCCATCTCTCACCTTATCAGATGGCCTATAAGGGAATCAGCCGGTCTTTTCAGGTCATTACTCTTTTCCCGGAATTAACGACTCTTGAAAATATCAGGCTGGCGATCCAGGCCAAAAGAAAAGAGAGATTTAGTTTTTTCAAAAAGGCGTCTGAACTAAAGGAGACTGTGGAGCAATCTCATGCGACCTTGAAATTATTGGGGCTCGATGCCAAAGCTGAGCATAAAGCAAGCGAGCTCTCCCATGGCGAGCAGCGTCTTTTGGACATCGGGGTGGCCATGGCCGGGGAGAACACCCTGCTGCTCTTGGACGAACCCACCAGCGGCTTGGTCTATGATGAAATCCCGGTTATGGGCGAAACCATCAAGAAGCTCACGCCAAAGCACACGGTCATCCTCATCGAGCACCGGGTGGAGATGGTTTTGTCCATTTCCGATACCATCACGGTTCTGGACTTCGGCAGAGCCATTGCTCAAGGCCCCCCAGATATGATCAAAAATAATGAAGAGGTGAAAAAAGCCTACTTAGGGGTAAGGTAATGCTGAAACTGGAACAGGTCCACGCCTATTATGGAAAAAGCCATATTCTCCTGGGGGTCAGCCTCGGGGTGAGCAAGGGAGAATTAGTGACTCTCTTGGGCCGAAATGGAGCTGGCAAGACAACCACCTTAAAGAGCATCATGGGGTTGGTGTCAGTTCCCTCCGGCTCTATGCAGTTTAAAGGACAAAATATTCTGGGGAAGGAAGCTCATGAAATTTTCCGGCAAGGGCTGGGATATGTACCCCAAGGGCGGCGGATATTCAGCAGCCTGAGTGTATCTGAAAACCTGGGATTGTCTTCTTTAAAGCTAGGTAAGGCGAAAACGGAATGGGTGCTGGATATTTTCCCGCTCCTCAGAAAAAGACTGGAGCACAGGGGAAATGAACTAAGCGGGGGTGAGCAGCAGATGCTGGCCATCGGAAGGGTGTTGGTCAGCGGGCCGGAGCTAATCCTCCTCGATGAACCGTCCGAAGGATTGGCCCCCCGCCTGGTGGGCGCCATAATGGATACAATTAAGGACCTTAAAAAAACCAAACTTACCATGCTCCTGGTGGAAGCCAATTTAACGGTAGCGTCCAACCTTGGGGACCGGCATTATGTGATGGCCCATGGGGTGATCGCCTGCGAGGCTAGCTCGCAGCAAATATTGGGGGACGAGGAGTTACACAAGAAGTATTTTAGGCTCTAGCCAAAAAACTGGGGTTTTCGTTGAAGGGAAACATTGACCGAGGGGAAGGCTAAAAGAAGTTGACGAAACTTTTTTAAATTTTATCTAGGAGGGGAATTATGAAAAGTGGACTGACGAAAAGGAACGTTCTCGGGTTTCTTTTAATCCTGGTGGTTGCGGGCACGGGATTCTTTTTTAACTCGACAGCCCAAGGGCAGGAGAAAGAAATTGTTTGGGCGATTGTGGATGATTTCAGCGGACCTTTTGCGTCCAGCACGGATGAGGGCTATAAAGCCACTCTTATTTTCCTGGAAGAACGCAATTATAAAATGGGACCTTATAAAGTGAAACTGGTTACGCGGGATACGGAGCTCAAGCCAGCCGTAGGGGTGCGGCGGCTCCAGGAGGTTATTGCCGAGTCCAAACCTCTGGTCGCCATCGCCGCCCAGAGCAGTGCCGTCGTCCTTTCCATGGCCGACATCATCGGCAAAACGAAAGGGACGATCTTTTGGGCCGAGGCCTGGGATACGCGTCTTACCGGCGCGAACGGCAACCGCTATACCTTCAGGTGGCACAGCCCCAACTACACCATTGCCCGGGCGTCATTATCGGGATTTTTAGACAAATTCCCGCAGGTAAAAAAGGTCGTTCGGCTCTATGTGGACTATGCCTGGGGCTATGATATGGCGGAGCAGTCGGAAGCCCTTCTGAAGGAACGGGGGATTGAGACTCTCAAGGTACAATGGATCCCAGTGACAGCCACGGACACCAGCATCTTCATGACCGAGGCTAAATCCTTAAAACCCGATTTTTATTTTATTGGCCTATATGGAAAAATTTACGGGATTGGCCTAAGACAGGCCCATGAGTTCGGCCTCAAGAAGGAGATGAAGGTCTTCACCAGTGCAGCTACGCAGAACATGCTCCGCGGAATTGGGTCTGAGACCCTTGATGGGATGTATTTGGCCGACCACTGGAGCCACGCCATGCCCAATGATTGGACAAAATCTTTTGCTGAGAAGTATTTCAAAAAACATAAGGTTTACCCGGGCGACACCGGCTGCTCAAATTATCATATATGTCAAATTATGGAAAGAGTGATCAAAGAGACGGGGAGTAACGACCCCAAGGTTCTCATCCAGGCTCTGGAGAAACTGGGAACCTACGATGGGCCATGTGGCCAGGAGACCATGTCGAGCTGGAACCATCAAATTGAACATGATTACTTGCTGCTGAGAGGGAAGGCCCCTGCAGAGAAAAAGTATGAAGAGGATTACGTGGAAGTGATCGGCAAGGGGCGGGTTTATCCTAAACGGGGAGAAAAAGGATTTGAGTTCGATCGGACGAAGGAAAGTCTTTGATCTCTTTTACGTTAGCGGCAGTTTAAAAAAAAGGGATGCTGTTTTTAAGCATTCCCCCGGAGATGAAACCTCTGTATGATAAAAGTTTAGCCATTCATGGGTGCAGGATAATGGAGCGATGAATATAGAAACTCTTTTACCCCAGTTGTTCAACGGGATCCAGTTCGGGGTGCTGATGGCCCTGCTGGCCACCGGCCTATCCCTTATCTTCGGGATGCTGGGCATCGTCAATTTCGCTCATGGTTCCCTGTATATGCTGGGAGCTTATTTTGTGTGGACCTTTATGTGGCTCCTGAATATCCCGGGTAATTTTTGGGTGAGCCTTGTCCTCTCTTTTTTTTCGCTGGGCATCGTGGGACTGATTATCGAAAGATTTTTGTTGAAGCCCATGTATGGCCAACCCCCGGTCTATCAGATTTTAATAACCTTCGGGCTCATGTTGGTGATCCAGCAGGGAGTTGCCCTGACGTACGGAACGGCCCCGCTTCCTTTAGGGATTCCTCCTCATTTCGGGGGGGAGATGAACCTCGGCCTGGTCCACTACCCTACCTACCGTTTGTTCACCATGATTCTCGGGCTGATTGTCATCTTCGCCTTATGGATTTTTGTGGAACGCAGCGCCTTTGGAGCGATCATCCGGGCCAGCGCGGAAGATTCGGAGACGGCCCGGACCCTGGGCATTAACACCCGCAGAGTATATACTTGGACCTTCATGTTGGGATGTGCCCTTGCGGGGCTTGGGGGTGGACTCCACGCTCCCCTGATCGGTGGCCTGCAGCATCCCATCGGCACAGAGATCCTCCTGATAAATTTTATCATCGTGGTGATCGGAGGTATGGGCAGCATTCGCGGAGCTCTCCTGGGAGGCATTATTTTAGGCATCGTGCGGGGCCTGGCGGGCGTCTTTTGGGCTCCGGCTTCAGATTTCGTCATGTTCGTGGTCATGGGAATTATTCTGTTATTTCGGCCTCAGGGATTACTCGGGAGGGGAACCATCGGATGAACGAAAAAACAAGCCTAACACGGAAGGGGTCTTCCGAGCTTCGCGTAGCCATCATAATGGCCGCTATCCTGATTCCGGTCTATTTTATCCTGCCCTCCAAGATGATGGGCTCTGAGATTCTGATCATGGCCTTGCCCGCCTTGGCTTTCATTCTCTTATTCGGATACACCGGCCTTCTGCATTTCGGCATGGGCAGCCTTTTCGCCGTGGGGGCCTACACAGCGGGGATACTGCTGACCCGTTACCAGGCTCCCATTTTGGTGGCGCTAATCGCCGGCATTGTGATGACTGGAATTGTGGCCATCATTGTAGGCTACTTCTGCATCCAACGGGGGGGAATGATCTTTTCCCTCCTCACCTTGGCATTCAATCAGTTAATCTGGTTTACGATCTGGCAGTGGAAGAGCTTTACGGGTGGACCCGATGGGATTCTGGGAATCCAGCGAACTCGTTTAGACTTAAGCGTCTTGGCCATTAACTTGAAGCCAACTTTCAATTTTTTTCTTTTTGTCCTTTTATTATTCCTGTTGGCTTTTCTTTTTGTCCGCAGGCTCATTGAATCACCTTTTGGCAAAGTCCTCATGGGTATGCGAGAAAGTGAGCTCCGGGCTACAGCCATTGGTTATAACCCGGGAACTTACAAATGGATTGCCTTTATCCTGAGCGCCATGATTTGCGGTTTGGGGGGTGCTCTCTTCGCTCTGCATCAGGAATATGTCGGGGAGCATATTGCGAACTGGTTCACTTCGGGTGAGATCGTGATCATGGCCTTGCTGGGGGGTGTTTTTGTCCCCTACGGTGCCTTGATCGGGGCTGGACTATTCATCTTTTTGTCGGACTTTTTGAATAAGTTTACATTTCTGTCGCAAGCGGGTGCCTGGCTGCTGGTTTTTGGGGTGATCTTCATTTTGGTGGTTATGTTCTTGAGGGGCGGTATCTATGGAGGAGCCCAAAAAGTCTGGGGAGCCATCAAGGGTGATGGATAGACAAAACAACGGATGTTTTTTCCCCTCGGAAAAAGTCGGGATGAAGTAAATTCCACTCTCCGAAAATCATATTCTGCCTATTTCAGTTCTCAAGAGATACTTTCCAACCTCAAAAATCTTCAGAGCGTTTCCGCTCGATCCCGGTCAATGAGCCTGCTCAGGGAAAAATATTATGAGAAAATGGCCCTACATGGTTGAAAAATATTTCCATCGGATGGGCTGAAACCCAAAAACGAGAAAACCTCTTCCCGCGACATTAAAAGATGAGGCTTGGAAGAATTATGAAGCGGCCTGCAGTTGGGAAAATGGTAGAATGGGTATGGTTGGGGAAGAAGGGGGGAATTTTAAATTCCTTTCAGAAAACGCATTGGTTGCTGCTGGAGTGAAGGCCCAATGGGCGGGTAATCGTGGAGCCTTTCAATGGTTCCCTAATATTAGAGACAAGGAGGACAATATGCGAGGCGTGGTTTTTCTTGGCGAGCGGGAGCTAGAATTGCGGGAGTTCCCGGACCCCACACCGGGGCCGGGTGAGGTTGTTCTGGAGATGAAGGCCTCCGGAATGTGCGGCAGTGATCTCAAGTTCTACCGGGCACCCCGGGGCGGCGGGGCGGGCTCATTGGGCTTGGGTAGCACCGCTGGGCCAGTGATTGCAGGGCACGAGCCGTGCGGCGTGGTGGCCGATGTGGGACCATGCGTTCCGGAAGAGCAGGCGCGCCCCGGCATGCGGGTGATGTGCCACCACTACAAAGGCTGCGGGGTATGCAGCCACTGCCGGGTAGGATGGTCGCAACTTTGCCGACAAGGCATCGTGGTGTTCGGGGCCACTGGGAATGGGGGCCATGCCCAGTACATGAAGGTGCCCGCACGCACGCTGGTACCGTTGCCGGATGAGCTTTCCTTTGAGGTTGGGGCGGCGATTTCCTGCGGAACGGGCACGGCCTACGGTGCGCTGAAACGCATCGGGCTTTCCGGCCGCGAGACAATCGCGATTTTTGGGCAGGGCCCAGTAGGATTGGCCGGCACGCAACTGGCCAAGTTTATGGGGGCCCGGGTGATTGCGCTGGATGTGAGCGAGGAACGATTGGCGCTCGCCAAGGAGTTTGGGGCGGACGTGACGATCAACCCGAAGAAGGACGACCCGGTAAAAGCCATCAAGGATCTCACCCATGGCGAGGGTGCGGAACTAACGATGGACTGCAGCGGCATCCCGGACGCTCGGTTGGCGGCAGTGCGTAGCACGCGCACGTGGGGGACAGCGGGGTTGGTAGGTGAGGGCGACAAGCTGACCGTGGACGTGAGCCAGGACCTGCTGCGCCGGCAGTTAACGCTGATGGCCTCATGGACCTTCAGCACGGTGGGGCAGGCCGAGTGCGCCCGTTTCATTGTCGATCGGCGGGTCCCGGCGGAGCGGATTTTTACCCATCGCTTCCGGCTGGATCAGGCTGCGGAGGCCTACAAGCTGTTCGATAGGCAGACCACGGGGAAAGGCGTATTATTGATGTAAGTGAGATGTGGGAACACCTAAGGGCTACGAGAGGGGAAGTTATCCGTGTGTGGTTTTGGTCGATGCGGATTATAGCTGTTTATGCAAACTGGCAGAATATCAACTCCAGTTCTTTGACAAACTTAATGATTTCATCCTATGTAGCCCCCCACCTCTGCCAGGGGATCACAGATTTTGATCTTTCTGAGAATTGAGAAATTGAGAAAAATGAGAAAGTCTTCCAATAGTAAGCCACTCAAAGTTCAAGAACCTAGGGGCTTTCAGTACACGGCCAGCAGAGGTTAACGGGGATACAAGTCTCACTTGCGAAGAAGAAAAACTTTACTGGAAAGCATTTTTTTTGGTTAGAGAATATTTTATTTCCACCGTTGGAATGGGAGAGGTGACGAATCCGGGCATAGATGAGGGTTAGAAAAAAGAGGGGTCGGGTCGATCAAATGAGTTTATTCCAGGAGTGACAACAGGTTTAGGCCGTGCCAATTCAAGTCCACTTTGAGCGGCTCACGGTTTTTTCAAGCGCAAATCTGCCGGGTGACTTCCCAGCAAATGGAGAGAATATGACTCTTATTTTCCATTGGCCAGAGGTGATGAGGACTAAGAGAACAAAATTCCGATTCAGTAAATAGAGCAAAGGGTTGAAGGGAAGGAGGTGTTATGAAATGGTTAATTTAAGCGTGAGCGGATATACTGGAAAGATTTTGAGGGTAGACCTTTCTAAAAAGAGAATTTGGGTGGAAGCAATTGATGAAAAGACGGCGCAAAAATGGGTTGGAGGTGTAGGCTTTGGGGCAAAGTATCTCTATGCGGAAGTCCCCCCCGGGACACAATGGTCTGATCCTGGAAATCGGCTCATATGGACAACAGGTCCTCTATCTGGAACCGGAGTCATGGGCGCAGCGACCTTTAACGTCTGCACCAAAGGCCCTATGACGAATTTGGCAGGTAGCTCCCAAGCCAATGGCTTCTTTGGCGCTTACCTGAAGTTCTCAGGTTTTGATGGCATCATCTTTGAAGGTCGTTCCGCGAATTTAGTTTATCTGTGGATCAAAGAGGGAAAAGCGGAGATTCGGGATGCCAATCACCTGTCAGGGAAGGATGTCTGGGAGGTTGAAGATCAGCTGAGGAAAGAATTGGGAGTCCGGGAGCGGGATGTCAGCATCTTCGGCATCGGTCCCGCTGGGGAGAATCGGGCCTACTTCGCTGCGATCGTAGGCGATCGCGGACATGTGGCTGCTCATAACGGAGTGGGGGCAGTCATGGGGGCGAAAAATCTCAAAGCAGTCGTAGTTGACAAGGGAAAGAGAAATATTGCGATTCATGATCCGGAGAGGCTGAAGGAAAAGATCAAAGAATTATTTGAATTTGCCAAAAATTTCGGCGTTTTCTATAAATGGGGAACGGGGGGAGGCTTTTCAACAATCTATTCCCTGGGCTCCTTGCCTGTCAAGAATTATACTACAAATATTTATCCCGAGCATGAGAAGATGAACGGCCAATACATGAGGGAACACTTTAAGACCCGGCCTGCCCCTTGCTTCCTGTGTGGAATTTCTCATATCAGAGAGGTGACTGTAACGGAGGGCCCCTATACGGGGTTTGTAGGAGAAGAGCCGGAATATGAGCAGCTTGCGGCGTGGGGGCCCCAAATCGGGAACACAGACCTTGGAGCGGTCGTCATGCTGACAAAAGAGGTAGATAAATTAGGGTTGGACTGCAACGAAAGCGGATGGGTAGTCGGCTGGGCCATGGAGTGTTTCGAAAAAGGAATCTTTACGAAGAAGGAAACGGACGGCCTGGAATTGACTTGGGGAAACGTGGAGGCGGTCCGGACCCTTCTAAATCGGATCGCCCGCAGAGAGGGATATCTAGGGAACCTTTTGGCTAATGGGGTCATGAGGGCCTCGCAGAAAATTGGAGGGAAAGCCGCTGACTGGGCCATTTATGCCGGCAAGGGCGTCACGCCGAGGGGGCATGACCACCGGGGCAGGTGGTCTGAATTGTTCGACGGTTGCGTGACCAACACGAGCACCATCGAGTCCAGTTCTGGGGGGTACCATCCTCAACTCGTGGATATGCCCCCGGTGACGGATCCTTTCTCCCACGAGGAAGTTTCCACCTTGAATGCAAATTTCAATGGAATCCGTCAATTCGATGATTGCATGGGAACGTGCCGTCTTGCCTCTTCTTCTCCCAAGCTGGTGCTCGAATGCTTTAATGCCGTCACGGGGCGGAATTGGACACTCAAAGATGCCTTTACTGTGGGGAAACGGATCGTCAATCAGCTTCGTGTCTTCAACTTGAGACACGGGCTGAAGATTGAAGAGGAAAGGCCCTCAACGCGCTATGGTTCCATCCCCATTGATGGACCAACTCAGGGGAAGAATATTATGGAGAAATGGCCTTGGATGGTGGAAAACTATTATCGGTTGATGGGCTGGGATGCAAATGGAAAACCTCTTCCTGAGACGCTGGAGAAACTGGATCTTATTGACTTGATCGAGGATCTCAGGGGCTTACGATAATGCATGTCAAAGTGGAATTATGGATGTCGATGGGCAAGGCACTCGGAGAGGGTTTCCAATCCCCCTCCGAGATGGTTTCGCGTATCGGAATGAGTGTTGAAGAAGGGACGACTCTGAAAAAGCTTTTTGATCGCTTGGCGGAAAAATACCCGCCGATTGCAGGGAAAATTTTTGATCGTAAAAAAGAAGATTTCTATCCCAACCTAACCGTATTGGTCACATCCGAGGGCCGGATACAAAGCTTCCTCGACATTCCAGATATTAATGGCAGAATTTTGAAAGATGGTGATCAAATAAAGGTCCTTCCGCTCTATGCAGGAGGATGAAAAGACTATCAAGATTCCTATCGCTAATAATACATAGATAAAAATTCTTCCACGGTCAACCTTCCATTCCTTCCCTTGGCTAGTCGGCAACCTTATTGTGAGGATCCGCTCAGCCTCGCTTGATCAACTCAATCGGATAGCCAGCCAGAGATTCCGTATCGAAGTATGCCCAGGCCGAGCCAGGTCTTTTTCCACTCTGCAAGACCTCGATCCCGATTTTTTTAAACGCAGCGATTCGCTCCTCCAAGCCAAAAACGGAATGGCGCATAGGAATACCACCCATTCCTCTCATAATTGGGGAAGTTGGATGAAAGAGATAAGATCCACAAAGGGCTGGATTTTTATTTTGGCTCCATGAAACTCTGGGAAAGAAATCTCTACAGCCTCTGGTTTGGCCAATTTGTCGCCATGGTAGGGTTGACCATGGTGATGCCGTTTCTCCCACTTTA
>Ga0187865_1001990_pt1 | contig 21129 bp, 19 predicted proteins | sample June2016WEW_11_1_2_FD_132989 | JGI IMG/M metagenome (GOLD analysis project Ga0187865, IMG submission 132989) | Peatland microbial communities from SPRUCE experiment site at the Marcell Experimental Forest, Minnesota, USA - June2016WEW_11_100 | ecosystem: Environmental > Terrestrial > Soil >...
ACCGAAGTTTCCAAGGCCCCGGTGAGGCAGCCTTATACCTCGAGGTGCCGGAGCTGGGCGTGATCCCTTCCGCTGATGCAGAACAAAGCCGCTGCTTCGCTTACTACCACAACGCAAAGGTGATCGAGGACAAGCGACCTGAGAATGGCAAGCGATCCGGACAGGTGGAACTGGTTACGTGGCAAAGAAAACCTTCCGTTTTGGCCGACTGCTTCCGGGCCGCGCTGGCCTCCATTCTATACTCCGGGCAGAACGGCGACCGGCCGCGCGTGATCGTCCTGACCAGTGCCAATCCCCGCGAGGGCAAGACCACCGTAGCTAGCAATCTAGCCCTCGCGGCGGCCGAGATCGGGCAGTCGGTCCTGCTGATCGATGGCGATCTGCGCAAGGGGCGGCTGCACGAAATCTTCCAAGTGTCCAACGCCTGGGGGCTGAGTGACCTGCTCGCCGGAAAGAAGCCACCTGAAGGCCGCGAGAGGATGGTTATTGCGACGGGCTGCGGATATCTATTTTTGCTGCCTGCCGGGTCACCAGCACCCAACATCTCCGGCCTGCTCTATTCACCACGGGCGCCGGAGTTTCTGACGCGCGTGCGCCAGGAGTTCCATACGGTCATCATCGACACGCCCCCAATGCTCCAGATGCCGGACGCGCGAGTGCTCGGACGGCTTGCGGATGGCGTCATACTTGTAGTGCGCTCGGCTCAGACGACGAGGGAGACCGCGGCGGCAGCCACCCAGCGGCTAATGGAAGATGGAACGCGGGTGCTGGGGACGATTCTGAACGAATGGGATCCGCGGAAAACCAGCCATGCCGGCTACGCGTATCGGTATCCCTACTATCACTACGAGGCGAAGCAGGGCTAGGCAGTGGGCAGAGGGAGAGCTTCTCACCCCAACGAGGATCTGATTCATGCTTCCCAACTCGCTTTTTACGCATCGCATCCCTACTCTTGCACTTGTGAACGACCGCCAGGCTTTCATTGCAAACGCTTGTAAGAATCGCTCTGTATTGCACTTGGGCTGCGCCGCTTGGCCATTCACACGCCAGAGCCTCAGTGATGGCAGTCTACTCCACATGACCCTCGAGAAAGTGTCGAAGCGAGTGGTCGGAATAGACATAAGTGAAGAAGGACTTTCGCTATTGCGTAGCGCTGGTTTCGTGGAATGCATCAACTGGGACGTTGAAAAGTTAGACGAACTACAAATCGACGAGCCAATTGAGATAATCGTTGCGGGCGAGATCCTTGAGCACCTGTCCAATCCTGGTTTGTGTTTACGGAGCATTTCGCAGTTCATGAAGCACCACAGGTCGGTGCTTCTCGTTTCAGTGCCGAATGCGTTTTGCTTACGTCGTCTCGTCACTCTCATTTTTAGGCGGACAGAACTAGTGCATCCGGAGCACACAGCCTACTATTCCGTCGCTACCCTCTCGGAGCTGCTTCGAAGGTATCATCTCAACATTCGTGAGCTTTACGCGTACTCTGACTTGACGAGCGCGTCGACACCTCTAAAACGTTTTGTAAAGCTGGCTGCGAACGCCTCCCTGTTTCGTTTTGCCCCACAGATATCGGAGGGAATCATCGCTATTGCGGAGTCGTCTGATGAAAGATGCTCTCAGAATTAGTGAGTATTACATAAGATGGTGAGGTTCATCGAAGAGGCCTGCTTGTTTCCAGAAGCCCTGAACCAGGATGGACCGTCGGCGCATCCCCCGCAACGCCCGGTGCGCTCGGCTCAGACCACGAGGGACGAAGCGGCGGCCGCGGGCCAGCGGCTGATGGAAGACGGAACGCGCGTGCTGGGCACGATCCTGAACGAATGGGATCCACGGAAAACCAGCCATGCCGGTTACGCGTATGCGTACCGCCATTATCATTACGACGCGAACCGGGGCTAGGCAGTGGCAGAAAAGACAAAATCACCACGAGGAGCAGGGGGGCAAAGCGAATAGTCGTAGCTTCTCTTCGCGGGCTGCCTGTGCCGCGCCTGAGGTTGCACCTTCATCAACTTGCATGACCTTCGACGACCCCGTTCCTGATCCAACGGTCCCGCGCCTTCTTCCTGCTAAGCCCGGCTCATACACACACACTACGAGCCAACTTTGTCTGGAACGCCGCTGGCAGCGCGGGAATCGGAGTTGTCCTTTTTGGGTAACGTTAAGCTGCTCGAACACGGAGGCGGAACAGAATGAAGGTCATTGTCACCACCACGATTAACCCTCCGACAAAGGCGATCAGACTGTTTGAGGAGATGAAGGATTGGCATCTGGTTGTCGTCGGCGATAAGAAGACTCCTCAGGACTACAGCTTGAACAGGGGAACCTACGTCTCCCCAGAGGACCAAGAGCGCTACGACAAAGTGTTGTCCGATGCCATCGGATGGGATTGCATTCAAAGGCGCAACTTCGGGGTGCTTTGGGCTTACGACATGGGAGCCGAGGTTGTGGCGGTGGTCGATGACGACAACATTCCTTACGACGAGTGGGGCCACGATTTGATGGTCGGCCGCCAAGTTGAGGTTAACTATTATGAAACTGCACTCCCGGCCTTCGATCCGGTCGGCGCAACGAACGTGAGCCAGCTCTGGCATCGTGGTTTCCCACTGCAGCTTCTCGCAAAGCGAACCTACAATCACCCGTCTAAGAAAGTAGTCTACGCTCATATCCAGGCTGACTTTTGGAACGGCGACCCGGATATCGATGCTATTTGTAGAATGGAGCACGCCCCGGAGTGCAGCTTTGAACCAAATTGCTTTCCGATGGCGAGCAACAAGATGTCACCCTTCAACTCTCAGAACACCTTCCTGCTTCGGGATGTACTCAAGGACTACTTTCTTTATCCCCATATTGGTCGCATGGATGACATATGGGCGAGCTACTACGTTCAGGCAAAGGGAATGCGTCCGGTGTATGGGAAACCCTCTGTCTACCAGGAACGGAACGAACATGACCTGGTTCAAGATATGCGCAATGAGTATATAGGCTATGAGTTGAACTTGAAACTCATTCAGGGTCTTTCCGCAGATCCGGAAAGGGTCTACTGGTATCTTCCTGCTGAATCAGCGAGGGCATTTCACTTGTATAGGAGGCACTTTAAGGGCGCGTAAGATACTAATCACCGGTGCCGCGGGCTTTGTCGCGCGTCACTCCCCTGGTGGACGCACCCTAGAAGGGCCAATGTATGAACTCGAGCACATGTTGTCTTGTTGTCGTCTTTAATCACAACCATTCGCAGAATGTCCCACTGCTCCGTCGCCTCTATGGCAGCCGCTTTAGTCATCTTCTGTTCCTGATGCCTTTCTGTCGGGACCCTCAGAAGGACATAATACCGGTATGTGAATCCGCTTATTTTTTTCAGGGTTACCTCTGGCAGGCACACGACCGGTTGCTACACGAGGATTGCACCCACTACGTTGTGATCGGGGATGACCTCCTCTTAAACCCCCGACTGTCGGAGACAACGATCATCGATGAACTGGGGCTGAATGGGGAATCCGGCTATATTAAGCAATTGAAGTCCTGTTCAGACGTTCCGCTGCAATGGCTGATGCGCTACGGTAACTTACTCGATCAGCATTTGATTCCGGCCCATGTTTTCGGAAGCAGGCAACTACTGCCGCCGCTGTCGAAGTATCGCAAAGATGTTCAGTTCAAGAACGCGCTTCCGGATAAGGAGCTTGCTGAAGGCCTACTCCGGCGCCACGGAGTCGAGAGCAAGCCACTAGGTCTGCGCAACATGGTTGGGTTCGATGGGATGGTTCGGTACTTCCCAGGCATTACCCGTGCTCTAATCCACGCATTGTGCAAGTCAAAAATCCCCTACCCACTGGCTTTCGGATATAGCGATTTTTTCATCGTTCCTAAGCTGAGCTTTGAGGCGTTCTGCTTCTACTGCGGTGTATTTGCGGCGATGAATCTGTTCGTAGAACTGGCGGTGCCGACAAGCTTGGCACTCGCGGTGGCGAGCATTTCAACTGAGCGCGAGACACGATGGAGGGGAGTAGAGGTCTGGCGACCTAAGGCGCGAGCAGAATTGGAACGGCGTACTTCGGATACTTCGCGAAGCTTGGATGCCTTCTTCGAGCCAAACCAGCTCTATCTGCATCCGGTAAAGCTGTCGCGTCTCGCTGGTTCAAACGCCTAGCCCCCAACGTGCCGTGCCGGCCGGCTGACATATCTGGTCAGCATCTGACCCCTATTGGAACGGTTGAACACAAACGTAAAGCTGCACAGCTCAATGAAGTCCACGAGAACCTCAATAGTCGATATTCTCTCGAGCGAAACCGCGGGAGGCATGATAGACGTCGCAGCCAGCGACCCCGGAGTTCATCACGATCACTTGTCTCAGTTGAATCCGCCGGTCTACCCCTCCACACAGCCGCCGAGATCACTGCGCATTAACTTCGCCTGGACTCTCGCCGGCAACGTGATCTATGCGGGGACACAGTGGGGAATTCTAGTTCTGTTAGCGCGGCTTGGAACCCCTGCAACAGTGGGCCAGTTCAGCTTGGGGCTAGCAATAACAGCGCCCATCATGCTGTTTGCATCATTGCAGCTCCGAGCGGTAGAGGCCACCGATGCGCAGCGCCTTTTCGGCTTTTCACATTATGCCGGGCTGAGACTCTTGACCACGGTGGCAGCGATTTCGGTCATCTTAGCCATCAGTACGGTGGCGTACCGCGGCGACATAGCTCTCGTAATCGCGGCGTTCGCCCTCAGCAAGGGGATCGAGTCCCTGAGTGACGTCATCTACGGACTCTGGCAGCAGCAGGAGCGGATGGAGCTCATTGCTAAGTCACTCATCTTGCGCGGGCTGCTGGCACTCGTCCTCAGCGGGATCTGTTTTGCTTCTTTTGGAACTGTTTGGGCCGCCGTGTGTGGAATCGCGGCGGCATGGGGAGTGGTGTTCGCAGTTTACGACATGCCGCATGCCATTCCGGTCGCTGCCACCACCGACGAATCGATCGTTCCGAGTTTCTCTATTGCCTCGATGAAGAACTTGTTCCGGGTATCCCTTCCATTGGGGATTGTGGCCATGCTGGTCTCGTTGAACATCAACGTTCCGCGATATGTGATTTATCACGTAGAAGGAGTACGGGAACTTGGCATCTTCTCCGCGGTGGGATACATCTTGGTTTCGGGCAATCTAGTCGTGAACTCCCTCGGACAGTCAGCAATTCCCCGCCTGGCAGCATACTTTTCAGGGGGGCGTCTAGACGGCTTCCGACGGCTATCGAATCGATTGATTTATATCGGTGCAGCGCTGGGTGCGCTGGGAGTGCTGGCTAGCCTGTTCGCTGGCCGATGGATTCTCACGGTCCTATACGGCCGGGAATACGCCGACCATGTCCACCTGTTAGCCTGGATGATGGCCGCCGCAGGTTTCACTTATATGGCGGCGTTTGCGGGATACAGCCTCACGGCAGCCCGGAAGTTTCGTGTGCAGATGCCCCTGTTTGCTTTCATCGCGCTTTTGACCTTTGGGCTGTGCGCGGTTATGGTCCGAACAAATGGCGCGACAGGTGCGGCCCAGGCTATGTGTGCTGCAGGCTTCGTCCAATTGATGGCTACTAACTGGCTTTTGCGCCACGACCGCCGGGCGAAGAGCACATGCGGCCAGTTCGCTTCCCCCAGGGAGCTGGGGCAATGACTCCCGCAAGGGTGACCGTCATTGAGGATATCGAGGGCAACTATCTTGTCTGAGGTTCTCTATCAAAGGATGGCCCCAAGGACAGTCGTCCGCGCCCGATCGACGACTCTTGATAATGTCTTTCTGTCCTTCCTTGGCAGTACTGCCATAGTCGCACTGTTTGCTTCCGTGGAGCCCCGTTGCAGACACTGGTTCCTCGTCCCATTGCTCCTTTGCTCAACACTGATCGGTGCAGACGCTGTTGCCTGGGTGCGTGGACAGTGTGGTCTTTTTGATCCGGTCGGTTTACTCGGCTTACTAGGGATACACTTTTTCTTCCTCGCCCCGCTTCTTCATGTCACCTGGAATGTCTGGATGCTTTACGTACTACCTCCCGATGACTGGCGGGAATGGCTTGGGGCAATGGCTTGCCTCAATCTCATTGGCCTTCTAGGCTACCGTTGGTCCAGAACAATTGGCCCCGTCGGCGCGGCCGGGCAGACACGGAGGGAGCAATATCGGCTAGACCGGACGACCTTCGTATTCATTCTTATTGCCGCACTCCTTATCACGGGCCTTCTCCAGGTCTATGTGTACCACCTGTACGGCGGGCTATCGGGCTACGTCAAGAGATACGAGGATTCCTTCGCGCATTACGGCACGACTGACCCTGGCATCGGATTTGTTGGCATGGGTTGGCTTTTCTCGATATCGGAAAGCTTTCCCATACTCGCCGCGATTGGTTTTGCGGCATTATTTCAGCGGAGGCGGTGGGCTGGGAACCCGCTGGTGCTCGCGCTCGTGTTCTTTTGCTTCTTCATGATGCAGTTGCTTTTTGGGGGTCTCCGCGGCAGCCGGTGGAACATCCTATGGGGCGTATTTTGGCTCGTGGGTCTGATTCACTTGTGTATGCGGCGTCTTTCAAGGCGCATGATTTATATGGGACTCATTGGATTACTGGCGTTTATGTACTTCTATGCCTTTTACAAGTTCGTCGGTCTGGAAGGAGTTCAGGCTCTTGGCGATTCCGTGGTTCGCGCCAAGCTCGAGAACAAAACTGGCCGAACGTTTCAAGTCATGGTGCTAGGTGATCTCGGGCGCAGCGACGTGCAAGCGTTTGCTCTCTACAGGGTGGTGCACTCACGTGATTATGATTACGCTTGGGGAAGAACATATCTCGGCGCGCTCGCTATCGTGATCCCGCGCACGGTCTGGCCTGACAGGCCTCCCACCAAGGTTAAATGGACCACGGAAATCGAAAGCGGCAAAGGATCCTACAGCCCGGGGTTGCGGCAATCGTCGAGGGTGTACGGCTTGGCCGGTGAAGCCATGCTGAATTTTGGCCCCCTTTCTGTACCTCTTGTGTTTATCGTCTTTGGCGCGGTTGTAGGCTGGGTGCGACGCCTTGGCCGAACACTTGGCCGCCGAGACAGCCGGCAATTGCTCCTGCCACTACTGATTCTCTTTTGCATCGTGCTTTTGGTAAATGATTCAGAAAATAATGTATTTTCCCTGATTAAATACGGGGCTGTGCCGGCGCTGGTGGTTCTCCTTGGGTCGAGGAAGGTGCGCACACGCAGGCTCTATCCCGTCCCCGGGAGAATTGCGAAAGTGGCTGCCGGCGGACAAGGGACTTCAGGAAAGAGCAGGGCAACATCGTTCGCGTCCACTGGATCTGGATCGTGATTGCGATTGGACTACTCGCGCATAGTAATCCCGAGTGCCTTGCCGACACCCTTGCTTCAATGCCGTGAATTCGTCGCGTTTCTCGATGTAGATGATTTATGTTGTGAGCAGAGACCATGGTCCGCTGGGGACACCTATAGTACATTTTCAGTCGATCAATGCCCCCGGGGGGAACCGTCATTGGACACTCATACCGCACACGTAAGGGCCTACTTCGACCCGACCACTTATTGTCGGCGCAACGCAGTAATACGGCTCAGAGAGCGAATCATTCGGGACATGCTCGGCGATCTCCGCGGTGTCAGGATTCTGGACGCGGGCTGCGGTGATGGATCCATTTCAGTCGGATTTCTCGAACACAATCATGTCACCTTTCTGGACATTTCGGCAGCCATGCTAAAAGAAACAGCGAAGAGGGTGCCGCCTGAGTACTCTTCACGTGCGGAGCTGATTCAGGGCAATCTCTTGGAGAATCGCTTTTCCGAGCAGTTTGACATCGTCTTGTGCCTAGGAGTTATTGCGTATATTAAGGATACTGAGCGTGTCATTCAACGGGTCGCTGAAGTGCTCAAGCCTGGTGGGCGGTTTATACTTCAGATCACCGACGCCTCGACTTTATTGGGCAAGTGGCTGCACCATTACGCGCATTACCGTGGAAGAATAACCCTAAGCAGGACGACCCGGCAGCAGATTGTGGATGTCGCGTTTCGGTGCGGCCTCGTGTTTTGTGGCGAGGAGCGATACCCGCCCAGTCTCCCGGGCATGCCGTTTCTCGGGCAGCTTGTCTGGCGCAAGTACCTCGAGTGGGGTCACCGCCGGCAGTTGGGTTGCGAGTTGGTGATGGAAATGCTGCGCGTCGAGAGGTCATGACGGCACGACGGGTGACCTTCTTGTGGTCATAAACACCGAGTTAGGCGAGAGGCGTATGGCCCGACTGCTCAAGCCTCTTATTTCGGAGTTTTCTACTCGCGGCTCATGGCGAAGCACGCCGGAACTTGTCACCAGGAGATCCGCGTTCGCAGTGAGTCCTTGCTTGAGCCAGCTCTCAGCAAACGCTTCACAGCCGAGGTGTTGTTGGCGGGTCGAGGGATTCACATGTGACGAAGTCATAGAGGTGGCCTGAAGTGGCGTCTACGGCTACAAGTCATGGTGTTAGGTGATCTCGGGCGCAGCGGGATGCACGCCTTTGCTCTGTACAGGTGGTGCACTCACGTGATTATGATTACGCTTGGGGAAGAAGATATCTCGCCGCGCTCGCTATCGTGGTCCCGCGCACGGTCTGGCCTGAGAGGCCTCCCACCAAGGTTAAATGGACCACGGAACTCGAAAGCGCCAAAGGATCCTACAGCCCGGGGTTGCGGCAATCGTCGAGGGCGTACGGCTTGGCCGGTGAAGCCATGCTGAATTTTGGCCTCGTTTCTGCAACTCTCGTGTTTATCGTCTTTGGCGCGGTTGTAGGCTGGGTTCGACGCCTTGGCCGAACACTTGGCCGCCGAGACAGCCGGCAATTGCTCCTGCCATTGCTGATTCTCTTTTGCATCGTGCTTTTGGTAATGGATTCAGAGAATAATGTGTTTTCCCTGATTAAATACGGGGCTCTGCCGGCGCTGGTGGTTCTCCTTGGGTCGAGGAAGGTGCGCACACGCAGGCTCTATCCCGTCCCCGGGAGAATTGCGAAAGTGGCTCCTGGCGGACAAGAGACTTCAGGCAAGAGCAGGGGAAGATCGTTCACGTCCACGGATGACCGTCTCTTTGCCCGTGGAGGCATAAGTCCTCGCAGAATCCGATTTTGGAGGCTAACTCGGTGAGACTGCTCCTAGTGTTAGAACAACTTTTCCGCCCATGCCGCCAAGCTCAGGTGTTAAAGCGCAGTTGTGCCGAAGTTCGGTGATGATCAGTCCTGCGACAGAAAACCTAAGATGCACGTAACAGTCGCACTTGACGCACGCTACGCAGTTGCCCCTGACGGGTCCGTGTGGTCGCAAGTCGGAACGGCAAGGCAGTTCTGGGAGCGTTACCTGGAGGTGTTTGACGCGGTCAGAATCGTGGCCCGAGCCGCCCGGATAGAGCAAGCGCCCGAGGGGTGGCTGCCCGTGAACGGCAAGAACATTCTCTTTTACGGCCTGCCGGATTTTTGCGGCCCGTGGCAGTACCTCAAACGACATCGGGCAGTCCGGGCGGCCATTCGGGCAGCCGCTCCCACGCAAGGCGCTGTCATTCTGCGTGTCGCATCCCACATCGCAAATATCCTGGAACGCCAACTCCATCCGAGTAACTACCCCTATGCACTGGAGGTGGTCTGCGACCCTGATGGCATATTTGCGCCGGGAGCTTCCGACCATCCGCTGCGACCATTCTTTCGGTGGCATTTTTCCCACCACTTGCGCCGGCAGTGTCTTCGCGCCGTCGGGGTGGCCTATGTCACGAAACGAGCCTTACAGCAGCGGTACGCCGCCCGGTCCATGAGCGTGGGTGTTTCCGACGCCGAACTGCCAGAAGAGGCTATCCTGGGCGGCGTCGCCTGGACAAACTATTCGAGCATCGAACTGCACTCCGCAAGCATTGCGCAATGCGTTCGCAAAGCGAAACAGCACGGGCCCTATCAACTTGTCACGGTAGGCTCGCTTGCGCAGCTCTACAAAGGCACGGACGTGCTGATCGAGGCGGTCGCGCGTTGTGTGCGCGCAGGATTCGATCTGACGGCCATGATCGTCGGCGACGGTAAGTATCGACGGGATCTCATCGCACAAGCAGAGCGCCTCGGTATGGCCTCTCGAGTTCGGTTTCCCGGGCAAGTTACGGCAGGTGAACCGGTTCGGCGCATCCTGGATGCGGCGGACTTATTCGTCCTGCCGTCCCGCACGGAAGGCTTGCCGCGGGCGCTGATCGAGGCGATGGCGCGCGCGCTACCTTGCATTGGATCGGCTGTGGGAGGCATCCCCGAGTTGCTCGATGCGAGCGACCTGGTGCCTGCGGGCGATGCGGCTGCGCTGGCCGCCAAGATTCAAGAGGTAGTGAGGGATCCTTTGAGGATGGAGACGATGTCCCGACGGAATCTGGCAGGGGCACGGGAGTTTTGTGGCTCCGCTCTCGCTGAACGCCGCCGCCGCTTCTACAAGTATGTTCGCGACTACACGCAGCGCTGGGAAGCGCGCCAAAAGGCATAGAAATGCGAGTCCCGCACGTGGTAAAGACCTCCGATGGGGCGTGGTGGGCCGCCAACCAGTCAGCCGAACTGGCGGGCCCTGCCGTCGAGGTTCACGTTGCGCCGCCGATAAGCGTCCTCGTCGCGGTGACTTCGGCGCTGGCCTGGGTGTTCTACGAAGGAACAATCGGGATGCTTCGGGATGCTGGATATGAGCCTATCTTGGTGTCTTCACCCGGCGAGCAGCTCCACCGCATTGCCCGAGATGCCGGTGTGCGATACGCAGCCATTCCGATGAGAAGAGAAATTGCCCCCTTCCATGACCTGCTGTCGCTGTGGAGGTTTTACCGGCTCATGCGGCGGGTACGCCCAACCATAACGGACGTTGGCTTTCCTAAGGTGGGTCTGCCAGGAGGGGTGGCAGCTTGATTTTCGGGAGTGCTGAAAAAGAGGCGAGGGCAAGCTGCAGCTTGCCCTACAGGCTGGGTGCATTGCTGGACAGCGCTACTGGATCAATTCCGTTTGGGGCGTTGGTTGTCTCGCTGGATTTCGAGCTGCACTGGGGCGTGCGCCATATCAGGACCACGGCCGGACCGTACGGCAAGAACATACGGGGCGCCCGCACCGCGATCCCGAAGATCCTGCTGGCATTCGAGCAGTTCGGGGTGGCGGCGACCTGGGCCACGGTCGGATTTTTGTTCGCGCGTAACCGCCGAGAACTCACGGATTTCTACCCAAGCGTGCGACCCGGATACGCGGACAGGCGGCTCGATCCGTATACCGAGACTATCGGCGCGGGTGAGAGCGACGATCCTTTTCACTTTGCGCGATCCCTCATTGACAGGATACGCGACACGCCAAGGCAGGAGATCGGGTCGCATACGTTCTCCCATTACTACTGTCTCGAGGACGGACAAGCGGCCGAGGCGTTCCGCAACGACTTGGAGAGTGCTTGTCAGATCGCAGCCTCGGCAGGCGTCCGGCTGAAGTCTATTGCTCTGCCGGGCAATCAGTTCAACCCGTCTTATGCGCCTTTAGTGCGGGCCGCTGGCTTCATCTCTTATCGCGGCAACCAGCCTGGGGGGATGTACCGCGCGCGGAATTCCAAGGAGGCCAGTGCGGCGCTTGCGCGGATTGGGCGGCTGACCGACGCCTACCTCAACGTTTCGGGACATGCGCTCACGGGTTGGGACGAAGCCGCATCTGCCGCCAACGGCCTGTTTGATATCCGGGCGAGTCGTTTTCTTCGGCCCTACAGCCGCCGCACGGCCTCATTTGACTCCTTGCGACTAAGGCAGATTGCCGAGGCGATGCGTAAAGCCGCGCGTGAGAGGCGAATCTATCACCTCTGGTGGCACCCGCATAACTTCGGCGCGGATATCGAAGAGTCCATGGCGATTCTCCGGCGGATCTTGATGACGTTCCAGTCCCTTCGCGACGAACACGGCTTCCGGTCGCTTTCGATGAATGAAGCGGCGGAGGTTGCCTCGAGGTTGCGGCCGTGAGCAACGGCTTCGTGCTGCTGGGAGGGGCGGGCGAGTCCACAAATATTGTTGCGAACCGGCTGCGGCGGGAGTTTGGGGACTTCCCAATCATCTTGGAGGAGCCGGCATCCAGATGGCGGCTCGTGCGCCGGCGGGCACGGAAGCTCGGGCTGATCAACACCCTGGGGCAAGCGCTCTTTGTGATGGCGGCAGAACCTTGCATTGCATGGCGTAGCCGCCGTCGGGTGCAGGCGATCAAGCAGTTTTGCAGCCTCGATGCACGCCCCATCCGCTCCAATGCGGTCTACGTGGAATCGGCCAACAGCGACGACGCGATCCAGCGGTTGCGGTCCGCAAACCCGGCCCTCGTGGTTGTCAACGGCACGCGGATCCTGACGCGCCGTACGCTGGAAGCTGTAGGCGTGCCGTTTGTAAATATGCACGCAGGCATCACCCCGACGTTCAGGGGCTGCCACGGGGCATACTGGGCGCTTGCGACAGGGCGACCGGACCTAGCGGGCACTACCATCCACCGGATCGATACGGGGATCGATACGGGAACAGTTATCAAGCAGGCGGTGATCGAGCCCAGCCCCGAGGATTGCTTCGTGACTTACCCGTACTTGCAACTTGCCGCCGGGTTGCCGCTGCTGGTGAGCACGATTCGCGAGTACTTTCTCGGGGAAGTAAACACGGTCAGGATTGCGGCTCCAAATGCTGGATCGAGCCTGTACCATCATCCGACGCTCTGGTACTATCTGAGCGTCAAGCTGCGGAGGGGCGTCGGGTAGCCCGTGTGGCAGAGTCCCGGGCCGACAACCGGCCGAAGCGCTTGCCCCTGGCCCCATAGCCCGGGCCGCGCACTGTCAGGTCCGCACACCGGTCTTCCTCCGTCGAGTTGACAACCACCGGCATACCAGGATGAAGGACCCCGAAAATCTGCAGCAAGAAGGCGATCACATCGCGTCGCCCGTACGCATTATCCTCGCGGTGACATCGGCGCTGGCCTGGGTGTTCTTCGTAAGAACAATCGGGATGCTTCGGGATGCTGGATATGAGCCCATCTTGGTGTCATCACCCGGCGAGCAACTCCACCGCATTGGCCGAGATGCCGGTGCGCGACACGCAGCCATTCGGATGAGAAGAGAAATTGCCCCCTTGCACGACCTGCTATCCCTGTGGAGATTTTACCGGCTCATGCGACAGATGCGCCCAATGGTAACGGACGTTGGCACCCCTAAAGCGGGCTTGCTGGGGGGGGTGGCAGCTTGGCTTTTGGGCGTGCCTTGCCGAATCTACACTCTTCACGGACTCCGCCTGGAAACCACTACGGGGTTAAAGCGAATCTTCCTGACGTTGACGGAGCGCGTCGCCTGCGCTTGCGCCCATCGGGTGATCTGCGTAAGCCCAAGCCTTCGCCAGCGCGCCATTGAACTCAAACTGGTTTCTGCCGGGAAGACGGTAGTTTTAGGAAGCGGTAGCTGCCGAGGAGTTGATGTGCAGCGGTTCTCGCCGCAGGTGCGTGACTCGGCACAGAAAGACTACCTGGCAAAGAGCCTTGGTATTTCTCCAGCCGCGCCCGTAATTGGGTTTGTCGGCAGGTTGACGCGCGAGAAAGGCATCCGGGAGATCATCACTGCTTTTTCGCAGTTGCGCCGGAAGTGGTCCAGCCTTCGCCTGTTGCTGGTTGGCGACTTCGAGGACGGCGATCCGGTTGAGCCCATTACCCTACAACAAGTGGAAACTGATCCCGGCATTGTCCATGTCGGTTGGGTCAGCGATACCGCACCTTACTACGGACTGATGGACGTGCTCGTTCTTCCGTCCTATCGCGAAGGATTTCCATATACGCCCCTTGAGGCACAGGCATGCGGAGTACCAGTTGTAACCACCACCGCGACAGGCGCCGTGGACTCGGTGGTGGACGGCGTAACCGGATTCCATGTTCCAGTGGGCGACTGGGAAGCGTTGGCAGCCAAAATTGACCAGTTACTCTGCGACCCGGAACTACGATCGCGCATGGGCCAGCGAGGCCGAGAACGGGTCGTACGAGAGTTTCGACAGGAAGTAGTTGGGCAAGCTCTCATCGAAGAGTACGGGCGCCTGCTTCGCGGCAAAGTTGGCTATCACATCCAGGGCCACGGAGAGTCGCCTAGAGAGAGCACGATAACCGCAAAAATGGACGCCCCGAAACAGTTATGATTCGCACCTCCTATTGTGGAAAGAGGGCGGTAGATCTGCTGCTGGCCTCGTTGGCTATTGCGGTGTTATCTCCGCTAATCCTAGTTACTGGAGTTCTGGTTCGCATCCTCCTGGGGAATCCGGTTCTGTTCCGACAGAAGAGGGCGGGGCTGTTCGGTTTGCCGTTCACTTGCCTGAAATTCCGCACCATGAAAGAGGCACGGGATTCCGCGGGTAACTTGCGCCCCGATGCGGAGCGGCTCACGCGGCTTGGCAGTTTCTTGCGCAGCATTAGTCTCGACGAGCTGCCCGAACTATTTAATGTTTTCCGTGGCGACATGAGCCTTGTTGGCCCAAGACCACTGTTCATTGAGTACCTCGAACTATACACGAGCGAACAAGCCCGCCGGCACGAGGTCAAGCCCGGTATTACAGGCTTGGCGCAGGTCAACGGCCGCAATGCGATCGGTTGGGAGAAGAAGTTTGCGTTAGACGTTTGGTACGTCGATCACTGCTCATTCTGGCTGGATGTGAAGATTCTCGCCCTTACGATTTGGAAAGTCTTCGTCCGCGAGGGCGTCAACCAACCTGGTGAGGCCACCGTGGAGTACTTCAAGGGCGATTCAAGCGGCATGTCCACATGAACAATTTACGAATAGCGTTTGCCGGCGATCGAGATATCGCCGTGTGGGTACTGGACTTCCTGCTGTCTCAATGCGTGCGTCCTCTCGCCTTGCTGGTGCCGGACGATTCAAAAGCCTCGCATGCGCATGAACTGCGCAGGCGGTGCAGTTATTTGCCCGAAGGAAACATCATGGTTGGTCCGCGCTTTCGCGAACCGGCCGGCATCAACAAGCTGCGGCTCCTCAAACTCGATTACATCATAGGGATCCATTTTCCTTATATCGTTCCCGAGTCGGTATTGGCTGTCAGTGGCCGCGGTTTCCTCAATCTGCATCCTGCCTACCTTCCATTCAACCGCGGATGGCACACGCCGACTTGGGCAATTCTTGAGGGCACTCCGATCGGGGCGACCCTGCACTTCATGGATGCGGGCCTCGACACGGGCGACATCATCCATCAGAAACAGTTGCGGATTGCGGACGACGATACCGCCAACACACTGTACAAGAAACTTAAGAAGCTGGAGTTGGAAGTGTTTCAGGAGGCTTGGCCGAAGATTGAATCGCATCAAGCAACCCGGTCCCCTCAAGACCCAAACGGAGGGAATTTTCACAAACGGGAGGATTTATTCGAGGAACGAGTCCAGAAGATCAACTTGGACGAACCCACAACTGCGCGGCAGCTGATAACCCGCTTGAGAGCGCTCACAACGAATCGGATAGAAGAGGCTCCGTATTTCGAATCTGACGGGAAACAGCATCGAATCCAAGTCTTGATCTTTTCCGAGAATAAAGCCTGATGCGGCGGAAGCTACGAGCGCGCTGATCCGCAGGAGTGAACCCGAAGACAGCTACTATTGACCGCCCCCACGCCAGATCAGGGAGAAAGAGCCATGAGTTCACCTGTGAGTGCTCCATGTGCACGCGGAACGCCGTTCCGATTCACCAGGCCGACTGTTCCAGCGATAGATCAGATCCTGCAATGCTATCTGCCCTCATTTGCAGACGGGATGCTCACCAGCGGCAACGTTGTGGCTCGCCTGGAAGCGAGGGCCGCTGAGCGCCTCGGAGTCTCGGGCTGCGTAGCAGTGTCGAGCTGTACTTCAGGGCTGATGTTGGTGCTAAAGGCGCTCGGTGTCAAGGGCCAGGTCATCCTGCCGAGCTTTACTTTCTTCGCGACCGGCCATGCAGTGTTGTGGAACGGCCTAGAACCGGTGTTTGGGGACTGTGACCAGGGGAGCTGGACGATTGACCCGGTTGACGTGGAGGCAAGGATCACCGAGCGCACCGAAGCCATCCTGGCGGTTCACCTTTACGGTAATCCGGCGCGCATCGACGAACTCCAACGGATTGCGAAAAGACACGGCCTGAAACTAATCTTCGACGCTGCCCACGCTTTCGGGAGCAGCTATCGAGGCTCGCCCGTCGGTGGCTTTGGTGATGCCGAGGTTTTCTCACTGTCCCCGACGAAACTCCTGGTCGCCGGGGAAGGCGGTTTGGTTTGCACAAACGACTCGACGCTGGCAAGGCTGATTAGAGCGGCGAGAAATTACGGCGACGCTGGTAGCTACGATCCGGAACTTCTTGGGTTGAACGCCCGCATGACTGAGTTTAACGCAGCCATGGCCCTGGCCGGGCTTGATCTGGTGGACCATAAGGTGAAGCGTCACAACGAGATCGCAGAGCAGTATACAAATCTCCTTGCCAGGACGCCTGGAATTCGATTTCAACAGGTCGAGAAAGACGACTGCTCCGCGTACAAGGACTTCTCTGTTTTGGTTTCGCGAGCCGAGTTTGGCATGAGCCGTGATGAACTGGGACACACGTTACTGGGTGAAGGCATCCCGACGAAGAAATACTTCTATCCGCCGCTTCACCGCCAACGGCTATTTGCAGCAAATGGTGCAGCAAGCCACGTGATGCTGCCCAACACTGACAGGGTTTCCGAGGACGTGCTGAGTCTGCCGATCTACGAGTCGCTGCCGGACGAAACGGTGGAGCAAATAGCGCTGGCGATTCGCCGGCTGGCCTCGTGAGGTAAACGATGGAATTGCGTATGAACAGCTTCAAGTGGAAGCAAGCCCTGCCACGTATCTTGGCCGATTTCCTGATCGTCCACGCCAGTATGGTCGGGGCGCTGCTGATCTCCGTGGCCTACCGGACGGCCTTGGGCCACGGGGCGGAGGCCCGCGTTCTCATCGACACTTTCGCGCGTCGGTATGCTGCTTTCTTCTGGCTGCTCTCTCCCATTTTCCCGCTCGTTTTCCTGCTCAATGGCTTTTACACGCACACCCGGGGTTATACCGGCAGGCACAAGACATGGGCAATTCTGCGTGGCGTGGTCATGGCCGTGCTGGTGTTCTTCGGCGTCAATGTGCTGCTCTTCGGCGCCGCGGACCTGGGGCGCAGCGTGGCCGTCCCATTTATGCTGCTGGCGAGCGTGGGGCTGACGTCGGCCCGCTTGCTCAAAGCGTTTTTCGAACGCTACTTCGACGTGAAGTCGAAAAACGGCCTCTCCATTCCCAACGAAAAGGGACGGGTGTTGGTGGTGGGTGGCGCCGGTTATATCGGCTCGCTTCTGGTCGAGCGGCTCCTTGACAAGGGGCACCGCGTCCGCGTCCTTGACTGCCTGCTCTATGGTGACGAGCCACTCCGGCCGTTCAAAAACCACCCCGACTTCGAGCTGGTCGTCGGCGACTGTCGGAACATACAGGATATGGTGAAGGCCGTCCGCGGCGTCGAGTCGATTGTGCACTTGGCTGCTATTGTCGGCGACCCGGCGTGCGAGCAGAACGGGGAGGCGGCACTGGAGACTAATTACGCCGCCACTCGAATGCTGATTGAAATTTCCAAAGGCCATGGCGTGAGCCGCCTATTGTTTGCCTCGAGTTGTAGCGTCTATGGGGCTGCCGACGTCGAGGTGGATGAGAAGGCGGCGGTGCGCCCAATCTCGCTTTACGGGCGGACCAAAGTTGACTCCGAACAGGCCCTGCTCGATGCCAGAAGCACCACCTTCCATCCCACCATCCTGCGATTCGCCACCGTGTTCGGACTGAGCTATCGCCCGCGCTTCGACTTGGTGGTGAACCTGCTCGCTGCCAGGGCGAAACAGGAAGGCGTCATCACGATTTACAACGGCGAGCAGTGGCGCCCGTTCATCCACGTGCGAGACCTGGCGGAGGCGATCTTTCGGGTCTTGGATGCTCCGGCGGGGCTGGTAAGCGGCGAGATCTTCAACGTGGGCGACAAGCGATTGAACTACACCCTTTCTCAGGTCGCCGACACCATTCGAGCGGTATTCCCGAATGTCCGGGTAGAACATGTCGAGAACTCGGACCGCCGGAACTATCGCGTTAATTTCGACAAACTGTTTAACAGGACCGGCTTCCGGGCCCGTTACACGCTCCGTGACGGCGTCGAGGAACTGGGGAAAGCGCTTGACGAGCGGCTGATCACGGATTACACGGATCTGAGGTACCACAACCAGCGTTATCTCAAGGTAGCCGGCAGTCCGGAGCATAAAGATGAATTCGATGAGTCGGTAATGGCGGCCCACGCCGGGACCTTTCGCCTATTGAACGCTGAACTGCTGCTGCGAAGGTTTCGCGACGAGCTGGCGGCTGCCGCCACGCCAGACGAGTGCTGGGAAATCCTCCAACGCACTTACAGCGAGTTCGGGTTCTGTGAGATCAGATTCAAGATTGGAGACCGTTTCTACGGCGACACCGCCAACGGCCATAACGTTCCGAAGTCGTGGACCGTCCGCATCCGGTTATCCGGGAATGATTACCTGAATCTCTCACGCGAATTCGAGACCCAGTCGCCTCCGATTGTCGCCCGATTCAGCGATGCGATCGCCGAAATCCTCACCCCAAAGACCTCCGCGATGTTATCGGCGGAGGCAACGCAGCGGCACATCACGATTATGGGGCTCCAGGGTGCGAATACCCCGCTCGGCGGGCTTAAGGCGTCATGAGAGCGTTGGACAAGTGTGCGTTAGCAACGCTCGGGGGAGTGCTCGGATACGCAGCCTTTCAGTGGGGCGGCGTGGTCCGCACCGGGCGGTACGAATACCTGCTGGCGCTGGGCGTGCTGGCGATAGTGCTGACCCTCGGCCGATCGCCCGAGGCGTGGCCGCCGCTTCCCCCTCGTAGGATCAAGATCCGTGTGGAACGTCTCTTTCGAGCTCCTGGGCCTCAAGAAGTTCGAATGACTCTGGCCCCCATTTCTCACCACGTTTGGACCCTCTTAGTGGGCTGCCGGAAGGGCGGGGCTTCAGCCCCGCCGGAATCGCGGCCCCCGCCCTCTGTTGGTCCCGTGCCCCGCGCGGGGCACGGGACACAGGAATACCCAGGAAGGCCTTGTAACGGCGGGGCTGAAGCCCCGCCCTTCCAGCCCCGTGGTCAGAAATGCGGGCTGGTGCTTGCCTGCACGAAACACCGCTATTTCGGGCATGAGAAGGGTTGAGTCTTGCTCGAAGGAAACAAATTCGTCTGCTTAACTCAAGCGAAGCCGGCGATCACTGTGTTGCCGAAGTAATCTTGCGTGAGGCTTACGTTTGTGCCCGCCGCCAAGGCGAGAGACATAGTCAATAGAGTGAGACCGGCGCCCCTTGCGTTTCTGAATTGGGGGGTCAGCATTGAGCGAATGCGCATCTTGTTAACGCATCACTCAATGGACACTGACTTGGAGATTTGAGGGTGGTGCTACAGCCGGAACATAGATGAAGGCCCCGATCTCCCATCCGCTTCCATAGGCATTCTGGTCGCCCGTGACGACCGAATTCGGCCAAGTGCTTCCCGGCATAAGCCCGATATCATACGGGCTCCCGAGGTTCAACCCCGCGTGGATGCCAGGAGAGCCGCTGGTCAGCCAGAATTGCCCCGCAGAGGCGTTCACAAACTGCGGATTGCTGGCAAGCGAGTGCGCCATCTTTCCGGTGGCGGTCTGAAAAGCCGCTAATGTAGCGTAGTTTGTGCTATTGTAACTGATGGCCTTGTAACTCGCACCATAAAGCAACTCGTAGTCGGGCGAATAGTTGCTGACGTTTGAATCAACGAACTGCCAAGAAAAGTAGCAGCCCTCTAGGATGTTGTTCTTGAAACTGTTGCTTGTATCCGTGGTCGGACCCATGACTTCAATCTCTGCTTCACAGGTAGGGCCGCCATAGAAGGTATTGTTGTATATCGCATTGTTCTGGAGCACCGTCCCTGCCACGCCGTTGCCAAACGCCAGACCATTCTCAGTGCCGGGGTTAACAGAGACATTCCCGAAGAAATTCGTATAAGTCACATTGCCGCCAGAAACCTCAGAGGCTAGCTCGTATGAGGTAATCGCGCTACCCGTTACATAGTTGTATTCGACGGTCGTATTTGTTACACTCTTGGAAGCGGTCCAGCTAGGGTAGCCTGCGCAGATATAAATGCCGATTCCACCACTTGCCGAAACGTAATTGTTGGAGAAGATGATGTTATTATTGTTTCCGCTTGTCCCTAGCCCTTCTCCTCCCTGATTTATGGATGAGTTCCCACTGACAGTTCCGCCGTTGACGGAACCTAAATTGACGCACATACCCATTGGGTAGCCTCTCGACCGGCCAAGGCCACTGTTGGTGCAGGCGTTGTTCAGAATAGAGATGTTCGAAGAAGCAGACATTTCGCCGTTATAGGATTGAGTGTCAACATCGTTTTGGACATTATAGGTGAACGTGTTGTTTTGGATCGTGATCCCTGCGGCTCCTGGATAGATATAGATCCCCCCCCAATTCGACCGGTTCAGTGCCAAACCCTGAATAGTGATGTAGCTGACACCGTTAAGCTGAATCAATGCGTAATAAGTAGCCGGAATCGCTGTCGCTTCCATCGTGTGCCCTGAAGGATTGTCCCCGGCTGTTGTATAGACGTAAAGCGTCCCGCTGCTGTAGAAATACTGTCCAGCCGTCAGTGCTCCCGCACTTGCTCCCAACGCCAGAAGAGAAGCATCTTCAAACAGGACGCGAGGGGTATAACCGGAAATGGTAGCTTGGTAGATTGAACCAGAATAGAGGCTCCAACCCGTCACCGCTTTTGTTCCGTCAATGATCGGCGCAGCGCCGGACCCATACGCCCCAAAAGTGATTGGGCTTCCAGATGAGCCAGAGGATGCCACCGACAACTGTTCACGCCAAGTGCAGGTGCTCTGAAACAGGATGGAATCGCCAGGATAGAACGTGGACGTGTTCACTTTGTTGATGGTCAGCCACGGCGTGGATGTACTGGTGCCATTGTTGCGGTCGTTCCCCACGGTCACGCAGTTGTCCACGTAGTAGGTGGTTGCCCAGAGCGGCGAGCAGGAAAGCAGGAGTGCGAGGATTAAGCGTTTTGTCATGATGGTGTCACGCTC
>Ga0187865_1002000_pt1 | contig 21075 bp, 11 predicted proteins | sample June2016WEW_11_1_2_FD_132989 | JGI IMG/M metagenome (GOLD analysis project Ga0187865, IMG submission 132989) | Peatland microbial communities from SPRUCE experiment site at the Marcell Experimental Forest, Minnesota, USA - June2016WEW_11_100 | ecosystem: Environmental > Terrestrial > Soil >...
AGGCCACGCAGTTGCGGATGGTGATGTCCTCGCTCCACTCCCGGCCGGCGCCGCCGTCCACGTAAAAGCCGTCGCCGCCGCTGCTCTCCACTCTTAATCCTTCCACCCGCACGTTGCGGCAGCCGTGGATGGCAATGCCCATGCGCCATTCGGCTTTCTTGTAGGGCGGATTCTGGTAGTCCTTCTTCCACATGCGCAACGTCGCGCCATAACCCCGCAACGTGAGGTTGGAAACGCCTACGGCCGAAAGCAGACTATCTCCCTGCCCCTGAAACTCACCCCGCTTGGCCAGAATGAGCACGCCGGGCTCGAAGTCAATCTCCTGGTCGCTCCGTAGGGTGATCGGGCGTACGATCCACGGGGCGCCCATGTAAGGCACCAGCACGCGTTTGGCATGAGAGTCGATCGCCGCCTGAAGCGCTGCCGTACTGTCCGCGGCGTCGAAGCCCCACCAGGCGGCGTTGGCATCTTCCCGCTGCCCCGCCAGCACCTGCTTCACCGCGGCCTCATTCCGCATGTCGGCGGAAACCACGGCAATGCCGGAATCCGCATTTGCCACCCAGGCCGGCGCCCGGAACACTACGAAGAGAAGAAGTGCAAAGAATTTGCGATGCATAGGACGCTCCTTCCACTGCCTCTGATTCAATCTTGCTGAACTTGATAGGCGACGGCAAGCTCCAACCTGTCTCCCGGCCCGAGAGTCCGCTTGGTGGACCAAACGCCCAATGTTACCCGGTTCTCTCCTCGCGCTCTCCACTGCGCGGTGCAGCGGTCGACCTGCTCTGGTCCGAAGCTGGTCATCAAGACCAATCCCAGCGGCGAATGCTTCACCCGCCACTCTCCCGCCGGAAGTTCGTCACCCTGGAAACGAGCGGTCCCCAAATATTCCTGCGTAAGCGAGGAAATATGGCGCGCCACCTCACTCCCACTGCGCGCGCGGAAAAGGACATCGATTTCCAAGGGAGCGTTTCGGTCCGCCGGGTTCGCGTCCAGCGACGACTCGAGGGTGAGAGTTATCGGCTGGGTCCCGCCGTTGACGGCAACTGTCCGCGTGCGCAATTGCGGGCCGTCACCCTCCAGCTCCAAGGTCCGCTCGAAGCGCAATCCACCGGCCGCCTCGCCGGTCAGCCGGCAAGTGCGGTTATTAGTCGATCCTGCATCGAGTGTCCACTTCACCTCCATCGGACGCCGCTCATGGAAATCTGCGTGGGGAAAGAGGCCGAGTCCGCCAAAATTCGGATTCCAGATTTCCGATTCGGACCACAACTCTTCCGGCTCGGCATGGCGGACTGCATTTTTGCCGCTGCTTTTCTCGATCAAGCCCACAACCCGTCCGGTCAATTGCGGCGCCACGTCCACCCGCAGCGCGGCGTTTTCCAACTGCGCAAGGGCGTAAGGCTTCATAAAGGCCGCAAACTGCTGCTCGTCGGCCTCGTTGGACTGGGCCGCGTGGAGGTGTTGAATGACCATGCGCTGCGCCTCCGCCATGAAGCCGTGAAAGCGCTCCGTCACTCCTGGCAGGTCCACGGGAGCGTATTGACCTTGATCAACGGAAAACCGCTTGGAAGCGAGGAGTTCCGCGTAATCCACCGTCAGCCGGGCCTTCTGGACGCGCCCGCGAATTGCTTCGTCGCCGGCCAGGTTCTCCGCTTCACGCAAAAGTCTCCGGGCTTCCTGAAGGTTCGCCGCTGAAAACGTGGGCGAGCGCCGAATGAAAATGTGCTGGCCTTCCCCGCGCGGTGAAGGGCGGACCATTCGCTGCAACAGTTTGTAGTACTCAAGCATGGGCGGGGCCGCCGCGCCGTAACACGCCTTATGAAACTCCATCACCTCCCGGTCAACATCTGTCGCCGGGTCCCAAAGCAGACGCGCCGTGAGGTAGGAGCGCAAATCCGCATGGTCGGCGCCCCCGCCCGGTTCCTCATCACCCTGGAAAAATACCCCCACCACCCCGTTGCGGTGGTACATCCCCGTATCCGCGGCCAACTCGTCGAAATCGGGAAAGGGCAGGATGTAATGCGTGAAATTCGTCGTGTAGTGCCAAACGTAGAGGTGGCGCGAGATGGCCGCCCATCCTTTCAGGTTGCGCACGAAGTAGGCATTGTGCGGGCAGGTTTCGTAGGGATGAGCCTCGCAGGCGCCGATCGGACAAAGGCGCACGCGCACGTTGGGGCGCGGCCGCACCTTCAGCGGAGGCTGCTCCGTCATCTGGTAAGCGAGGGTGTCAATCAGTTTGCCGGGATAGCGGGCTTCAACCTGCTCGGCCACGGCGTTCACAAAGCGCAGCAGCAGGCCGGAAACGGCGCCTTCCTCTGCCATCACCTGCCGGCAGTTGTCGCACTCGCACCATCCGCTCCAGTCATTCTGCGAAACCGAAATAATTTGCGCTTCCGGATGTTCCACAATCCAGCCCATCACGGTTTTCGTCACCACGCGCAGCACATCGGAATTGGTAAGGCAGAGCTGCGCCTGTTCGGTGCGCCGCGCGCCGTCGATCAGGGAGAAATACTCGGGATGATCGGCATAGTACTTCTTGGGAGGAATCAAGGCGAAGAAGGAATGGACGAAGGGATAGTACTGAACCGACCCTCCCGTGGAGGCATCGAGAGGAGAAGCCAATCCCCCATTCACCTTGTTGCGAGCCGCCCAGTTTTTGTCCTGAGCTTCGGCCGCAAAGGGCAGACGGTACTCGAAGGCGGGCTGGTGAACCTCGTCCAGAACGGGAACCGTGATAGTCGTCTTCCGGGGAATGCGGCTCACGTCGCGCGTGAACCAGCGGCAGCCGAGCTTTTCCAGGAACGTCGAGACACCGTACATGGTGCCGCGCTCTTCCCCGCCCGCAATCACTAAATTCCTCCCCAGCGCCTTGAGGGCAAAACCTTCCGGGCCAAGGGCATCAAAATCAATCCCCGGCTTTAGGGAATCCAGCGCCTCACTCTGACCGAGGAAGATCCTCTTCCCTCCCCGCGAAGCAGCTTCGGGCGCGATGGGGAGCCGGGCTCCACTCATCTCTTCGATGAATTTCTGGAGCTCGTCAGCGGCGCGCCGTTCAGAAGGAGAGGCGTTCCGGCTGAGCACGATGCGGTATTTCGAGCGTCCGTCGCGGGCAAGTTCAATTTCCTTGTGCTCCGCCGCGCGAAGGGGGTTATTAAGCGCGGCTGTGCCCAGCGTCAAGCCGGCCAGTTCCAACAGGAACTTGCGGCGAGAGCCTGCTAAATCCGTCTTCGATAGCAACATTCTACCCTCCGGTAACCCAAGCTTGTCCAAATTACGGTCCGGCCACTGACCAATGATCTGCGGCTTCGCCGCTTGCCGTGCGGAAAGGCCCCGAAGCTAACTCCCTAAGAGGACCGCCGTCTGCCAGGCGGGCACGGATGGAACCCGCACGACGAGGGCACTTCCTTCAAGCTCAGCCTCCAAGGGCGTAGCCTTTCCTTGATGAACCAGCGAAACCTGCCGGGGTTGGGCGCGCAACCGCAAGGTGAGCGGACCGCTCGGATCAAGGGCGGTATTGAACAGCAGGAGGGCAAACCGTTTCCCATCCGGGCTCATTCGCACCAGAGGCGCCACGCGCACCGTCTGCTCAATCAGAATCGGAAGGCGTCCGTGGGCCAGCCAGTCGGCCACAGCCAGAAGCCGGTGACGCGTAGCGCTGCGCCCTTGCCGATGCCACGGTCCGTAGGTGCTCACCGCCACACGTCCGCCTAGCACGTTCGTATAGGTTGAAAAGCAGCATCCCGCGTCGGTACCATCGGAGCGCACCAGATGTGCCAGGTCTCCGACGCCCTCGCCTACCGGGACCAAGCTGCACACACCATCGGACGGACCGGCCAGTACCTCCCGGCGGTCGCCGGCGTATCGTCCGTTTAGGGGGTGATCCGCCAAACGCTCCGTGATGCCGCCAGGAGTCCGCTCCCCAGGTCTCACACCGGTCAGCTCTCCCAGCCCCCGCGCCCAAAGTACCCCGAGCGCGAAGCCATCCATCAGCACACCTTTCGCTAAGAAGCCGCGCAACTCCTCCGTAGTAAATGCCTCCGCCACCTTGCCTGCCAACAGCACACCGCATGCCGCCTTGGGATCGGTGGTCAGGGGCAGGCCCATCTCCGCCGTTTCGTTGGGCTGTTGGATGTCGTAGACGCCGTGTTCCCAGAACCAACCCGTATCGTCAACTTGGCGATTGGCCATGAGCTGTGGATGGTCGGCCGGCCAGAAGCCCGCCGGCGACAGCGCGGCCATGCCCTTCAATAGCGCCTCCCATGCCGGCCTCTCCAAACTCACGGCGGTCAACACCCGGTGATAATCTTCGAAGCTCACCTCCGTGGACGGAAAGAGGGTGAAAGCAATGCCCGTGCAGCCCACCATCAAGGCAGCGGTGCATTCGTTAATCACGGTACGGGCTGCCTTGACGAGGGGGATGTGGGGAGTGTCCTCCAGCTCGTACTGTATAACGCCGACCTCAGGCGGATAATCGCGTACTTGGCGTCCCACGTTGAAGGTTTTGTCCAGCAGTTCAGTGCGCGGCGCCTGGTCAGTGTAATAGCCGTGGCCCGGCCGCCCGCGACGCGCTCCCAGCGCCTGCATCCAGCGGTTGATGGCGTAACCACCGTAAGTGCTGTGGCTGTAGCCGATGGTCATGAGACCGATTTCCACCGAAGGATTGGCTCCGGTGATGGCAAGGTGAATGTCCGCGCACAAGCTTTCGATCGAAGCGGCGCGGAATTCCGTCCATGCTCGCCGCAGTTCGCCTTGGGCGGGCGAGTTGAGCTGCGCCACCAGCGCCTGGCGGTCCATTCCGTGCCCAAACAACCTTAAGCAGATCGGGCAAAAGCAAGGATATGTGGGGCCGTGATGGCTGGCGCGCAGATCGTCGTCCACCCAGATGAAATCGGGACTCGTGCGGGCCATCAGTGCGTATTTCTTGCGGATGTATTCACGATACTTGGGGTCGTTGGTACACGGGCACGCATTCGAGACCTTGCCGTCGTGCCCCACCTCCGCTTGGAAAGGTAATGGGGGCATCAGCGAGTCATCGGTATACCCGTGGCCGATTGTCACCCCCACGTTAATGCCGGTGCGCCAGCCTGCTTGCTTGAGCTGCGCAATGCCCCGTTGCAAGACAGGATTGCTGCGTTCGATTTCGCTCAAGGGGGGCCAGGAGCCGAAATCATTGCACAACACGACCTCGTCCACCGCGCGGCGATAGGTTCGCAATAGCTTGAGAAGGAGTGCGAACCGTTCGTCCGCCACCCAGTGCGCCTCCGGGATGCGATGGGCGAGCGAGAGGCTCCCCCGCTCCTGCGGCGAGCCAGCCGCTTTGTCCCCCACGCTGCCAGCAAGCTGAACTCCCGCACCCAGCGCCGTGGCGCCCGTCATGGCCTGGAGCATGGAGCGCCGATTCATCTTGGAGCGCCACCCCCCCTGCGTACTTTCACCTACGTTCATCTTGAACTCCCCATCACTTGATACCCCCTACGGCATTGCAGCGTCAAAGTGTTCGCCATGGGAATCGATCGCCGCCTGCAAGGCCGCTCTGTTGTCTGCAGGATCAAAGCCCCACCATACGGTGTTGGCGTAGTCATGTTAAGGCGAACCGTTACTTTGTTCTCTCGATGCTCCCCACCAAGAAGAGGTCGGGATGATGGCCGAAGTGCTCTCCTTCAATGATCGAACCCCCAGTTTCACCGCCGATCAGGTAGAGTGTGGAGCCCTCCAGGACCGCCATCGGCATATTGTTGTTGATTGGCAAGGGGCTTGCCGTTCCGAACAAACCGGTGTGGGTGTCATACACCCAAACGTCGCTGAAGTAGTCTTTCTCCTTGTAATGTTTGTAAGGAACTCCGTAAGGCTCTCGAAGGCTGCCATCGGTGTTTTCGATCTTAGGATACTGATTCCCACCGATCAAAAGTATGTACCTGCCCTCATACACAATCCGCCCTGAGGGAAAATTGCCGCTTGCGACGGGCAAGTCGCGAAGCCGGTTCCACTGATTCCTTGCGGGATCGTACCTCCAATTATCAACTACTGTGTTGTAACCATCGGGATGGTTCGGATTGTCATTCCCCGTCGCCCCACCGATCACAAACACCTTACCCTTCACTGCCGCCATGGCAGCTACCCAGCGTGGGGTACCGGGGCAATCAGCCAGGTGTTTCCACCCCCTCCTCAGGTCTGCCGCGTCAATCATCAATAACCGCGCCCCTAGCCGGTTATTGTGTCCAGCACGATCCGCATGAGTGTAAAACCTCTCGGAATTGTAGTCAGCCCCACCAAGAATATATATTTTGGTGCCGATGGCGCAGATACTGCCAAATCCTGCCGGACTCGGCAGGTCTGGCAACGGTTCCCAAACCCAACGACCGACCTGCTTGGAGAGCCGGTAACCATCTCTGTAGGTAAAGGGAGTTGTGTAACTGATTCCTCCCCAGCAATACAGCTCCTGGGTCACGGGGGCGCAGAAGAGTCCTTGTCGGGCCGGACCGGGGAATTCCGGCAGGTCGTTCCAACTCGCTTCCGGTTTGGACAGGTCCAAACCCCAGGCTCTCTTCAAGAACCCGCGGGGATATCTATTCGGCTTCCCGCTGACACCCTTCTGACCCTGACCAAAACCTGCAACCGTGATGAGGGTACTCCCGATGATACCGCCGCTACTGTCCTGAAACCCCTGAGGTAGATCAGGACCTTTCTTCCAGGTAATGGTGAGCATTTGCCGCAGAGATGCTTGGCCTTGAGGAGTGGAGCGATCTGCCGCAGGGTCAAAGCCCCCCCGCGCGGCGTTGGCAATGTGCCGTTGGCCCGCCAGAACCTGCTTCACCGCCGCGTCATTGCGAAGATCGGCGGCCGAGGCCGCGTTCCCTGCCCCGCCCCGCGCCGCTGCGGCTGACACCGGCCATGTCGTAAGAAATAGGAATATGCAGAGTAAGCGATGCATGAGTCAAACCTCCCCCGAGATTGCAATACGGTAATTTCTTGTTTTTTTAGCAAACAATTTACGCGTCTCGTAGGGGCTGGGCTTGCCCTGCCCTCGTTTCACACCACGGACAAACGACAAGGGCAGGGCAAGCCCAGCCCCTACGAGACGCGTTGGTTGCGGCTCCGCCACGTACGGGCACGCCATGGCGTGCCCCTACCGTCTCGCGCGCGCGAGAATACCACAATTCTCAACTTTCGCAGGGAAATAGCATCCTCCCTTGGGGTGGGGGGGTCGAAAGGCCACCTTACGGGAGGATGCCATGGGTATTCGCGGTGAGTCGTATTGCCCCTCCGGGGGTTTCCCCCCCGGAGGTTGTTAAGACTTCAAATACGCAACTCCCTCAGAAAGTAAGCCGTCCGGCCAGTTGAATCTGCCGGGGTGTGTTGGTCTGCGAGGTGACGCCGGCGATCTTCCCGAAAGTCGAAGGAGCGGTGATGTTCGTGCCGGAGCTGAGGCTCCCATAGAACTGGGGTGAGTTGAACCCGTTGACAAAGTTGGTCATGAATGTGAACTTGACGCGTTCGGTGATTTTGAAGGCCTTGAAGATGCTGTAGTCGACATTGTGAACGCCCGGCCCGCGTAGCTGCCCGTCGACCGAAGACCATTCCTGGATGCAATTGCCTCGAGCGGGGCTGTGCCCAGGATCAAAGCAAAACGGGGTGGTGTACGCGCTGACGAATGCCGCAGGATTCAGCCACTGATCCAAGGTCTTCGGAGAATTGTACGGATCCACGCCGGGGACGGGCGCCGAGAGGGAGTTCACCGACATAGGGTCGCCACTCTGGAAGCGAAGGATCCAGTTGAGTTGCCAGCCCCCAAAGATCTGGTTGGCCCAGCCCGGCATCTGGCTTCCAAGAGACTTGCCACGGCCGAGGGGGAATTCATAGACCCCATAGAGATTGAGGAATTGCGCCACATCAAGGGGATCGATCTCCTTCATGAGTTGGGTATCGAAGGGGTTCATATAGGCGCCACGATCCATGTGCTTGGAGTTGGTATAGGCGGCCGAGAAGCTAAGTCCGCTGCTAAAGCGCTTGTTAACCTGCGCACTGAAACCGTGGTAAGCAGAGTTGCCGATGGGGATATAGTTCTCCGTAACCCCGGTGAACTGCGGGTAAGGCAGGAGCAATTGGGATTGCGCCACCGTGGCTTTGTTCAAAGCCACGCTGGCAGGCATCAACCCCGCGAAGGGATTGGGCACCGAGGTGTTCAAGTAAGTGTAGCCTAGCTGGGTTTGCGCCAGGGAGAGGTGGTCCAGGTTGAGGCTAACCGGCAAGCGCGATGCGCCATTGTAGTTATAGCCCACGGTAACCAGAATGCCATGGGGCAACTGGTGTTGCACATTGAAGTTAAACTGCTGCGCCCGCGGCTCCCGCGCCTGCGGGGCATCGACGGTCAGGGCAGTGCCCAGGTTCGTCTCTAACCCGAGACTTGATCCGGTGGCCGCAAGGAGGCCGCTGGGAAAGGGATTGGTGATGAGGCTCAGGACCGCGTTCGTGGAACTGAAGGGGACGTTACTCGTTGTCTGGCTGAACCCGTTCGCGGTTTGCCCGGGATCATAGATGAAGGGCATGTAAAACAACCCCCACCCCGCGCGGACGACCGTGTTCGGGCTGAAGGCGTAAGCGGCGCCCAGCCGGGGCGCGAAATTGGTGAAGGCGGAATCATAAGCGGTACGCGATAGGCCATTAGCTCCCGGGAAGGTCGGGCCCCCCACCAAGTTGGCGCAAGCAGGACAAGTGCTGCCAAGTGCAACGGCAGCGGCCGCCACTTGCGTGGCCAGCGCAGTCGGCGTGTTGGGCACGGCGGTGGTGTTGAAATTCGCCATCATGGCGTTGAAGCGGTCCGTGAGTCCGCCGTCCCAATCCCAGCGCAAGCCGGCGTTGATGGTGAGCTTGCGCGAGACCTTGATGTCGTCCTGCACGAACCATACGGCCGACAAGGTCTGGCGGGCGGGCTCAGAGTTGACATCGAGGGACACCGACCCTACGCCCATGTCGAAAGACGCGACCGAATCGCCCTGCGACGCCTGGAGCCCTGCCGTCGGACTCTGCTGGGTGGCCTGAGGCGTGAAACTGAAAGCACCCGAGTTGTGACCCTGGTTAGCACTGTAATAGCGCTCCATGAAGCCTTGGCCGCCGAACTTGAAGGTATGCCGGCCCAGCGATTTCAGGAACACACCGCTCAGGGTATCGACGTAATCGGGTTGGCGGAGGTTGCCGGACAGGCCGGCGCCGGCAAAGGCGCTGGTGCCCGATCCCAAGTAGTTTCCACCAACACCCGAGTTGCTGGTGAAGCTGAAAACCGGCATGCAGTGCGACGCCTGCGCGAGGAACGCGGCGCTAAATCCCCACGAGGTGTCCGACGCCCGGCAGGAATAGGTCGAGCTGGGGTTACCCCCGATGAAGCGCTCCATTCCCACCCGCACATCCAAGACGCTGGTGGGAGAGAAGGTGTGGGTCAAATTAAGCAGGTCGTTGTGGTCGGTGCGCTGGCTGGGGGCGTTGAGTTCCGCCGCGTCATTGGCAATGTTGTAGAAGGTCTCGGGGAGGCCCCTCCAGTCCTCGTAGATGGCGCGGAAGGTCATCCGGGTCTTGTCGTTGATGTTGTAGTCCACGCGCGCGACCAGCTCATCCGTGTCCGTCGGCGCGGCGCCCGTGCCATTGGGGTGATAGTTATCGAACCCCGTGATGGGAAGGCCCGTGCCATTGGGTAGGGGGATGTAATTCCATAAGGCAGCAGCGATGGGACTCATCTCACTCGACGGTATTACGGAATCATTGAGGCTCCCGATCACCGACCGGGATGTGCAGGTGCTGGTGCCGGTGGTGGGGCAAGAAAACGGATCGTAGAGCGTAATCGCGGTCGGGCTCGCTACGGTTCCACCGTAATACTGTTGGGAAAAATCACCTTGCCTCATCTTGGCGGTGGGAACGTAGCCGTGTTCCACCACCGCCGTATGCAGGATCATGTACTCATAGGAAAAGAAGCCGAAGAGCTTGTTCTTCAGAAGGGGACCGCCGATCTGCCCCCCGGGGGTATTGACCAGGAGGGGGGTTTTCCCCACCGTGGGGATCGCCCTATTGCTATCGAAGAGGGTCGACGACAATCCAAACTCGCGATTGTACTCGAAGGCCTGGCCGTGGAAATGATTCGTGCCCGACTTGGTCGTGTAGGAGTCGACCCCCCCCAGGGTGCGCCCGTACTCGGCACTGAAAGGATTGGTGACCACCTTCACCTCGCCGACCGCCTCCTGGCTCGGAATATAGCCAATGAAAGATCCACTGGAGGAGTCGCTGACGCGGTTTTCCACGCCGTCCACCAGAACGTCGTTGGTTTCCGTAAAACCGTTTTGGATGCCGTCTACGCTGCCATTGATACTCTGGCTACTCGATTTGCTGACATCCTCGAGGGTCGTAGTTTTCTCCGTGCTGGTGGGAAGCACGCTGGCAGCGGTATACAGCAAACTGGTGGCATTACGCTGCATCGTGGGAACGTCGTCGACGCGCTTGGTGTCAACCACCGCTCCGCCGTCAGCCCTCTGCATTTCCACCAGGGAGGTCGTGTCGGTGACCGTGACGGTCTGCGCCACCGCGCCCAAGGTCAACGCGATATTCACCGTGGGGTTGGAGGCGGTTTGCACCACCACATTGTTCACCACCGCAGTTTTAAAGCCCGGCTGCGCTACCTCCACGCGGTACGTGCCGGGTATCAGGAAATTGATGGTGTAATAGCCATCCGTAGTAGTTCCGGCCCTGTAACTCACGCCGGTGTTGACGTTCGTGGCTTTGACGGTTACCCCCACAACCGCCGCCCCCGAGGGGTCGGTGACGAAACCGCTGATTGCGCCGTTCGCGCCGGATTGCGGATACAGCGGGGCGGCCGTCAGAAGCATAAAAAAAGCAGGAAGCAATAAACTGACCTTGCACACACTTTTCATGTGATTGTCTCCTTATAAGAATAAGTGGCAAATCCGACCCAGACCCGACGCAATAAAGGAAGTGCAGTTACATCAGCGTTGCAGTGAAACAAGGGGAACTGCGCCGCGGAGCCGAAACCGCGGAATATCATTGCCTTCGGCCCAATGCCGCTCCAGCCGAGGGTACGAATTCGTTCTATAACACCCTCCTGTGCCTAAGGGCCGATTCGCCTCCGGACCAGCATCACCTCGCCAGGTATCTGAGCATCTGGCCGCGAAACGGCACGCGACACCTTTCGCCTCAAGATAAAGTAGATTTCACCAAGCCTAAAGTCAATTGAATTCTAGTGAGGCCATATTTACGAATATTGAATCGGCAGGGATCGGACATCGTGTCACCCCGCGAAGGAAGACCGGGTGAAATGCGCAAAATTGAATTACCCATGAATAAAATTGAATTGTTTTTGGCGGCCAGCCGTTTTAGACTGCCCCCGTGGAAAATCTTATACGGAACTGTGCCCATGAAAACTCTTATTCGCAAGCCCCCGGCCGACGAATTACTCAGTACGGAAGAACTGGAAGCCTTGCGGCGATACTCGTCGCCCACCATTGCCAACGCCATCGAGACCTTTCAGGTACGTCCGCGGCTGGAGGGGGTTACCGATTCACGCCTCCGCTGCCTCTTCCCGGGATTAGGACCGGTGGTGGGTTACGCCTGCACGGCGACCATCATCTCCAGCCAACCTGCGCCTAATCCCCGCCAAGTCTCGCGCCGCGCCTACTGGGAATACCTGCGGTCCTTCCCCGGACCGCGCCTCAGCGTGGTCCAGGATCTGAGTCCGGCGCCGGGCGGCGCGTACTGGGGCGAAGTCAACTCCAGCCTGCACAAAGCGCTGGGAAGCCAGGGTGTCATCACCGATGGCACGGTGCGCGATCTCGACGAGGTGGAGCGCCTCGGCTTTCATCTCTTTGCCTCCGGCGTGCAGGTGTCTCACGGTTACGCGCACTTGGAGGATTTCAACCAGCCCGTGAAGGTTTTCGGAATGGACGTGTCTCCGGGCGATTTGATCCATGCCGATCAGCATGGCGCGGTGGTTATCCCGCATGAAATCGCGCGCGAGGTCGCCCGGGCGGCGCAGCGCGTAGAGTTGAGCGAAAAGCCCATGCTGGCGGCCTGCAAGCTTGCGAACCCCCTTGACGAACTCGACCGCCTGATTTCGCCTGAGTATTAACTCGGATTTCTCACCACGAGAATGACAGTCCCAGAGGGTTTTTCCGCAGCCTGTCCCGACAAGTCGGGACGGGCGCCGCCCCGCCCTTCCGGCAGCCGCCCAAAAGCGTTCCAGCGTGGTGAGAAATCCGTGTTAAGGGTGATTTGCTTGGGGAGTGGTCGGTTCCAAGGGCATGGGATGAAGGTTGGTCCAGTTCGTACTTTGTGCCACCTGGACAAACGCGGAAAGGGCTCGCGGGGTATAGCTGCTTTTCCTTTTCAGGAGCACCATGCGCGCCGACAGCGGCGGGGCGTCAGTGTGGATCATGCGCAGCGACCCGGTGCGAAACTCCGTGTTGGCGTTATACAGGAAGAGCATGGCCACGCCCAGCCGGCTCTTCACCATGGCTTTGATGGCTTCCGCGCTGTCAGACCGCATCACCACATTGGGCCGGAAACCGATGCGCTGAAAGTGCGCATCAATCATGTTTTGCATGCGCGAGCCCTTCTGGAAAAGAATAAACGGTACGTGGGCCAAGCGGTCCATCGAGCAATGGGAAGGCAGCCCCCCGCCCGCCGAGATGACGCCCACGTGCGATTCCCACAAAGCCATGGGGATGAACTCGTGGCTCTCCGCATCCAGATATGCGACCTCAAAGATGAGATCCAACGACCCGTTTTCCAGGGACTCCGTCAGCAGCTTCGCGTTACCGGTCTCAATAAAAATCTCGATCTTCGGATACTTGTGTTGAAATTTGGAAATGATCCGGGGGAGCATATAGCTGCTGAAGTTGGGGCCCGCTCCGACGCGCACCAAGCCGCCGGTTTGCTGCTTCCAATCGGAGATCGCCTTAATCGCGGAGTCCCGGCGTTCAAGAACGTCCTGAAAATGAGGTATGACCGCCTCGCCGGCAACCGTCAGGCGGAGCGCACCATCGTGCTTTTCGTAAAGCCGCACACCCAGTTCGGCCTCCAGGGTCTTCAGGTGCTTGTGCACCGCCCCCGGTGTGCGTCTTAACTCACGAGCCACTTCCAAGATGCTGTGAGTTTTGGCGAGGAGGACGAAGCTCTGAATTTCGCGTAGTTCCATGGCGCTTGTATGTATCTTGAATCAGTAGCGGCTCGAAGTCAACTCACGTAAATGGCCCGAAAGCGTATTTCCGGCATTCGACATCAACCTTCATCCATGCAAGGATATGAACTTATGGCAAATACCACGAACCCAACAGAGATCATTGTGAAGATGCGGAATTCCACCGCAGGCAGAGAGCCCCCTGGGCGCAGGTGATTCCAGACGCAGTCGGGTGTATGATTCCATGCCGCAGGATTATTGCGAGCGGCGCTTGACGGAGTAAACGACTGAGCCTTTCACAGCCACCCTCAGGAGCAGCCCGTGGAAATGTGTGCGTTCCATTGCCTTTGAATCACAATACCGGCCAAAGTGCAACTGGCCAGAATCTTTTCTGCGTTGAGGAGTTCATGATGCGCAAAGCAGTGAAATCATCCCTTCCAGTACTTCTCTTCCTTTCCCTGATGCTGTTATCCATAAACGGTGAGTCCCAGTCAGGGCAGTCCAGCGAGAAGACAGCCGCCGGCGCCGGGCCAGCCGATTATGTGAACACCTTCGTCGGAACCGCCGGACGAGACATGGGAAACACTTATCCCGGCGCGGCGCTGCCCTTTGGGATGATCCAGTGGAGTCCGGAAACTACGACGGGCTTTATCAAGCATGACGGAAGTTACTTTTACAACGAAGATGGTATTCGAGGTTTCAGCCTCACCCACCTGAGCGGCCCCGGCTGCCCGATCATGGGGGATGTTCTCATCCAGCCTGTGGTGGGTGCGGTGACATCGTCGCCCGTAACGAGCGCCGCCGCCTATTTGGCGAAATTCTCCCACAGCAAGGAAGAGGCTTCACCCGGGTTCTACTCCGTGGGCTTCGACAACGGAGCGAAGGTTCAACTAACCGTCACTACACGGGCCGGCATCGGGAATTTCGCCTTCCCGGCCTCGGCAAATTCCGCCATCCTTTTTGATGTGGGCCGAAACGCCACCGGCGTGAGCAGCGCCACGATTGAAATCACGGGCGACCGGAGAATCACCGGAAGCGTTTCAACCGGCCACTTTTGCAGTGTCACACAAGACAAGTACACGGTGTATTTCGCTGCGGAGTTCAGCCGCCCCTTCACCGGTTTCGGAACCTGGAATGGTCCTAGCGTGAACAAGGGCCAGCGGTCCGTAACCGGGCCCGGCACGGGCGGTTGGGTGGAATTCGACACGATGAAAAACCATGACGTGGTGATGAGGATTGCCCTCTCTTACGTCAGCGTGGCGAACGCACGGATGAATCTTGCGAGGGAAATCCCCGGTTGGGATTTTGACGCGGTGCACCAGGCGGCCCACAACCAGTGGAATCATGATCTGGGCTTGATCACTGTGAATGGTGGCACCGACGACGAAAAGCGGGTGTTTTATACGGCCCTTTATCACGCCCTGCTGCACCCCAATACCTTCAACGACGTCAACAATGAATACATCGGATTTGACGACAAGATCCACCTGGCCGAGGGCTTTACTCTCTATGCAAACTACTCCGGCTGGGACATCTATCGCTGCGAAGTGCAACTGCTGGCCATGCTCTTTCCCAAGGAAACGAGCGACATGGTGACCTCGTTGGTCTTGGATGAACAACAGGGAGGGGGCCTGCCGCTTTGGCCGGTGGCCAATGACGAAGCTTGCCAAATGGTCGGCAACCCATCCCCTCCGATCATCGCTGACGCCTATGCGTTCGGCGCCAGGGCGTTTGATACCAATGCCGCGCTGGCGGCCATGCTAAAAGGCGCAACCGACCCCAATGCCAAGGCAGTGTTTTGCCCGGAATGGGACAATCTCGAGGACTACTTGAAATACGGCTACCTTGGCCCCGACACCATTCGCTGGCACAATCGCCAAAGCGGCCCCTCTCACACGCTGGAGTTCACCACGACGGATTTTTCCATCGCCCAGCTTGCGCAAGCGATTGGCGACACCAGCACCTACCAGACCTTCATGAGAAGGGCGCAATTCTGGAGAAACATTTTCGATACGAAGACCGGCTATATCGAACCGCGGAGGAAGGACGGCTCCTTTATCCAGGTGGACCCAGCGGCGCCCAAGTATTACGTCGAAGGAAATGCCGCCCAGTACAGTTGGATGGTTCCTTACAACATGCGGGCATTGTTCGACCTGATGGGTGGAAACGCCCAGGTGGTGGAAAGACTGGATAAGTTCTTCACGGAGCTGAACGCAGGTGGTGCTAAGCCCTATTTTTGGATCGGGAATGAACCCGTCTTCGCTGTACCCTGGGCCTACGATTTTGCCGGCGCCCCCTGGGGTGCGCAGTCCGTTACCCGGCGCGTTGAACTGGAGCTTTTTACGCCCCAGCCCGACGGCGAACCCGGGAACGATGACCTCGGCGCCACGTCCGCGTGGTATGTCTTCGCTGCACTGGGCGTCTATCCGGCCATTCCCGGTGTGGGGGGATTGGCCCTGAATAGCCCTCTCTTCCCGAGTGCCACGATTCGTCTTGGAAATGGGAAAACCATAATGATTGAAGGCGATAACGCCTCGGCGTCGAATCCTTACGTCCAGAGTCTGCGCGTGAATGGCAAGCCTTCCGAAACGACATGGATTCCCTACGACACCCTAAGCCAAGGGGCGACCTTGCAGTTCAAGCTCGGAAACATTCCCAACAAGCAGTGGGGAACCAAGGCGGAGGACGCGCCTCCTTCCTTTGCGGAAGGCATGGAGGCCTCCGGCAAGTGAAACGTGGAAGCCCTGAAGCGTGGCGGGATGAGGTATGGTGTTCCTCGCATAGCTTCGCAGCCTTTGCGAACGCTTGCACCACGCAGCCACTGAATTTAAGATGCCGGGCAACGTGAAGCACGCTGATTCTGTTGCTCAGTCCAGGAGTTTATGATGCGGAAGCCGATGCCATCATCCCTGCGGGTTCTCCTCCTTGCCGTGATGCTGTTATCCGTCAACGGTGAATTACGGTCAGGGCAAGCAGGTGCGAATAGCCGCGTTGAATCAGGACCCGCCGATTACGTAAACACCTTTGTGGGAACCGCCGGGCCCGACGCCGGGGCCACCTACCCTGGAGCCGCGTTGCCTTTCGGCATGATTCAATGGAGTCCCGAAACTTCCAATGGTTTTACGCGCAAGAATGTGGGTAGCTACGTCTACGATGACAACATGATTCGGGGCTTCAGCCTCACCCACCTGAGCGGCCCCGGCTGTCCGATGGCAGGCGACATTCCCATCCAGCCGGTGCTGGGGGAACTCAAGGTGTCACCGGCAACGGACCCCGCATTCTATCGGGCCAAGTTTTCCCACACCCACGAACAGGCTTCACCCGGGTATTACTCCGTAGCCTTCGACAACGGGATCAAAATTCAACTGGCCGCCACGCTTCGCGCCGGCATCGGCAAATTTGCCTTCCCCGCTTCTGGAAATTCCAACTTGCTCTTCGATTTGGGCCGCAATGCCACTGAGGTCTTCGACGCCGCGATGGGCATCGATGGGCCGCACAAGATTTCCGGCAGCGTTACGAGCGGCGCCTACTGCCACGCCGCCCACCGCTACACGATCTATTTCGCTGCGGAGTTCAACCGGCCCTTCGCGAGTTTCGGGACCTGGAACGGACCTACCGTGAACAAGGGACAGCGCTCGGTGAGGGGAGCACATACGGGCGGTTGGGTGGGGTTCGACACCACGGAGAACCACAACGTGGAGATGCGGATCGCCCTCTCTTACGTCAGCGTCGCCAACGCCTGGAAGAATCTGGACGCGGAGATCCCCGGCTGGGATTTCGGCGCAGTGCGCCAGGCCGCCCACAACCAGTGGAACCGGGACTTGCAGCGAATCTCCGTAAGCGGCGGCACGGACAGCGAAAAACGTGTGTTTTATACAGCCCTTTACCACACCTTCCTGCACCCGAACACATTCAATGACGCCAACGGCGAGTACCGGGGCTTTGATAACAAACTTCACGTGGCCCAAGGCTTCACCCTTTACACGAACTACTCCGGATGGGACATTTACCGCACCGAAGTGCAACTGCTGGCGATGCTCGTGCCCAAGGAAGCGAGTGACATGGCGCAATCGTTGGTGGTGGATGCGCAACAAGGCGGCGCGCTTCCCGTCTGGCCCGCTGCCAATGACGACGCGTGCCAAATGGTGGGCAGCCCCTCGTGCCCGATCATCGCCGATGCCTATGCCTTCGGCGCTCGAAGCTTTGATGCCAAGGCCGCGCTCGCGGCGATGCTGAAAGGCGCAACCCAACCTGACGTCCACTGCAACCATTGCCTGGAATGGGACAGTCTTGATACTTACTTGAAATTCGGCTATCTGGGCCCCGACACTCCCGGCAGGCGGCCGCACAGCGGACCGTCGCAAACCCTCGAGTTCACCATGGCGGATTTTTCCATCGCCCAAATCGCCCAAGCCCTCGGGGACTCGGCCACTTACCAGACCTTCATGCGCCGTGCGCAGTTCTGGCGAAACACTTTTGATACCCAAATCGGCTATATTGAGCCGCGTATGAAGGATGGCTCGTTCATCCCGGTGGACCCGGCATTGCACAATCATTTTGTCGAAGGAAACCCCGCCCAGTACAGTTGGATGATCCCCTACAACCTGCGGGCGGTGTTCGACCTGATGGGCGGCAACGCCAAAGTGGTGCAAAGGCTTGACAACTTTTTCACGGAATTGAACGCCGGTGAGGATGCCCCCTATTTCTGGGTCGGGAATGAGCCGGTTTTTTCCGTGCCTTGGGCATATGATTACGTCGGAGCACCCTGGCGCACCCAAGCGGTGGTTCGGCGAGTCGAGACTGAACTCTTTACGCCCAACCCGGACGGCGAGCCGGGCAACGACGACTTGGGGGCCATGTCCGCCTGGTATGTCTTCGCGGCATTGGGTGTGTATCCGGCCATTCCCGGGGTGGGAGGCTTCGCGCTGGATAGTCCACTTTTCCCCAGCGCGACGATACATCTCGGCAATGGCAAAACCCTAAAGATCGAAGGCGATAATGCCTCTGCATCAAATCCCTACATCCAAAGCCTGACGGTGAACGGCAAGCCTTACCAACACACCTGGGTCAGTTATGATACCTGGAGCCAGGGCGCGACCTTGCAATTCAAACTCGGGGACACGCCCAACAAGGAGTGGGGAACCAAGCCCGAGGACGCACCCCCTTCCTTCGCCGAGGGCACGGAGGCCCGGGGCAAGTAGCGGCGCTCGGCGCCTGCCCCGCCTTGGCGGGGAGCGCCGCTCGGCGGTCAGAGACCGCCGCTACAACGAACTTACGCAAACGCAATTGAACAAATCTCACGCATGGAGTGAATTAACAATTTGAATAACACGGTTGAATGCCTGCATCCCAATGCTTCTGCTGCCCACGCGCGCGTGGGCCTGTGTGATTTCGACGGCACCATATCCCTGATCCGCTCGGGCTGGGTGGACGTGATGGTGCCGATGATGGTGGAAATCCTCATGGAACTTCGCACCGGCGAGAGCGAGGCCGCATTACGCGCGCTGGTGGATGATTTCGTGGCGCGCCTGACCGGCGAACAGACGATCTACCAAATGATCGAACTTGCCCGCCAAGTGGAGCTGCGCGGTGGCAAACCCCTTGAACCCCTCGCTTACAAGCGCATGTATCATGAAAAGCTGATGGCCACCATCGAATATCGGCGCCAGGACCTTCGCCGGGGCGCCGTGTCGCCGGAGAAATACCTGGTGCCGGGAGCGCGCGCCTTTCTGGAATCTCTGTGCGATCGCGGCCTGAAATTGTATTGCGCCAGCGGCACCGATGAGGTCTACACTCTGGAAGAAGCCGGGCTGCTGGAGGTTCGGCAATACTTCCAAGGCGGCATTTACGGCGCGCAGGACGACTACAAGAGTTTTTCCAAGGAGATCCTGATTCAACGCATGATTTCCGGACTCGAATGCAAGGGAGACCAATTACTCGGGTTCGGCGACGGCTTCGTGGAGATCAAGAATGTGAAAGACGTAGGGGGAACTGCCGTGGGGCTCGCCACCGCGGAGCCGGAGTGCCAGGTGGTGGATGAGTGGAAACGCAAACGGCTGGTGAGCGTCGGCGCGGACTTCATCATCCCCAATTTCCTCTGCCGTGACGAACTTTTGGGAAGGTTGTTTCCAAACTAACCACTCCGCTCTTGGTATGCCGTAGCGCCGACCTTTAGGTCGGCACCTGCCGGGCTAAAGCCCGGCGCTACGCTGTGCAAAGTGAGGCCGTATGAAATCAAAATATGAAACCTTCGACCGTTCGCAACTGCTGATCAAGCCCTTGAGCGAGCGGAAGCACGACATGAATCTCGATTACATCTTAAAGCTCGATGAGCCGGCGCCCGAATTCTCTCATCCGCAGTTGCCGGGGGTCGCGCAACGGCTGATGGCGGCCCGGGACAGAGGCGCGGCCCGCATCCTGATGATGGGAGCGCACGTCATCAAAGCCGGCGCCAGCCGCTACGTGATCGACCTCATCGAGCGCGGCTACCTTACGCATGTCGCCATGAATGGCGCGGGCTCGATTCACGATTACGAGCTGGCGCGCATCGGCGCCTCCACGGAAAGCGTGGCGCGTTACATCCGCAGCGGTGAATTCGGTCTCTGGCGCGAAACCGGTGATTTGAATGAAATCATTCGCGAAGCCGCAGAGCTCTCGCTGGGCCTGGGCGAAAATGTGGGGCGGCGGATTGAGGAAAGCTCCTTCCCTCACAAGGACCTCAGCATTTTCGCCGCAGCCTACCGCCGTTCGGTGCCGGCCACGGTGCACGTGGGGATTGGCTACGACATCATCCACGAGCACCCGAACTGCGACGGCCAAGCGCTGGGCGCTGCCAGCTACCATGATTTCCTGATTTTCACCAAAACCATGGAAAAGCTGGAGGGCGGCATCATGCTAAACTTCGGGTCCGCTATCATGGGTCCGGAGGTTTATCTGAAGGCGCTTTCCATGGTCCGTAACGTGGCGCACCAGCAGGGACGAGTCATCAAGAATTTCACCACTGCCGTGTTCGACCTGGTGCCGATTCAAGGGGACATTCACCACGAATTGCCCAAGACCGACCCCGGATATTATTTCCGTCCCCACAAAACGATCCTGGTAAGGACCGTGGCCGATGGGGGAGAGAGTTTTTATTTTTGTGGAGATCATCGCGCGACCGTGGCTGCCTTGCGGCGCGCCCTATTGGAGCTGCAACTATGACCATTCCTGAAATTCTCGACGGTATTAAGAAACAGCGGGCCCTGGTAGTGGGAGACATCTGCTTGGACCGCTGGTGCACTTACGATCCCGCCACCTCGGAGCCCTCGGCTGAAACCGGCATCCCGCGCCTGGGAATCGTGGCCTCGGAAGTCACGCCCGGAGGCGGCGGAACGGTGGCCAATAATCTCGCCGCGTTGGGACCGGCAAAGGTCGCGGTGCTGGGAGTTCGCGGCGACGATGGGTTTGGGTTCGAGTTGGACCGTGCTTTGACGGAGCGCGGTATCGACACCAGCCTCATGGTGGGGGTCCGGCAATGGCAAACTTTCACCTACACGAAGCTTTTGAACAGTCAAACCGGCATCGAGGACCAACCGCGAGCAGACTTCATCAACACCAAGCCGCTCCCCGCGGAAGCGGAACAAAGAATCCTGGCGAACCTTTCCTCCGCCATGGAAGGATTTGACGCCGTGCTGGTGGCCGACCAGGCAGAGACCTCGGCAGGCGGAGTCGTAACGCCGGCCGTGCGCGAGGCGCTCATCGCCTTGGCCGCCAAGTATCCGGAGAAAATCTTTCTGGCGGATTCGCGCCGGCGCCTGCACCTGTTCCGCAACTTGATGGTTAAGCCGAACCACAGCGAGGCGGAGGCCGCGTGCAAGGCGCTCTTCGGAAGCGTGGACTTCAAGCGGCTGCGCGAAAGTCTGGGA
>Ga0187865_1002020_pt1 | contig 20891 bp, 17 predicted proteins | sample June2016WEW_11_1_2_FD_132989 | JGI IMG/M metagenome (GOLD analysis project Ga0187865, IMG submission 132989) | Peatland microbial communities from SPRUCE experiment site at the Marcell Experimental Forest, Minnesota, USA - June2016WEW_11_100 | ecosystem: Environmental > Terrestrial > Soil >...
ATTCTCCCAACGCCTGCATGTATTCCAGAGACCAGCTATATGAGCGGTCACTGCTCGCGGTATCTCCGAGTGATCCGCCAAGCAGATAAAGCTCCTGTGCATATAGAGGGGTACAGTAGATCAGTAGCCCACACAAGAGAGTGAGAATTTTACGCATTGGAATTTTCGCCATGAATATTCCGTTTGGGTTCTCAACTATACGTTTCATGCTTTGTATTATTTTTCCCCGAACTCTTGACTGAATACATCAGGTTATCCGCAGATTTTATGACTTCATCGGCTGCAGTTGGTGCGTTGACGTATGTCACGGCACCAATACTCACCGTCACAGGCCAACCATTCTCCTTCATGATTTCAAGAAGCATTTTCTGAATCTTTTCAATAACCGCTTTCCCTTGTTTTTCTCCAGTTTCCGGCAGCAGGATGGCGAATTCATCACCTCCAAGTCTTGCGACGATATCGGTTTTTCTGATATTCTCACGCACTGTTTTGGCTACGAGAATTAATAGATCATCCCCGGTGTTGTGTCCGAATCTATCATTGACGATTTTAAAATTATCACAATCAATATAGGCAAATGTAAGGGGGCTCTTATATCGACGGCACCTCTCAATTTCAAGATTTGTCAGCAACTTAAAATATCCGGAGTTCGCCACTCCGGTTAGTGAGTCTGTTCGGGCTGACATCCTCTCTCTTTCTAGTGCTTCCTTTAATGATGACAATGTTAAGACAATGATAATGAAGATCCCTAGGGTGGCCAATGTGTTCCAGAAGCCGATGAGGGGATGTGAAAAAACTTTGCCTGCAAACATATCTGCCAGGAATATGATTATCGTACTAACAATCGATATTAATGCTCCACTTTCCTTTCCTGCAAACCATGTGACGAATGCAATCGGAATTAAGTAAAATATCGCAAGTTCTATTTCATATCCCGTCAGATAATCTATCACCCCTACAAAGCCAACAAAAATCAATCCAATCAAGCTTACTAAGAGCCTCGATTGCTTTTCAAAATAGCTTAATATCTTCTCAAGATATGCTTCAAGAGATTTCATACGTTTTCGATATGATAACCTATATTCATGGAATTTATGCAAAAACGAATTTCGTAGATTCAACCCCTTCACAAGCAAAGTGCCTGTTATTATTTCATGTAATAGTTCATATCTATGCAGACGGTAAGAGCTTTATTTTTTGTCGCATCCCGATCAGTGGATATGAAAAATAACCATTGCGATAAAGCCAGATCGCATGAACTATGCTTACTTCTTCTCAATGTGTCTCAGGATCTCCCAACTCTTTAGAAGTTCTATTGCACTCTTTAATTGATTATCTTTCATAGCATCTAAATCTCCTTTTGCCTGAATCGATCCCTGCGCAGCGCCATGCTCCTCATCACCTTTGATATGTCCCTCTAGATCCTTTTCTCTTGCGGTCAGTTGTGTTTCTCCTTTCTCGGCGGGTTCTGCGAACTCGACTTTAATATCAGGGGTTATTCCTTCGGCTTGGATAGACCTTCCTTTCGGGGTGTAGTATCGTGCCACGGTCAGCATCATGGCCGAACCGTCCTCAAAAGGAACTACCCCTTGGACAGAGCCCTTTCCGAATGTCTGGGTTCCAAGGATGACAGCCCGCCCGTTATCCTGCAGGGCGCCCGTCACAATTTCCGCCGCGCTGGCGCTTCCTCCGTTGATCAAAAGAACAATGTGGCAGGCCGGCTTTTCTCCGTTGGCTTCGGCAGTAAACGTCTCTTCGTCGCTCGCGTCCCTTCCCTTGATCGAGACTATGGAACTTCCTCCTTCAAGAAAAAATTCCGATACGCTAAGAGCCTGTTCCAGAAGGCCCCCCGGATTATTTCGTAGGTCCAGGATCAAACCGGTTAAAAGTTTTGATCGCTTCGCAAGATCACTGTAGGCTTGTTTTAGCTCATCGGTTGTTTTTGCCTGAAAATGAGAAATCCTGATGTAACCAATATTATGTTCCAGGTTGCTGTAGCTTACGCTTTGCATATTAATAATCGCCCGAGTGACAATGAAATCCCTGGGTTTTGTAAGGCCCTTGCGCATAATGGTGATTTTTACCTTCGTACCTTCAGGACCTCTTAATTTGCCGGCGAGGTCCGCAATGGAGAAGCCTCTAATGGATTTGTCATCGATTTTAATGATCTGATCCCCCGCCCGGATCCCGGCTTTATACGCGGGAGCACCCTCAACCGGTGATATGACCGTAAGGACGTCATTGAGAACTGCCATCTCAAGGCCAATACCCCCAAAGCTACCTTCTGTTTCCGCTTTCAGTTCCTTGTACATATCGGCCGTCAAATACGCGCTGTGGGGGTCCAAGGATTGGAGCATGCCGTTAAGAGCCCCTTGGACGAGCTTCTGGGAATCCACCGGATCCAAGTAATTCTTTTCGATGATCACAAATGCCTCGTTAAAGATCTTGAGGTTGTCGTAAGAGTTCTGATCAACGGCAGCGGCTGGATTGCTATAATGGATAAGCAACGAGATTACGACGAACAACTGGATCATGCGATTCATAAGGGATTGCTTAAACGGAGTCATAAACCTCACCATGAATATACTTGCTTTTTAGGGGGTCTTAATAATGACCAGACATCACCACATCAATAATAGAGAACCAGGGACGCACTGGTTGATAATACCTCATATGACAGAAAACAAGAATAACTCAGACGGTCGCCGCTTCAGCGGAATGAACACGTCTACCTTGCTTATACGGGTGTTAATGTTTTTTGAGAGTTTTCTTTATTATTGGATTGGTGCAACGCGACTATCGCAAAGAACGAAGCGCCTACCAATATTACAGCCCTCAAAGCAGCAAGGAAAAGAGTGTACGTCAATGCGGTGTACATCGCTAACTCAAGAGATTTGTCTGAGGGTTGCATGACGGCTCTCCAGACCGTAACCTGGAAGAATATAAAAATAATGACGGGCAATGTGGCCTATGTCCAGTACAGCCCTCTGAATTTTCTGCGATCCTCAAGGATCATGATGCGAAGCCAGTACAGCTCTTTGTAGTGGGAAATGATCAGGAAAAGGGTAATCGCCGCGACAATTCCCACAAGGGCGGGAAGCCAAGTTTCATCCTCCATCAACCGAAAAGAAATAAGAAAACAGCAAGAAAAATAGAGGAAGCAAGAAAACCCGGCAGACCATACCCATGAAGCGAAATGCGAAAAATTACCGATGCTGTCTATTCTTGTGATGGCAGTCGTATAGGCGAAGACAAGCGACACCAACACAAGCCCAAACAGCGGGCCGGCCACTTGGGCCAGAGCTGAAAAACCCGATTCCATATTATCCCTTTTTAAAATGCAACATCTTTCCTAAACAAACGCCGCCGCCGATCCTCATTTCACATCAGGAATTATCGTTTCTAGGGCCTGTGCTTCTGAAAAAAGTTTGGAACAACCGAGATCAATAAAGATAACCGGTTCAAACATAACAATTAGTCATAACCTTGCCCACTTCTTTTTTGCGAGCCCAGGATATAGTTTATCCTTACATTCCGGACAAATACTATGGCTAAATGCTCCATTTAAATTATCACTAATGGGGAGCTCTATCTGCTTCCAGTAACCATTATCGTCACGAATTTTTTTGCAGGAAGAACAAATGGATAACAGGCCACTTAATATCTTTACCTCATCAAGTGCCTTCTGAAGCTTGAGCATAAGTATTTCATTCTTATCTGAACTCATTTTCTCCTGATATATCAAGTAAACAACAATTGTAAAAAAGCTGAAGTGGATAAAAAGATTCCAAGAATCGATGAAATAGTTCTGAATGACTTTTCCCGCCAAAATATCTGTAGAGATTATTGTTACAGTGCTAATTGCCGACATAATAATTCCGGCTTTTCTGTTGATAAGCCAAGATAAAAGGCTAATAGGCATTAAATAAAAAACGCCTATTCCAATTTCATAACCCGTTAAATAATCAATAAAACCTATAATAAAATTCAACAAAAGACCAATAATCCAAACAAATGATCTTGGTTTTTTTTCAAAATAGTCAACGAGGTGCATATTCACCCTTTAAAAGCCTCCCAGGTTATTACGAATTTCTATTTGTCGTCCTATCTATATCTTTAATCAACGAACGGGTTCAGGGAAAATACATCTCTGAGTATTTTCCTGCTGTGCTATGACTCCTTTCGAAAAAGTATTTTGATCGTATAAACAGCAACATATATGCCGACAAGAATGATGCATACCAAGTATCCAATATTACTCAGTATTCTCTAATAGATACCGGAATGGTAAACTCATACGCATGGATACTTTTTATACAACTGGATACCTCGGATTGGATATATATTATCCATTTTTGTAGGAAGCAATGCGTCCGATTGCAGTATCAACCATTAAATATTCTATCATATCAAGTGATTATATTCCCCCCCATTTCTGGTATGTTTTCTGCACCTTACTCCTCCAGACAAACAGCAGGGATTATTCCTCAATAAAAAATGTGCAGAGGTCAAATATGAACATTGTTTTCTTTCTTGACGTACTAGTTCTTGTCCCCTTAGCATGGTCATTTTATCTATTGTGGAAGGAAAGAAAAATCCTGTCCCTCCGCCCAATCATTTGGGGTATCATTTTTTTATTTGCGGCACGCATAAGCGAAGTGTTAACTGAGCATCCCACTTTTCATATCTCTAATTACTTAAATTTAAATAGACAATCCTTTGACTTGGTAATGAGCATCACGGGGAACTTTGCCGACGTCTTGGCAGTTCTTTTCTTAATTATGGGATTTATTCGGACCATCAGATCTCATCGTGCCAAAGAGAAAATTATCCGTGACCTGGAGTCTCTGTTACCATTATGTTCCAATTGCAAGTGCTATCGTACTGTTGATGGCGCATGGCATCCGATTGAGCAGTACCTGAAGGAATGCGGTGCACCCTCGATTACGCACAGTCTTTGTCCCGCCTGTGCTTCTCAAATCCTCGAAGTGGCAAGGGTCGTGAGAAAGGCCAAAGAGATGGTCCCCCAGCCCCAAAATTTTTAATTAGCGGGATATTCTTTCTGCCAGTTTGATAATCTGTAGAGATAATTATGCGACGAAAAGTTGGAATCACGATCCTGGTAGTTATCGGGTTCGCCCTAATCAGTGGCCTTGTTGTATGGTCATTCTGGTACAAGGGGAACAAGGCGCCGACGTTCCGCACTGTACCGGTGAAACGTGGCGATCTGGTGGCCACAATCAGCGCAACGGGTACGGTCGAGCCGGAGGAGGTAGTGGACGTGGGTGCTCAGGTTGCGGGGTTGATTAGCACCTTCGGCAAGGACAAACACGGGAAGTTCATTGACTACGGCTCAGTTGTGGATGCGGGCACTGTACTAGCCAAAATTGAAGACTCGCTTTACGCCGCTGCCGTGGATACTGCTAAGGCCCAATTCCAGCAGGCTAAGGCCAACAAGATCAGCGCCGACGCGAACGTGCTCCAGATGAAAGCGAAATTGCTGCAGGCCCGGCAGGACTGGGATCGGGCGCAGAAGCTTGGCCCTTCCGATGCGTTAGCACAGAGCGCCTACGATCAGTACAAAGCCAATTATGAAGTAGCCAAGGCAAACCTGGCGGCGGCCGAGGCTGCCGTGGAGCAAGCGAAGGCAGCGGTGGAGCAAACCAAGGCCAGCCTCACCAGCGCGCAGATCAATCTCAGTTATTGTACCATCAAGTCTCCAGTCAAGGGAGTGATTGTTGACCGGCGAGTTAACGTCGGCCAGACAGTTGTCTCCAGCTTGAGTGCGCCGAGCCTGTTCCTCATTGCAAAAGACCTCAAGCGCATCCAGGTTTGGGTGTCGGTCAACGAAGCCGACATAGGCAACATTTCTAAAGACCAGCCAGTGACGTTCACCGTGGACGCGCTTCCCAACGAGGTGTTCCAAGGGCGAGTCGGCAAAATTCGCCTCAATGCGACGATGACGCAGAACGTTGTCACTTACACTGTCGAAGTCAACACCAACAACGACGACGATAAACTGCTGCCTTATCTGACGGCCAACGCACAGTTCATGATCGGCCGTCGGCAAGGCGTTCTGCTGATCCCGAATGCCGCACTGCGTTGGTCGCCGCGGTCCAAACAGATCACACCGGAATCTCGCCAAACGCCACATGCACACGCCGGCTCTCCGAGCCGGGACGGTAGCGGTGGTTCTGACACAGTTGCGACACCACAAGCGCGCGGAACCATCTGGGTCGAGCAAGGAAGGTTCGTCCGGCCTGTCCGCGTGAAAATCGGTTTGACGGACGGCACATTGACGGAGGTTGAAGGCGACGATTTGACCGAGGGCCTGCGCGTAGTCATCGGCGAAGCAACAAAGGAAACTGCAGATGGCCCGAGTGCTGAACGCAATCCGTTCACGCCCCAAATAGGGCGAGGGCAGCGCCAAGGCCAGACTGGTTCGGGCGGTCCCAGCGGTGAAAGGTGAAGTTAGCAGGAGAGTAGCCCATTCATGGATTTGATCGAACTGCGAGACATACATAAGACCTACTATCTCGGTGAGGTTGACCTGCCGGTGCTCAAAGGCGTGTCGCTGAACGTCGCCCGCGGCGAGCTCGTGGCGTTGATGGGTGTCAGTGGCTCTGGCAAAAGCACGCTGATGAACATCCTCGGTTGTTTGGATCACGCGACTTTAGGAGAGTACTGGTTGGATGGCCACGAAATTGCACGGCTTACCGCCAGGGAAAGTGCCCGGCTGCGAAATCGGACAATCGGTTTCGTATTCCAAAGCTTCAACTTGCTGCCGCGTACCACGGCATTGGAGAACGTTCTTATGCCGCTGACCTACACTAAGGAGAACCTCAGTGAGCATCAAATGAAACAACGCGCCTCCAACTTGCTCCAAAAAGTTGGTTTGGCGGATCGCATAGATCACCAGCCCTCTCAACTTTCCGGCGGCGAACAGCAGCGCGTGGCTATCGCACGGTCTCTGGTCAACCAGCCGCGGTTGCTCCTAGCCGACGAGCCGACCGGCAATCTCGATTCACGCACCAGCGAGGAACTCCTCCAGATGTTCCAACAGATAAACAGCGCCGACGGCATCACGATCATCCTCGTCACCCACGATCCCGGAGTGGCAAAACACGCCCAGCGGGTCATTCACATAAAGGACGGCCTGATCGAAAACGGCACGGGTCAGCCCAAACCCGGAGACGCCGCATGAGATTTTACATCACCATGAAAACGGCGTTAGGTGCACTCCGGCGCAACGTGATGCGCACGTTGCTCACCACGCTTGGTATCGTCATCGGCGTCGCAGCGGTGATCTCGATGATGGAGATTGGCAACGGCACAACTATCGCCATCCAACGGACCATGGCCAGCATAGGTGCTAACACCCTCGTGATCGTGCCGGGTGCAGTTAGCATCAGCGGTGTCAACCAAGGATCCGGCAGCAAGATTACGCTGACGCCACAGGATGCTGATGCGATCAGTAAAGAGTGCCCCGCCATCAGGAGTGTGGCGCCGATCGTACGCGCGCGCACGCAGATAGTGTTTGGCAATCGCAACTGGGTGCCGACCTACATCTATGGCACCACGCCATCGTTTCTGCAGGTACGCGAGTGGACCGATCTAGACAAGGGTGAAGCGTTCACCGAGCATGACGTTCGCAACTCCAGCAAAGTGTGCATAATAGGCAAGACAATCGTCAGCGAGTTGTTCGATGACCAGTCACCCATCGGAAAAGAAGTCCGCATCCGGAATGTGGCATTTAAAGTCATCGGCGTTTTACATAGAAAAGGCGCGAACGTAATGGGCATGGACCAGGATGATATCCTGTTGGCGCCTTGGACGACAATCAAATATCGCGTGGTCGCTTCCTCGCTTGCCAATGCCAATCAGAGCACTACGAACACCGCGAACAGTACCGAAGTCAATACTCTCAGCCAAATTTACCCGAACATCCAGCAGAATCTTTACCCGGTTCCGTCGGACACAGAACAGGCCGACTCGCCGAAACCAATCCGATTCGCCAATGTGGACCAGATATTGACCGCCGCGCAGTCGGGCGGCCAGATTCCCTCTGCTATTGAGCAGATCACCATGTTGCTCCGCGAACGACACCACCTTCGCGCCACCGATGTGAATGATTTCAACGTACGTGACATGACCGAGATAGCCAAGGCGATGAGTTCGACAACGGAGTTGATAACCAAACTGCTTTTGTGCGTGGCAATGATCTCGCTAGTGGTCGGTGGCGTCGGCATCATGAACATCATGCTCGTCTCGGTCACCGAACGAACGCGTGAGATCGGCCTGCGCATGGCGGTGGGTGCCGAACCAGGCGATATCCTGCGGCAGTTTCTGACCGAGGCGGTTGTGCTGTGCCTGCTTGGCGGCACTTTAGGTATCGTGCTTGGCCGTGGCAGTTCGTACATTGTGTCCGCGTTGTTGCATTGGCCGACGGCAGTTTCAGTGGGCGCGATAGTGGCTGCCGTCGTTGTTTCGGCTAGTGTGGGCGTTATTTTCGGTTTCTACCCGGCATGGAAGGCGTCGCGGCTTGATCCCATAGAGGCGCTCCGGTATGAGTGAAGTAAAACTGATGCATACGCAGGATCAGCGGTGCTACGTTTCGGTCTTGGTTGTAGCGGTCAGTTTAACCGTGTTGATGATAAGCGGGTGCATGGTCGGTCCGGATTATCGTCCACCGCAACCGGCAGTCCCCACCGAGTGGGTCGGCGTGGCGAAGACACCGAATGCGCAAACGTTAGTAGCTACTGCACAGCCGGCTGATCTCACGCAGTGGTGGCGGCAGTTCAAGGATTCGATATTGACTTCGCTTGTCGAGGAAGCGGTAAAGACAAACCTCGACCTACAAATCGCCGAGACTCGCTTGCGCCAGGCACGCGCCGCACGGGGCATAGCCGTCGCTGGATTGTGGCCGGCTGTTACAGCCTCCGGCGGTTACCAGAGAGTACACGCGGCTGGCATCACGCCAGATAACGTAAACCAACAAGATCTTTATCAAGCAGGTTTGGATGCCGTGTGGGAACTCGACCTGTTTGGCGGCCAGCGCCGCAACGTGGAATCGGCCAATGCCAATATCCAAGCCGCGATTGAAAGTATCCGCGACGTGCAGGTCAGCGTCATCGCTGAAGTGGCACTCAATTACATCCAGCTCCGCGGTTACCAGCGGGAGATTGTGATCGCGCAAAACAATCTGAAAGCCCAGAAGCACACCGCCGAGATTACTCATAAGCTATTGAATGTGGGCTTCGCCAGTGCGCTTGACGTCGCCAACGCCGATTCTAACGTTGCTATGACCGAGTCTCAAATCCCGGTCTTTGAAACCGCTGCGCAGCAATCCATCTATGCGTTGAGTGTGCTACTGGCCCGGCTGCCGGCGGAATTGCTGGAACAGTTATCGCCGATAGGTGACCTGCCTAGCGTGCCGGCGCAAGTGCCAGCCGGCTTGCCATCAGACTTGCTGCGCCGTCGGCCCGACATACGCGTAGCTGAGGCTCAGTTGCATGCCTCAACAGCACAAATCGGTGTCGCTATAGCTGACCTCTTTCCGACGTTTTCATTAACTGGTACGATGAGCTGGAATAGCAACCTGCTACGCACGTGGTGGACCGACGCAAGCCGCTCATACGCCTTCGGTCCGGTGGTGTCCTGGCCAATTTTCCAAGGCGGTGCGATTATGTCGAACGTTCATTTGCAGGAGGCGCTGCGTGACCAGGCGTTCATCACGTACCAGAAAACAGTTTTGGCAGCGTTTCAGGATGTCGAGAATGCGTTGATTGCGTTTGCCAAGGAACAACAGCACCGCAAGGCGCTTAATGATGCCGTTGTCGCCAACCGCAAGGCCGTGGACTTGTCATTGCAGCTTTACACTGAGGGCCAGATTGATTTTCTCAACGTGCTCAATGCCCAGCGTTCTCTTTACGCCTCCGAAGACGCGTTGGTGCAAAGCGAGCGAAGTATCGCCACCGATCTTATCGCCCTCTACAAAGCTTTAGGCGGAGGTTAGAGTTAGGGATACAAAGGTATCACGATATAGCGATTACAAGTTGAAATATTGGATAAATAGATGCAAACGGAAAAACGAGGAAGGTAGTTATGGAGGTTGCCTGTTTCATTCATCTACGAAGAGTTACTCCACGGTTTATGTGAAGAATGAGGATTACGGGTTGGAAGAAAGAGCCGTCCCTTCTAACATGAGGCGGCTCGAATAGTATAATAATAAATAGATGGTACCGTCTGTGGCTGTTCAATCATGCAGGAGCTATGGCACCGCTAACCTATTTGCCTATAAAGCGTAATGCTCCTTCACCAATTTTGCCAAGTTTATTTTCTTCAGCCAGGTCATAGGAACTTGCATAGTCACTGTAACAATCCCTGGCAGACGCCCAATCTCCACTGCACCTGAAATAGTTACTCGATTCAGAACTTCTTCTGTCGATATCTTAAAAAGTTCTGCCAGACGTGCAACACCATTGTCAGTGGCTTCATTCAGGTTTGCCCCGGAGCCGATCATCTGGATAGCGGCCGCTTCCTCTATCGTGGCCTGACCGAACTTCTTTGCCAGATTTTTTGCTGCTTTTTTTTCGGCTGCAGTGAAAGGGCGGGCCAGATGGGGTAAATCCTTGGCAGGAGGCAGCAGGATTGGGCCCCCAATTTTTAAGCCTTTGAGAACGTTTACTTGTAACGTAACTTCTGCAGAGACGTCCGTGGTGTGCCCCGCTATCTCCCCATCCCCCTGCATTGCATGGGCATCCCCCACATAAACCCCGCCCCCCAGCACTTTCACCGGGCAAATGAGGATGGCCCCTGCCCGCACCGAATCAATGTCCAAGTGGCCATCTGTGCGGTTCTCCAGTTGGTCCTTCGTGGTGCCATACTTATGGGGCGCACCTAATAAAAACTGTCCAAAATCGCCTGCGTTGTGAGAATCAGGCATATCAATGGCCGGGGTTGTACCGATATTCCCGATGAACGGCCGCAACCGAGTCATCACACCGGAGATGTCCGCCGGACATAGAGAAACAACAGGATTCTGGCAAGATTCCTTTGGTAAAGCCATCAGTTTGGAGGCGTTCTTTGCAAGTTTTCTGGCCACTGCGGGACCTACGGTAAGTGCTATTTTACGGGCATCGTCGAAGACAATCGTATATCCATTGGTTAAACGGAAGGGACTGACCTCAGCTCCACACTCAGCACAGCGAATAGCTTCTGCCCCGATGCCTTCAACTCGCGTAAGAGGGCTTTTCGTTCCGCAACCAGGACAATATCGGGCCACAAAGGGATCAGCAGTGTAGCGTCCCTCAACGAAGCTCATGGTACCGGATGCCGTGACTGTTGATGTCACGCTGACTTTCTTGATGCGGATAGCAATGGCGTCTCCTGGTTCGGCGCCAACTACAGCCACAGGTCTGGTCACTTCATGTCCCCCTTGAAAGGATGGGGTGATCATCGGTCCCCAGCAGCCAGGGGCGGTTTCAGCTATGATTGTTCCACCATCGGCCACCGGTCCAATCATGGGCAAGCTCGGTCCCACCAGACCGTTGGTAAACGTAGTAACGTAAATAGTTTTCTGCCCTTTCATAAAACACCTCCTTTTTACAGTCATTCTGTTGCTTCAAGTCATACTCATAGCGAAACTAATTCTCTCACCGCTAAGACATCAAAAAACACAAAACCCCGCTTTCTTTGTAGGAAACGGGGTTTTAATAATCAGTCCATAATACCCTCAATCAGGTTTTAATGTTTGAGGAATATATTTGCTACTGCTTCACATGTTTTTCTGATTATCACGGTTCACAAAAGAAATCTATTTAAAAAGGAAAAACAGCTTGACAACAGGAAGGGCTCTTTCGATCCGGCGCTGCTACGTTGCTGTTAATGCACAGCAAATGCAATGACAGCGATGCTGGATTCCCGCCTGCGCGGAAATGACAAATGGAGGGGGCGTATACCTACGGTACATATCACATTGATATATTAAGTCCGCCGTCTACCGATAGAATTGCACCGACTATATATTTCGCCTTATCTGATACAATAAACGCTACGGCCTCAGCAATGTCTTCAGGATTGCCGATATGTCCAACGGGAATCCTTTCATTTTGATAAGGTCTGCCAACATATTCCCTGCAGCCCACTGGGGTGCCTACAAGTCCTGAACCCACCGCATTGACACGAATATTAAAAGGTGCAAGATCTATTGCCACGCACATGGTCATGTAGTTTACACCGCCCTTGGTTACCATATATGAGAATTTATCCTTTGTGCCCCTTGCGCTGGAGACGGTAATATTTACAATAGCGCCCCCGCCCTTCTCTTTCATGATTTCTGCTGCAAGCTTGGTGCATAAATAATAGCTTCTAAGATTTGTATTTAACGTATACTCCCAGTTGCTCAAGTCGCAATCCAGGATCGACTCGTTTCTCGTATAGGCAACGTTGTTAACAAGGACATCAAGGCGTCCAAAGGTCTCCTTTATAAATTCAAACAATTTTTCAATCTCGCCCGCTTGTGAAAAATCGACTCTGAAATAAGAACCCTTTTTAGCTAAGCCTTCTGACACAAGCTTTGCCTCGTCCTTATTCCGGGATGTGATGATGACGTGATAACCTTCTTTTGATAGAAGATCCGCTATGGCTTTTCCTATGTTGTTCGTGGACCCTGTCACGAGCGCTATCCTTTCCATCACTTCCTCCCGTCTTCAATTCTGGTCATTCAGTCCGTGGTATTATGCTTCAATGTGATTTCTCGTTTACCAAGCTGTCATACACAATCTTCACAAACTGCTCCGGCTTCATAAAACCCTTTCCCCACGCCGTGTCAAGATCGCGCGTCGGTTGGGAGGCAATAACTGCATCCAGAGGCTTTCCGGCTTTGATCTCACGACTGATCCGGTCTCTCGCTGCCACCAGCATCTTGAGGTATTCCTCTAATTCAGCCTTATTGGACAGATGACCGTGTCCCGGGATCACTTTCGTATTTTGATCACAAAGCAGGAGTATCCATTTCACCGCCGCTATCATGCCATTTATCGAACCGCCCGCGGAGAGATCAATGAAAGGGTACATACCGTTAAAGTAAATGTCCCCCATGTGGATGACATTGGATTTCTTAAAATGAACGATGGCATCCCCGTCGGTATGGGCTGGTTCAACGTGAAAAACGAATATTTCATTTCCATTCAGATAAAAGGTCACGTTTTGACTGAAGGTGATGACAGGCAGCGCCGACTCAGGCAAAGGGGGTACTGTTTTATTTAGAATCTTGACGAACTGCTCGGTGCTCACCCGCTTACGGACATTCTCATGAGCTACTACGGTAGCCCCTGCCTTGACGAAATTTTCATTGCCGCCTACATGATCCTGATGCCAGTGCGTGTTCACGACGTATTGTATGGGTTTGCCACTGACTGTCGCGATGGCAGCCTTGATCTTGTCCGCAAGGGGGGCATATGAGGTATCGATCATGAAGACACAGTCTTTTCCAGCGGAAACGCCAATGTTTCCACCCGCTCCTGTGAGCATGAAAACGTTGTCCGCGACTTTTTCTGTCTGGATTTGTACATTGGCAAAATTCTGTGTTGCAGAATACGCTCCCGTTTGTCCCATGAAAAGAACTAACAGGACAATACCTGCCAGTCGAATTTGACGTGTGAACATTTGTAACCTCCTTTTGTTTATTCTATTTCCTACCAACCATCATTCGAATGAGCAGATGTATTCCAGTATGCTTCCGTCTACGACTATTTCAAACCAGGATTCACCGGATACCTGGAAATATTCACCTGCCGAATGGCTATCCGTTGCTTTTCGCTCGCCCGTCGTACCAGACAGTTGCCGGCAGTAATTTGCCAGAGAAACGGTTCTGAATCATAATAATTCCCTCTTTTTTTCTATGAGGCATCAAAATAAATATTCCCCAAGAAACACAAAACCCCGCTCTCTTGAGAAACGGGGTTTCAATAGTCTCTTCATGGCACAACCCTTACAAAAAGGGTTCAGATTAGTTGTTAACCTTTTAACGATGCCATATTCAAATATGATTATTTCTGTGCGCCTAATTCTTTGAAAAATCAAGAGACAAATTTCATTGATAACCATTTGAAATGATGTATGTCTGTCTGTCAAAATCACCGGATACTCGCTTTAGAAGAGGAAGAACTGCCTAGGCATTGTCATCAAAGAGTGGCGGACTCAGCCAATTCTTACTGCAAGCATGGAGACTGAGCCTCCATCCACTCCTTGTATTGGGAAACTTATCTGTTCATTTTTTTTCCGAAGACCGAGTACATAAAGGAGCGGCAAGTAATGCTCTGGCGTCGGAATCGACAGTATCGCGTCGCGCCCTAATCTGTCATAAGCGATAAGCAGAGTATTGTCGCCTTTGAGCAACAACTCCCGGGCGTGTTTCTCAAAACGCACAGCCCAATCAAAAGCATGGACCTTGGGGTTGCCCCATGCATAGCTATGCAAATTATGAACGATATTACCACTACCAATGACTAAAATTCCTTCTTCACGCAGCAGCGCGAGATATTTTCCTATTTCATAGTGGAACTGCGGGGACTGTCTGTCATCAATGCTGAGTTGCACAATGGGAATATCCGCATCCGGAAAGACGTGACGTAGCACCGCCCATGTTCCGTGATCCAGTCCCCAGCCTTCCTCAAGTCCGACTGAAAAAGGGGCAAGCAGATCTTTAACACGCCGGGCAAGTTCGGGACTGCCTGGCGCAGGATATGTCACTTGGTAAAGCTCTCTCGGGAAGCCTCCAAAATCATGGATTGTTTGCGGAGCAGAATTAGCCGTTACCGCACGGGCCGGTATGTACCAGTGAGCTGATACGGAAAGCACGGCTTTGGGACGCGGAACAGAATTGCCGATAGAAGCCCAACCATCAGTATATGTATTTTTCAACAATGCGTTCATCGGATTGCCATGTCCGAAAAAGATAGCCGGCATAAGATCAGCCATTGAAAACCCCCTTCCGCTTGATTCCATTAAAGGCCAACGGGGTCTCTATCCCGCGTTCTCGGGTTTACTTTATTGTCCTATTCCAATTTGCTTCATGTATGTAGCATTATCCCAGAACAGCCATTCTTCAATCATAACGCCATTCTTCCAATGCCCCACAGTGCACATGTTAATGGAAAATTTCTTGCCCGTTGGCTGAATGAATTTACCGTCCCCAATCGGCATGGGCTTGGTGAATGTTCCAGTCATCACTCCTATTACGGAGGTCCATTCCTTTGATCCAAATTTTACCGGGTGAACTTTTATGCTCGTATCGGGTGAATACACGAACATCGCCTTGAGGTCTTCAATGTGCCTTTCGATGCCAGTTGTGTAATGCCCGTCGGGCCAGTTGACTTTGACGTCTTTTGAATGACTTTCATGCAACCGTGTCCATTCCTGATTGCTGAACACCACGAAATCCAGTTCATCAAAGGTCTTCAGGTTCTTCTTTACGGTTGCCCTTTCATCGGTGAACTTCTTCAGTTCCTTCTTCATCTGTTCAATCTTTGCTTTCATTTCAGGGGAGTAACCGCTCTCATCAGAACTTGCCGCAAATGTTAATGTTGAGGAAATTATGAAACTCAAGATTATTACCGCTACTAAACCTACGCTACGAGTCATTTTTTTCATTTTGGATTCTCCTTTCCTTTGATGTGTTTTCCTTGTACATCATTCATGGGTTTTTGGAGGAGTTTTTCGCAATCCATGCCGTAAACGCGTCCATAACTCTTTTGAGGAACTCGCGAGTTGTCTCATTAGTAATATTACCATTAGCGTCGAACAGTTCCGCAGCACCCCCGATGTACGCCTCTGGCTGCTGCATTGTGGGAACATCCAAGAATACGAGGGATTGCCGAAGATGATGATTTGCGCCGAAGCCACCTATTGCGCCAGGTGAAACGCTTATCACCGCACCGGGCTTTCCTCCCCAGACGCTCTGGCCGTATGGCCGCGATCCCACGTCGAGAGCGTTCTTCAGTACGCCTGGAACTGAGCGGTTGTATTCAGGTGTCACGAAAAGGAAACCGTCAAACGACTTCACACGCTCCCTGAACGCGGTCCACGCTGGAGGTGGCTTTCCCCCATCATCATAGTCTTGGTCGTAGAGTGGAAGTCCTCCGATCTCGATAATTTCAAACAACAGTGACTCAGGTGCAAGTGTTGTGAGCACTTTTGCCATCTTCCGATTAAAGGATTCCTTGCGAAGGCTTCCTACAAAAACAGCAATCTTTTTAGTCATTCCTTATCCTCCCGGTTTGGTTATTGATGCAAAAAGGTATACAAATTATAGAGTGCTACAAATGAAATCACAACATGTTTGTGTCGAAAGCGGTCTGGAGCCGCTTTTTCGCAACATTATATGTATGAGAAAATGACCATGTGCTGGCCACAATCAAAAATGCTTTATGCGCCTCCGCCCAATACTGCGTAGAGCGTCACTAGATTCGTAAGCCGGGCAAGGTGAAGAACAATCAGCCCCTGTTGTGCCGTATAGAGCGAGCGTTGTGCGTCCAGAACACTCAAGTAGCTGTCAATTCCCTTGGTATAACGCACATTGGAGAGGCGGTAGGTTTCTGCAACAGCGTCCACCAGTGATTGTTGTGCCGCGATCTGCTGGTTTACTGTGCCCCGCACGGTGAGGGCATCGGCCACTTCACGGAAAGCCGTCTGGATCGCTTTTTCGTATTGGGCCACGTATATTTCCCTCGCTACTTTCGTTACATCGTATGCCGACCACGTGCGGGCATCAAAAATAGGTATCGTAATCTGCGGTGCGAAACTCCACGTACCCGAGCCGCTTTTGAAGAGCCCTGATAGAGCGGAGCCTGCACTTCCGATGGCGGTTGGATCGGCGCTTGCAGTTCCTATGGCGGTCGTCAGGGAGATGCTGGGAAAGAAAGCGGCGCGGGCGGCGCCGATATTGGCATTGGCCGCCCTGAGCTGATGTTCCGCCGCCAGCACGTCAGGTCGTTGCAGGAGCAGCTCGGAGGACAGGCCGGGAGAAATGTCTTTGGGAGGGCTGACGCTGCCCAAATCCGACGGCAGGAGCTCTGGCGGCGTATGAGAACCGACCAGAAGATTCAAGACGTTTTCATCTTGCGCTGCCAGTTGCGTGTAGCGGGCGACTTCTCCTCTGGCCGTATCCACCTGGCTTTGCGCTCGACGGAGATCCAATTCGGACGCGAGCCCGATGTCATAACGCTTCCCGATCAATTTGTAGGAGGCCTCCTGCGTCTCAAGGGTGGAGGCCACCAGTTTGAGATTTTCCCGATCCGCCGTAAGGGTGAAGTACGCGTTGGCCACGGCGGATACCAGCAGGATCTGTGCGCTGCGGCGGGCCTGATCCGTGGCGAGGTATTCTTCCAGCGCCTGATCTTTGAGACTGCGGATGCGGCCGAAGAAGTCTATCTCCCAGGAACTGATACCGACATTGACACCGTATTGTTCGGAGGTCATGGGGCTTCCGGTGACCGAAAGATCGGCCGGCACCCTTTGTTTGATCATGCTGCCGGCGGCATTGACGGCAGGCAGAAGCTCGGCACGCTGAATACCGTAAAGCGCCCGCGCTTTCTCAACATTCAAGGCCGCAAGGCGCAGATCGCGGTTGTTGTTCAAGGCGGTCTCGATGATTTTTTGAAGGCGTTCATCGGTGAAGAACTCCCGCCACGGCAACTCCGATACTATGGGAGCAGACGCGGCAGCCATCGTTTCATTGTAGGCCGCACCCGTCGGCCAATCGGCAGGAACGGGAGAGGCAGGTCTCGTGTATTCCGGGGCCATGGTGCAACCCCCCAGAAGGGTGATGCTCACACTAAGTAGCAGGAACAGGTTTCTATTCATATCATCGATCCTCTGATGGATTTACATCATCTGTCTCGGCCGCTTCACGATGCCTGTGTTTGCCGAAAAGCCTTTCCAACAACACGCGGAGAGACCGATTGGCGCCGTGTGACCCGTATGTTTCACCCTTTCGACGTTTTCCGAAGAGCTTTTCGATCAACACAAAGAAGAAAGGTGCAAAAATAACCACCAAGACAGTAGCGGTCACCATTCCTCCCAGCACGCCGGTGCCTATGGCATTCTGGGCTCCCGCCCCGGCGCCGGTGGTCACGGCAAGGGGCAGCACGCCGAAACCGAAGGCCAAAGAGGTCATAATGATCGGACGAAATCGTAATTTCGCCCCTTCCAACGTGGCGTCGATCAGCCCCATCCCTTTTCCCACTCCGGCTTTGGCGAACTGGACGATCAGGATGGCGTTCTTGGTGGTCAAACCCAGGATGGTCAGCAGGCCGATCTGGAAATAGACATCATTGGGCAGCCCCCGCAAAGTCGAGGCGATGACGCCGCCGATCGTCCCAAGGGGGAGGACCAGCAGGATCGAGACGGGAATGGGCCAACTCTCGTAGAGCGCCGCCAGACAAAGGAAGATCACGAAAATGGAAAAGGCATACAACAGGGGCGCCTGAGAGCTCGACATCCGCTCTTGGTAGGAAAGACCGGTCCAGTCAAAACCGATCCCCTGCGGCAGCTTCCTGACAAACCCTTCCATGGCCCTCATCGCCTCACCGGAACTTTTCCCCGGCGCCGACTCGCCCAAAATGTTTATAGACGGAAAGCCGTTGAATCGCTCCAGCCTGGGAGAACCGGAAGTCCAGTGACCGGACGCAAAGGAAGAAAAGGGAACCATTTTGCCAGCGTTGTTGCGCACATAAAGTTTTTCCAGGTCTTTGGGCAACATGCGGTAGGGGGCGTCGGCCTGGGCATAGACCCTCTTCACACGTCCACCCTGAATGAAGTCGTTGACATACGCGCTGCCGAAGGCCGCCGAGATTGTAGTGTGGATCGAGGTAATGGGCACCCCTAGGGCGCCAGCCTTCTCCCAGTCCACGTCGATCCGGTATTCGGGCACATCTTCCAGACCGTTAGGCCGGACCTTCGTCAAATCCGGATCCTTTGCCGCCATGCCGAGAAGTTGGTTGCGGGCTGCCATCAGCTCGGCATGTCCCATACCGCCCCGGTCCAGCAACTGAAAATCAAACCCCTTCGCCTGGCCGAGTTCCACGACCGCCGGCGGCGCAAAGGCAAACACCATGGCGTTACGGATTTTGGAAAATTCCCCCATAGCTCTTCCGGCTACAGCGTTTACTTTCAGGTCCGGTCGGTCACGGAGTTTCCAATCCTTCAGCTTGGCGAATGCTAGGCCCGCATTCTGTCCCCGACCGGAGAAGTTGACGCCGGAAACCGTCAGGACGGATTCGACCGCCTCTTTCTCGTGCTCCAGGAAATAGTCCCTGACGCGCTTCATGACCTCATCGGTCTGCTCTAGGGTCGAGTTTGCCGGGAGCATGGCCTGCATCAGCAGGATTCCCTGATCCTCGTCCGGGAGGTAGGCCGTGGGCATGCGAAGGAACAGGAAGCCCATGGCCACCACAATCAAAAGGAAAACAACAAGGCAACGAAGTTTTTTTGAAAGAGAATGGCGGACCAGCCGCAAATAAAGGTCTCTTGTTCGAAAGAACTTGCGATCAAACCATCGGAAAAACGGGCGCAGGAAAAAAACAGCGTTTTCCGCTCTTTCATGGCCCGCCGCTGGCTTGATAAGCGATGCGCAGAGAACTGGCGTCAGAATCAGGGCCACTGCCACAGAAAGAAGCATGGAGGCGATGATGGTTATGGAGAACTGACGGTATATGACTCCCGTGGACCCGCCGAAAAACGCCATAGGGCCGAAGACTGCCGAGAGGACCAGCCCGATGCCGATCAACGCGCTGGTAATCTGCTCCATGGACTTGCTGGTGGCCTCTTTGGGGGAGAGCCCTTCCTCGCTGATGATCCGCTCCACGTTTTCCACCACCACGATGGCGTCGTCCACCAGGAGGCCGATGGCCAACACCATGGCAAACATGGTCAGCATGTTGATGGAGAACCCGAAAAACCCCAGTACCCCGAACGTACCCATGATCACCACGGGCACGGCGATGGTCGGGATCAGGGTGGTGCGCATGTTTCCTATGAACAGATACATCACCAGGAACACGAGCACAATCGCCTCGAAAAGGGTCTTAACCACTTCGTTGATGGCCACCTTGACGAAGGGGGTGGTGTCGTAGGGATAAACGATTTTCATGCCGGCGGGGAAAAATTGGCTCATCTCTTCCATCTTTGCCCGGATCGCGTTGGCCGTATCCAGGGCATTGGCTCCGGCGGCCTGCCGGATGGCCAGCGCGGCGGAGGGCTTGTCGTTGTAATAAGCCTGGATATCATATTGCTCGGTTCCCAGTTCCGTTCGTGCCACATCCTTGATCCGCACGATGGAGCCGTCGGGGTTGGTGCGAATAGGAATGACGGCAAACTCCTCGGGCGTCTTGAGCAGGCTCTGGACAATGATGGAAGCGTTCAGACGCTGGCCTTCCACCGCCGGTGCCCCACCGAACTGCCCGGCGGAAACCTCCACGTTGTAAGCCTGAAGCGCCGTGATGACATCTTGAACCGTCATCTGGTAATCTGTCAGCTTGGCGGGGTTCAGCCAGACCCGCATGGAGTACTGGGTGCCGAAAATCTCCACTTCACCCACCCCCGGCACCCGCGAAAGCACCTTCTCCAGGTTGGATTGAGCATAGTCCATCAAGTCGTCACCCTTCATGCTGCCGTCTTCCGAGATCAGGCCGACGACTAACAGGTAGTTCCGGGTGCTTTTGCTCACTAGGACACCCTGGCGCTGCACCACCTCCGGCAGACTTGCCATGGCGAGCTGGAGCTTGTTCTGTACCTGGGCCCAGGCGAGATCCGGATTGGTCCCCGGGGCAAAGGTAAGTTCGATGCGGGAAGAACCGGACGAATCGCTGCTGGCAGACAGGTACAGCAAA
>Ga0187865_1002022_pt1 | contig 20880 bp, 20 predicted proteins | sample June2016WEW_11_1_2_FD_132989 | JGI IMG/M metagenome (GOLD analysis project Ga0187865, IMG submission 132989) | Peatland microbial communities from SPRUCE experiment site at the Marcell Experimental Forest, Minnesota, USA - June2016WEW_11_100 | ecosystem: Environmental > Terrestrial > Soil >...
AACACAGTCACGACTTTCGAAGGACGTGGCCGGTACACCCAACCTAGAGCATAGACATCACCTCCTTTCTGGGGGGCAGGGGGGGGGATGTCCCCCTTTCCCAACGTCAGCCGTCTCCGGGAGGAGTTCAGACCTCAGTGGCGCTTCTCCCACTTACGCAGGTCAACCCAGAATGGGTTCGCCGTGTCGTTGCGCTTCCTCATCTCCTCACGCCATTTCCGATATGCCTCGTGATCCCCTTCGACGGTTACCTTCTCTTGTTCTGTATCTACGGCATACTCGATTGTCGCGCGAAACCTCCCGCAATCAACCACTCCCGCCTTCGGCAGGAGCTTGGCGCGGCGCCACCACTCGTCGTCGTCGTAGACCGACACCACAGCCGGATGCTGATCTCCCCGCGCCTTAACGACGCGTGCCCGAGCGATCAGGCGACGGGCCAGCTCGGCGTCGTCTGCGTAGATGTAACTGTATATGCAATTGCTGTTCCGGTCTGCACTCAGCACCTCGGTGATAGAGGCCCCTAGGCCAATCAGCCCAACCGCGCCGAGCGCCACCACGAATCGGCCCGCCCTGGTCATTTGCATTTGCCTCCCTACGCCTGAGACGTCTAACGCTGGCGCTGACCCGCGGCCGCCTCGACCGGCGGCTCCAGCGGCTTGTGAGGCTAATCCGTTCTCACAGTCTCACCCAACGTTAGCCACATCAGCGACCGTGAGCCCTTTCAGAGCCGGTGGTTTCCAATCAAGCAAAGGCCGAAGGTCATGCGCGATGCCGTACTCCTCGACCCGTAAGCGTCTCTCGCGTCGAATCTCGCCGCTTTCCAGAATCTCTTCGCAGTCAAAGTCCACCGTTTCTGCCCGGTTTGCACCAACACACACTCCGACGACCACATCTCTCGGTTCGGAATGAAGAAACAAGGGCGCCCCGCTCAATCCGGGCGGCATTGCGAAGCTAACCTCAAAAGCATTAGGGTGGCCACCTGCGGGCAGCTCACCGAACTTCACCAGCCTATGAACATACCCTTTGAAGCCGCGCCCGTAAATCCAGAACGCTTGCGGAGATATGTTCAACGCTGTTTCTGGATACCCGAAGGTTGCGACATCCCGCCAGGTCGCGACGTCAGCGTCTTTGACCGTGAGAAGCGTGGGGAAACTCCCATTGCACGTGCCGATGCTGACATCATAAGGAGGGTCGGCATGATCGAACGAGAGTATCTTGGCAGCGACGTTGCCAGCACCACCCGGCGGTCTCACGCAGAGCCCCAAGAATCCACCATGCCCGGCGACCGCGTCGGAACCCTTCTCGACTACGTGGCGTGCAGTGATAAAGACGCCAGCATCGTTAACGAAGAACGCCGTTCCGTGGAAGCTTCGAATCAGCGCGCTGTTCGAAGTGACTTCGAATCGGCATACAAGCACCATGTAGGTCTCAAGGTACGCCGAGGCGGGGTGCGGCAATGGCGAATCCCTCCGTTGCAGCCTAACGGTTTTCTCACCTGACGGTGTGAAGCGCAGCGGAACACCGGTCAGGTGCAGAAAAAGGTTATGCAGATTAAAATAGAGCACTTACAACTTTGCTTTTAATAATGCTCTGGTTTGTAAAAACTCACGATAAAATTTTAATCTCTCTTTATCCCCGTATTTCGAGGCAAGTTTGATTATTTCATCTTTTTGTTCAGCATCAGATTTCAATATGGTTAGATTCCGAGACATAAACCACCATTCAAACGCATGGATCTGGTCATGGTCTTCACCGGTCAATCTTCTAAGGCTGTCAATTGCACTAATAATGAGCCACCATGTCTGTCTTGGATCAAATTCATATTGTTTATCCGGATCTCTATCCGCGTGTTTAAAAAAGTTTTTTGCTTCATTTTGCTTTTGAATCCAGATCTTTTCCCCCTCCGGCTTAATGTATAAGTCAAGAATATTGTCTGTGAAAGGCATACGTCCCCAATGGCGCATAACAGAATCCAATATTTCAAGTGCAGCCGAAGCCAATGTGTGGATTGAAATTTCGTCACCATTTTTGAAAAACAAATCCACAGCCTGTATTAATTGGCGTCTACCCACAGCAATTTTGTCAATGATGATTTTCTTAATTTGTAACTCTGGAGGTGTGAGATTTTTTATATTCATGACAAGTTACCTAAAGGGCATAAGGCGGCCATCACCCGGAGCGCGCCGTTTGCGCGATCGGGTGCATGGCATGGTTAAGCTATGCTTCTATAGCGTTCTCTCGGCAATACTGCCCTACAGGAAACAACGACTCACTCAACTTCACGCAATAACCAAACACCATATCGTTCAAAACCTCTTCGGCAATATCTTCGTGTTTCAGGCAGCGATTTGAGCCGGTAACAGACAAATAGCCCTGGTATCTTCGTATTGTTGTCTCAGTATTCGTTTGTATAATCGTTTCAAACCACCGCTGAAGCAATGGCTCGTCCAAAAAGTGGCTCATATGTTTGTTACCATCTTGAAGAAAGAACACAAAAAGTATCCTTCTTGCTTGGTCTTCGTCGAGCATATGGGTAGCAATGTCCTTAACAAGGTACTCCTCGCTATACGTACCTCGAAATGAACTTATTCCCTCTTCAATTTCTTGGAGAGAAAACGGTGGGGTAGCTCTTCTAGAAATCAGTTCTTCGGCCCCTCTGGTGGCATAGCCCGCCAAAGTGTTTGAGGAACGCGATGTGATGCGCATGTTAATAGCTTCTATTCGGTCCTCGAAGCTGTTCCTTGAGGACAATGAGAATATGCCTCGGCTTGCAGCCTTTAATTCTAAGTCGTGTTCCAATTCATATCTTCTGTTGATTAACCTTCTGATGACGGGATGAAAATAGACGTCCCTGCCCGGAGTATCGGTGGTTATGATCAAGGTGTACAGGGAGTTCAGCACGTCGAGGAACATCTCACCCGTCAAATCATTCCGCGACAAATCAATAAACAAGGGATGGCCACACTGAGAACAAAACCTTGCGGATAAATCAGAACTTTTTCCGCACTGATCACATATCATCGATGTGCCTATCATTCACTTCTCCGAGCTTAACAAGTTATTCTATGGTTTCTGTATATCTCCTACTTATCTATTGGCTCGTAAATTGTGCGCCTATGAGGAGAACCCCTTTCTCATTGAATGCCCGGTCTCTTAAAACACCGAAACCCCAATAACCGTAGAATTTAATATATAATATCTTGACAAGTATTTCTCAAACCATTATCCCTATATTTCCGTATATCATGTCATTATTAATGTTATTCCGAAAGGAGGATACCAGATACAGGCTATCTCATCGGAATTACAGACAAGGTGTGAAGATCATTTGCCGAGCAAGGCCATTCCGGACCCTCTGCCATGTGTCATCCAACCGGGACGTAGGTCCTAAGGCAACTTCACACCCACGAGACATTCTATCCTCCCTTTAGGATGTTTCCCTATCCTAACGGAGGACCCCCCCCGAAAAATAAAAATCCCACCGCTTTTTAGAGAAATGGGATTTAAACGTCCAGGCGCCATACGCCACCCCAAGGGTTTAGGGTTAATGGGACTTTGGCAAGGTCACGCTTTCAGAGCGGATATTAGCAAATTAGGGGAAAATGTCAAGGACGAAAGTGCTAAAGTTGAAAAAGGGAAATTCTTGTACAAGGGAAATCGCCTGTATAGGGGGACATCCTGTATTCCCCCCGTAAATACCCGGGATGGGGCCTCCCCGTCCGCAACAAGAAAAAAGGGGTAAGAGTGATTCTCTTACCCCTTCACTTATGAACCCGCAGGTGAAATGCTGATTCGCCAGGAGGTCCCTTCGATGTCTTAGGGATGGACGGCCCCTCCTCTATCAATCCGTCACGTAATTGGGCGCATTTTTTAAAACTGTCGTCGCTTCCTTCATGATCCGGTCTACCAGGTCCTGAACCTTGGGCAGGTCGGACACCCTCTGGGCACATTCGCCCCCGGCCATGAGCGCTTTTTCCCGATCACCGGTACATACGGCCTTGATGCCTTCTCTTTCATACGTGATCAAATCCTGGGTGGCGGCGGTGCTATAATCATCCGGCGTGTCTAAATATATCGACGGCGACTTGAGGAGCGTATTTTTTTGATGCACGAGACTTGTCGCCGTCTTCAGCCAGCGGGCCGGACCCACCATACCGCGGGCGACCAGAGTTCCCCGGTCGGAGGTTTTTACAACCTGTTCCTTCCACAGTTGATGGAAATCGCTTTCCTGGGTCGCCAGGAATCTGGTGCCCATTTGAGCGCCGGCCGCACCCAGCGTGAGGGCCGCTGCCAGGGTCTTGCCGTCGCAGAATCCCCCCGCCCCCACCACGGGAATATTCGAACCCGCGAGGGCATCGACGACGGCGGGTAATAAAGTCATGGAGTGAACCGGTTCCCAGGCCGTATGAAAGCCACCTTCATGCCCGGAGGCGACGATGCAGTCCACCCCCGCTTTTTGGCATCTCAGAGCGCCCTTTACGGAGGGGACGACATGCAGCCAGGTAAATCCGGCGTTCTTGATTTTATCGCGCCAGGGGACCGGGTCGCCGGCAGAGGTAAAGATCACCTTGAAATGGTTTTTCATTGCCGGGTTTTCTTTTACGACCTTAATGGCCGTATCGATGAGGACGGTCGATAGATGAACCAATTCCGCCGAGACCATCACGTTAATACCGAACACACCGCCCTGGTCCTTGGTCAGGCGATACGTACGTTTCAGCACCGATGTCAACACCCCGGCCATATCATCGTCCGGCGATGCTTCGCCGCTTTCTACAAACGCGTTGTAGATCCAAGGTTGTTCGGTCTTGTTGAAGAGTCCGCTGGTGGAAAGCAGTCCGAGTATTCCCGCATTGCTCGTGGCCACGCAGAGGTTATTGTTGCTGAACGGACCCATGCCGGCCTGAATGATCGGATGTTTAATCCCCAGCATGGCGGTAAGTTTGGTTTTGAGCATTTTTTCCTCCTAAATTGGTTGACTATGACTTGCTTTGTTTTAAGTGAGTATAAAGAATAACTTCCTCTGTGTCAATGATTCCGGGGATACCATACTTATCTCGCCGATCCCTCGCAAAAGAAGGTGGGCTGTCTTCGATTGCCCCGCTGGGTCACATGATGGGAGATGCCCGCCGCCCGGGCTATCCTCGGCATGAGCAAATGATCCCGCAAAGAATTTCCAGATTCAAGAATTAAGTATGGTGCCCCCGGAATTCGTTGATTCGGTTTGCCGCAGATGTCTCTTGATCGACCGAAAACTAACCAGGTTTTGGCCTTTCTCGTCCCACAGGCTCAGGCGCAGAGACTTAAGGCTCCGGCGGATGGTCAGTGGCTCGACTGTTTGCAGGAATGGTACGGTATCATGGAACCATTGCAGGTTGTAATTGGGAATCACGGGTCGAAAATGGTGAGCATGGTGCAGGTTGATGTTGCCCACGAACCACTGCAGCACCTTGGGCAATTTATAATAGGAGGCCCCCTTCAAGGCTACTCTCACTACATCCCAGTTCTGATGGCGCGCCCAGTACACGCCCTCAAACTGGTGCTGGACGTAGAAAATCCACACGCCGATGGTGGCGGCAATTTCTATGATGAGCAACTGAATCAGGAGATAGGTGCGCAAACCGATCGTCAAGCTCGCCACTCCGATAATGGCCAGGATCGCCAGATCGGCAAAAACCACGCTGTAGCGCTCCTTCTTCCTGGCCCCCTTTTTGGGAAATCTCTGGAGAATCAAGAAGTGGAGCAAAGGGCCCGGGCCAAACATGACAAAAGGATTCCGAAAGAGACGGTAGGCGAGACGCTTCATTTTGGATGCCGCCAAATACTCCTCTACCGTCAGGGTCCAGATACCGCCTATGCCCCGGCGGTCAAGGTCTTGTGCCGTAGCGTGATGCAGGCCATGGGAACGCCGCCAGTCGTAAAACGGCGTGAAAGCAAGTATGCCGGAGATATAGCCCAGAATCTTGTTGGCCCGGGGTGAGGCAAAGAAAGTATTATGACAGCAATCGTGGAAGAAGATGAAGATGCGTACCAGCAGGAGGCTCGCTGGAACACTTAACGCTAGGACAATCCAGTAGGAATACCCCTGTTGAACGATGAAGACCATCAGAATCCACAGGGCTAAGTAGGGGATAAAGGTATTAAGAAGTTGCCCCGTAGCTTTTCGGAGATTCGGCTTCTTATACTCCTCGAGCAGGTGGCGCCAGTTCAACTCGGAGCCCTGAATCCTGCCAGAACCGGAATCAACGGACATCATGTAGCTCCTGGGACTTAGACTATTGGCTTTTCGAGATTGAATCGGAGGCTTCTTACACCCTTTCGGCCAGGTTTGAAAACGGGCGTATAAATCGTTAACTCTATCCAAGGGCTTGATTTAATTTTAAGGACTTGAGAGAAACTCGTCAACGCAAAAAATGGTTATTAAATCGGCTTGGGTTCCAATCACGGAATTATGGGGAAGATGACGTAAATGATTATTTTTTTGGATTATCGCCAAATTAGTTGAGGGTAAAGAAAGGTCATATGTAAAATGTGGGGTTATTTCAGGGGCTCGGAAGAAAAGTCATCTTGCTTGCAACCACAAGGCACCTATCATTCCTTAGCTGAGGCAGGGGTGTTCTTTTTTCCTCCGAACCTTTCTTTTCACACCCCCGCTCGGCTTTGAGGAAGGTAGCAAGGGGGATGGTGGAAAGAAATATCCCGCCGATGCTTGCGGCGCAATCTGCCTTTCCTTCCGAGCCCTTGCCAGGCTTTCATAAAATATTTGATCGGCTAATTTGGAGATGATCCTTTTTTTAAAAAAGGGAGGGTTTGTTAACCATTCCAGGAGAGATTAAAGCCCAAGGCAAAGCAAACGGAGCAAAGTCTCTCGAATCGTCTTGCTGTTCACTGGCAAGGTGGAGGTCTACTCGTTAAAAAAGGGTTGCAACGGACCAGATCACCGCGCGGCTGGCGGCTCCAGGCCGTTGCTCTTCGGTAGTTCGTGGTAGTGTTTCTTTGCTAAGTGCTCGTCAGGCTACAGCATAACTTCGTTAAGGCCAGATCCCTTGGTGGGGTTCAGCGACCGGAGCTATGGTTGCGCGCCCGGTTCCTGCGGGTCGTTGAACCGAAGGAGTTCCAGGGAGCGGAACCACGGCGGCCAGCCCCGCGTATCGGGCGGCCCCAGGGTTCTTTCTGCGGGGCAGCGGTAGCGGCAGGGGCTCCAAATGATTCCGGTTTTCCCCACTCCCGGCGGCGCTGCGACCGGGCAAACTCGACATCGCGCGCCGGTGCCGGCTTTTGGTAATCGAAGCCCTGCAGTTTGCGACGCTCCACTTTGGCCCCGAGGACGCGCTCGATGCTCTGCGCCATGGCCTCCTCTTCCCGGGTAACGAACGTAAAGGCCTCCCCGGTCTTTTCCATCCGGCCGGTGCGGCCGATCCGATGCGTATAGGAATCGATAGTATCGGGCATGTCGTAGTTGATAACGTGGGATATGCGAGAGACATCGATGCCGCGGGCGGCAATGTCGGTGGCCACGAGGACCTGATACGAGCCGTCACGGAATCCGTCGAGGGCCGCCTGGCGCTGGCTCTGCGACAGGTTTCCCTGCAGAGATGCGGCCCGGTAACCGGCCCTTTCCAACTGCAGCCCCACGCGCTTCGCGCGGTGTTTGGTGCGTGTGAAGACCAGGACCGACTCCGTGTTGGTAAGGCGCAGCAATTCCAGGAGAAGCGGGGTTTTGAGATGCTGGGCGACCGGGTAGAGCGCATGCGCGACCGTGCTGGCCGGTGCGGTGGGATCAACCTGCACCGTGACCGGGGCGCGTAAGATTTCGTGCGCGAGCCGTCGGATATCATCGGGCATGGTGGCGGCGAAGAGCAGGGTCTGGCGCTGGGCCGGAACGTGTTGGATGATCTTCCGGATATCAGGCAGAAAGCCCATGTCGAACATCCGGTCCGCTTCGTCTAATACGAGCACTTCCACATTCGATAGGTTGATCGTCCTCTGACGGATGTGGTCGAGCAGGCGGCCGGGACAGGCAACGACGATCTCGACGCCGGCGCGCAGTTTCTGGACCTGGGAAGCCATGCTCACTCCGCCGTAGATGGGGGTGCTGCGCCGTTTCGTGTGGTGACCGAGGTCATGAATGGCATCGTGAATCTGTTCCGCCAGCTCACGCGTCGGGGCGACGACGAGGGCGCGGACACGGCCGGCCGGTCCTTTGATCAAACGCTCCAGGATCGGCAACACAAAGGCAGCTGTCTTGCCCGTGCCGGTCTGGGCCAGACCCATGACGTCGTGTCCCTGGAGGACCGGCGGGATGGCCTGGCGCTGGATGGGGGTTGGTGTGTTATAGCCGAGCGCCTTGACGCCGGCCGCGATCTGCGGATGCAGATTGAATGAAGTAAAACTCATATACCTTTCTTTCTGCAACGTGTGTCCCGGATTATTCAAGGACCATCGTTGCGACTTGGAACCACAGACTCGGCATGACCTGCGGTTATGATCCTGCGTTGGATAATCACCCGGACGAAAGATGTCACGGTTCGTCTTATCCACGAAAATTAAATTTAGCAGCCACACCCTTACGTAATAGGAGGTGGATAGCGATGCAGCCGTCGCGAGAACCAACGTGCGGCTACCCAAAACAAAAGACTATCAGAACAAATTTTCTGAAAGTCCGCCATACGACCTGAATGCGAGGATGGCAACTGAGAAGGCGCCCTCCAAGAGGAGGGGGCCTTTTCCGGCTGCTTACAGCTTGGTAACCTTGATCGCCCTGGGGCCTTTGGGGCTCTCTTCCGTATCAAAGCTGACTTTGTCACCTTCGGCGAGGCTCTTAAAGCCTTCACCCTGGATGGACGTATGGTGGACGAAAGCTTCACTTCCGTCATCATTGGCAATGAAGCCGAATCCTTTGCTGTCGTTAAACCATTTCACAGTTCCTTGGGCCATTTCTTTTATCTCCTTATTGATAATTTGAAATCTCGGAAGGTCTCACCAAAAAAAAAGGCCACAAAGTGAAAAGTCTTTGTGGCCATTGTAATCGCAAAAACTTCCAATCTCTCTGATCTAAGATAGCATGGTCTCGATCCGTTCGTCAAGGAAATAAATAGGGCATTAGGAGAAATCCTTTGAAAGTTAACAACAAATGGCGGTGATGGAAAAAAGGCAATCTGAAATGTTGAGTTTCGTAATCAATCTCAATCAAAGGAAGGCCAATAATGATCACTGATCACTGTTTCTAGCATATTCCATCGGTATTTACAACTCTTTTCCAGAATCAAATAATAATCGTCTTCAAGGAGATGAAGTATTGAAGCTGCGGGGTGAAAATGGCTTCCCCGTTTGGAGTGACTGGATAAGGCGCTAATCTGTTATTCGATTTTCTTCGCAGGCTTAAGCTCAATCATTTCGCCAAGAAACTTCGCAATGACATCGATAAGCGTCCTTTCTTCCATGTAAAAAGGACCTTCATCTTTTGCTGGTTTTTCCTGGAGATAACTTACTGCCAAAATACCTTTGGGCTCGCCGTTCACCAGGATTTCGGCGGTCTGCCTCCACGGCGTCTCTTTGAAATTATCAGTTTTATATTCCTCACCTTCAAGAATAATTTGCACACAAGTATCCTGCGGATACTGCCAACCAGTCGGGATGAGTTTCACAATATCATGGATTTTTTCCTCAGCTGAAGCATATTTTTTATTACCCAGGAGACCAATAACAGAATAGAGACAGCTTATTTCCTTAACCCGCTCACTAAGAAGGGGTTCTTGTTGTCGCAGAATTTCCACCACATGCTTCCGCTTTTCTATTTCTTGCCTTAGTTGCTCCTTCACGAAGTTGAGTTCCGCATTAAGCTTCTTTATTCGCTGTTCCGCCGCGTCGGCAATTTTTCGTATTGCTTCTTTTATTTTCTTGCGTTCGATTTTATCTTGAACCTGAACTGAATAATCATTCAAGAATGGTTTAGTTTTCTCCTCAAAAAGAATTTGCTGTTTTGTTTTGCCTTTCTTTTTCATAGCATCCTCTAAACAATTCTACAAAATCAAGGAAAAGAATGCAAGGGGTTGGGAATAGAATCAGAGCCAGAGAATTAATTAGACCCGGTGGGATGAGTGGATAATCACCCAAACACGTTTCCCGTATCGCCCTACCCCCAACCAAGATTAATCACCCCTGATCCTGAGCCCCTTCGGCGGGGCTTTTTTTGTTTTGGGAAATGTCAACTCCGCCTACAAAGCTGCGGCCCTGTCAAACCGAGACAGCTCAGGGGTTTTGCTTGAAAGTGATCTCTCCCCGATTATTTTCCCAGACTCCAGGGTTAGGTCCGTTGAATTGCAATCTGGCCTAATCGCCTCAGGTACCGGCGGCCTGTAGCCCAAAGCACTATGGGGTCTAAGCCGATGATAATCCCTCCGCCAGTTCTCTATAAGCACTTGGGCCTCAGGCAGCGTCGTGAAGATCGCCCCGCTGACGCTTGAAGTCCGCGTATGCCTTGCAGGCCACGCGGATGTTGCCCCTGAATGAGAGATTGCCTACCAAGCTGATCAGCGGCTTGCGGGCTTGCCACAAGTTGCTGCCCACCCTGCGCAGAATGCGCGGCAGGGAATAGAAGTTCCGGTTGCAGGAGATCATTTCCTGGATGATGCCGTCCAGAGACAAATGCTTATACCGGGCCACCGGGAAGGTCAGCGTGTAGTATTTCCAGTCTTCCGGGAACGCATCGAGGGCGATGCGGCCCTCCGATTTCATCTGGTCCCACAGGCGCGTGCCGGGCAAGGGCGTCAGAAACAGCACGTTGAGATTATCCACACCGTACTCGCGGGCCACCTCGGCGATACGTTCGCCGATACCCGGTTCGTCTATGTCCAAACCGATGATAAAGGAACCCGCGACCAGTATGTGGTGCCGCTGTATGCGCCGCACGGAGGCGCGGAAGTCCCGGCCCTTCAGAAGGTTGAATTTCTTGCCGAGCTCCCGAAGCCCTTCCGGAGCGGGGGATTCAAAGCCGATGAAGACGCCGCTGCACCCCGCCTTCGCGGCCAACGCCAGGAGTTCTTCGTCATCGGCGAAGTTAATGGTGGCTTGGCCAACCCATTCTTTTCGCAGGTCCGCCTGAGCCAGGGCGCGGAACAAATCCTTGGCGCGGGCGATGTGTTCAGGGCGCGTGCCGATGAGGTTGTCGTCCACCAGCAGAACACGTTTCTCACGGACCGACTGGAATTCCCGCACGACATCCGGAATGGGTCGCTGCCGGTAGTGGGCCCCGTTGAACGCCGTCACGCTGCAAAAGCTGCAGTTCAATGGACAGCCGCGTGTGGTCTGAATGGCTCCTAAGGCATATCCCGTAGCCAGCAAATCATGACGGGCGAACGGGACATCGTTTATCTCGGCTCGCCCTCCGTCATACCGGCGCTTCAGGCTGCCATGCCGGGCGTCCTCCAGGACCTGCGGCCAGATGCCCTCGGCTTCCCCCGTGACGACCGAGTCCACCCGCTCCATGACCTCGTCCACGCACATGGTTGCGTGAATGCCGCCCATGACGACGGGCACGCCCAGACGCCGGAAGTGAGCGGCCACTTCATAGGCGCGGTTCGCCTGCGAGGTAAAAGCGGTAATGCCCACCACGTCCGGCCGAGGCATGGCCGGATAGTCCGGCGCGCCGAGGTTCTCGTCCACGATCGAGATTTCCCACTCTGATGGGGTCAGGCCCGCAAGAACCATAAGGCTGAGCGGTTTCCACACGCGGTAACGGTTCCAGCGGCTCTCCTTGACCTTGGTCATGCTGACAAGCGGGTTGCAGGGGTTGATCAAATATAGTCGCAAGGCGTGCCTTCACTCATCGATAGGAATTTGCTTTTTCTCCTTCTTTTCCTCAACCCTGTCTTGGCAATAATTATATACGGAGGTTCGTGTTTTTTCCCTGTGGATAGCCGATAAAAATCTACATCCTTTGGCAGAACCTGTCAACCATTGAGTTCATGAATGAGTTCATGAAGAAAAAACACACCGGCAATGAAGAATTTTAAACCCTAAACTGCGCGGATTTCCTGCCAAAATAGGAACTTTCCCAAAAGTTACGATCAAAAGAATGTGGAAACCTTCTGAAGGTAGGCCGAACTGCGAATAGATAGCGAGGCTGTCGAAAAACCCTAAATCTGGGCATTTTGCGGTTTTCTGTCGCCTGTAAGTTATTGATTTTTAACGGTGCAAAAATTATCGGAATTGGCCATTTGGACTTTTTCGACAGGCTCAGCAGCTATCCCAACTCTTCCTGATCTTCCCTATATCACCTGCCTCGAATGTGCTAAGCGCCTTTGAGTTTTTCCATGATAGAATTGCCGCATAAATCTATGGATTTTCGATCGAGAAGGGGGCTTGACAACCTCAGGGAGGCGTCCTATTATTTCGCATCGCTAGATCCTGATGCTCAGAAGCTCGGGAACCAGGCTTTTGGGGAGACGTCATCGCACAGCGAGGGGCAGATCGCATTCGCCTCTGAGCCCTTCAGCAACCTTCCTGTTCGTCGAGGAGAAGGACCTACCGGAGTCTTACTGAGGCTCGTTCTCCAATTTTAGACTTAGAAGGTTCTTGCAGGTGCTACTTGAATACTTCTCCCTACCCTGGCTGTGCCAGAGATCATGAAGCTGGCCTCCAATTTAGGACTTCCGATGGACGAGGCTGAGACGACCTACTACCTGGGAAGAATGTCGTTGTTTACCACGGGTGATTCGAAGATGATGCGCTGGCGGAAAGTACTCTTTGCCTTTATGTCGAGAAACGCCGGAACCCCGGCGGCATATTTCGGGCTACCCGCAAACCGCGTTGTGGAACTTGGGGTTCAGATCCAGCTTTAGCTTTGGGTCCAAGGGGAAACAACCGTTTCCGAGCTTGGTTTTTATGGGAGCGTTTTTTATCAGGGAAATATTGTCAAAGCGAAGTCGATGGATTTAGAAAGAGGGGAGTACCTGGCGAAGGGGAAGGAGCTCAGATGATCGGTTTAACCATTGCTAAAAAATATGCGAAGGCCCTTTTGGAAATCGGCTTACAGGATGGGAATTATGAAGTTCTGGGGCAAGATTTGAGTAAAATGGCGGATCTGCTCAGGGAAAGCAAGGAACTCCGAGTCGCGCTCTGGAGCGCCGCATTCCCGAAGCCTGCCCGCAAGGCGATCGCCAGAAAGATCAGTGAAAGGCTCGGCCTTGCCAAGACGGCCATTAAGTTCATCGAGCTTCTGATCCAGAGGAAACGGATTAATCTTTTTTTCGAGATCACCAAGACCTATCGGGACCTCTGTGATGATGTGGCCGGGCGTACCCGGACCACCCTGGTTACTCCCCTGGAACTTCCTCCCGGTCTTGTGCAGGAGATAAAGGACCAGATAGGGTCTTTGACCGGCAAAGAAGTTATCCTTTCCTTAGAAAAAGATCCTTCCTTGATCGGTGGGTTTTTGACGAAAATCGGTAATGTGGTGTACGACGGGAGCCTCAAGGCACAGATTGCTAAACTTCGAGACAACCTATATAAGGAGTGAGCGATGGGGATGCAGATTCAAGCCGACGAGACCAGCGAAATTATCCGCGACCAGACCCGGGGGTATGAACCCAATCTGCTCCGGGCTTGGCAACCTTTCAAACCTCTGCACATACGCCACTGACCCCAACGACCGCATGGCCAGAACAAGCAAGAGGAACATGATTTTTTAAAGAATTATTCATTATGAACCATAGCCCAACTCAATTTTGGAGTGTACCCCCTTCTGAATTGCTTCAGCAACTCCAAACCACCCCTCAAGGCATGATGAGCGATGAAGCCCAACAACGGCTATTACGCTATGGATCCAATCTCCTAAAGCCTAAAAAGAAATCGGACGCGCTTACCCTTCTGTTGGCTCAATTTAAGAGTCCGATTATTCTCATTCTTATTTTTGCCGCGGGATTATCCTTCTTCCTCCGTAATCCCATCGATGCCGTTATCATCCTCGTGATTGTTTTGGTCAGCGGTTTTCTTGGATTCTGGCAGGAACGGGGGGCGGTCAATGCGGTTGAGAAATTGCTGGCCATCGTGCAGATCAAAGCGACTGTGGTTCGCAATGGAGGCTCAAAAGAAGTTCCCATCGAAGAGGTTGTCCCTGGCGATATTGTTATCATTGGGGCCAGCGATGTCATCCCTGGAGACTGTCTTCTTCTGGAATCCAAAGATCTATTTGTCGATGAAGCAGCATTGACAGGCGAAACCTTTCCTGTTGAAAAATCGATTGGCGTTTTACCGCCGGAAACACCGCTCAGCCAACGGACCAACTCGCTCTTTATGGGAACGCATGTGGTCAGCGGGAGTGCCAGGGCCGTGGTCGTCCGAACCGGGAAGGAGACCGAATTTGGAAAGGTCTCCGAACGGCTGCAACTCAGACCCCCGGAGACAGAGTTTGAGCATGGGGTCAGGCGATTTGGGTATCTCCTGATGGAGATAACCCTGGTGCTGGTGATCGCCATCTTCGCCATCAATGTTTTTCTAGCCCGGCCAGTACTGGACTCTTTTCTTTTTGCTCTGGCATTGGCGGTGGGGCTGACTCCCCAACTGCTGCCGGCGATTATCAGCATTAACCTTGCTCACGGCGCCAAGCGGATGGCCCTCGCTAAGGTAATCGTAAAACGGCTGGCGTCGATTGAAAACTTCGGTAGCATGAACGTGCTCTGTTCCGATAAGACCGGCACCCTGACGGAAGGAGTGGTGAAATTACACTCGGCCTTTAATGTGGACGGCCAGGAGAGTGAAAAAGTCCTTCTCTATGCCTTTCTCAATGCATCTTATGAGACCGGCTTTATGAATCCGATCGATGAAGCGATCCGTAAATATCGCCAATTTGATCTGTCAAGCTTTAAGAAAGTGGATGAGATCCCCTACGATTTTATTCGCAAACGATTGAGCATTTTAATTACCAAAGGTGACACCCACCTGATGGTAACGAAAGGAGCCCTGTCCAATGTGCTCGCGGTCTGCTCCTCCGCAGAAATTGGTGAAGGAAGGATTGTGGACATTGGTTCCGTAGAGGAGCAGGTCCAGCAGCATTTTGAAGGGTTCAGTCGCCAAGGCTTTCGCACTCTGGGGGTGGCTTACAAGAATATCGTCTCCGAACCGGTCATCACCAGGGGTCAAGAAGCCGACATGACCTTTCTTGGATTTTTGATTCTCTTTGATCCGCCCAAGCCCGGAATCGTCGAGACCATCCGGCAACTGAAACAACTCGGCGTTTCTTTGAAGATCATCACCGGAGATAACCGGCTGCTGGCCGCCAATGTCAGTCAACAGGTGGAATTATTGAATTCCCACATCCTCACCGGTGAAGATCTTCACCAGATGAGTGAGGAGGCGCTTCTCCAACGGGTCAATGATGTGGATGTCTTCGCTGAGGTGGAGCCCAACCACAAAGAACGGATCATTCTCGCTTTGAAGAAAGCCGGACATGTTGTCGGATATATGGGAGATGGGATCAACGATGCCTCGGCACTGCATACGGCGGATGTCGGCATCTCCGTTGAGAGCGCGGTCGATGTGGCCAAGGAGGCCGCTGATATTGTGCTGCTCGAAAAAGACCTGAATGTCCTCGTCCAGGGTGTGCGCGAGGGGAGGATGACTTTTGCCAATACGTTGAAGTACGTGTTCATGGCCTCGAGCGCCAATTTTGGGAATATGTTCAGCATGGCCGGAGCATCGCTCTTTTTATCCTTTCTTCCTCTTCTGCCCAAGCAGATCCTCCTCACCAATTTGTTGACGGACTTTCCGGAGATGACCATTGCCACGGACAGTGTCGATCGTGAACTGGTTGAGAAACCTCGACGCTGGAATATCCAGTTCATACGAAACTTTATGCTGACCTTCGGCCTTCTAAGCTCGGTATTTGATTATCTTACCTTTGGTGCGCTTTTGCTTCTCCTCCAGGCCACAAAGGATCAATTCCGAACCGGCTGGTTTCTAGAGTCGGTGATTTCAGCTTCGGTAACTGTCCTGGTGATTCGCACTCGAAAGCCCTTCTTCCGAAGTAAGCCCGGGAAGTATTTGTTGATCGCTACTCTTTTGATTGTTGGCCTTACTCTGATTCTTCCTTTTAGCCCTCTTGGGAAAGTATTTGGATTCATCCCGCTGCCTATCTCTTTCATTCTGTTCGTGGGGATCATAGTCGGGTTATTCATGGTTGCAGCAGAAATAACGAAGGGGATCTTTTACCGGAAGGTGAAATTTTAAGGTACGAAAAGGACGGCCTAACACTTCGATTATCATGGACCTTTATCCGAAGAAGGTTTTTCCTCGGGCTCGATATTCTCCGCCTCTTCATCTCGGTTCCCATAACGTAGCCGAATCGCTTTTACAAGAATAAAAAATCCGGTCCAACCCAGTAACGCCCCGAGTGTATAGGAGATAATCCTGGGAAAATAGAAGGCAACAAACGTAAGGAAGCAAATAAACAAACCGAATTTTAGGAGGGAAGATGATTCTGCCCGGGTAAGGATTCTTTTCCCGGTTACCGCGGCATTGAGGGCACTTCCGATGCGGGTTATACCCGAAAGCACACCCCTGCCGCTTCCTTTTCCTACCCTCAATCTCTTCCTCTGCGAGAGAGGTTGGATGGGGCGGACCTTGTTGCGTCTGCTGATTACGATCTCGGTAGTCTGGGCCAAGTCCTCCAGGAACATCTCCCTCATTTCCCGGGCGAGACCTTCATCTTCGATGACGACATCCAGTTCCCAATTGCCAATCCAGCTGGAAATGTTGAGATTTGTGGAACCCACCCGAGCCCAACGTCCATCCGCAACCGCTGTCTTGGCATGAACCATCGATCCGTTCCACTCGAAGACTCGAACCCCCGCTTCCAGAAGCGAGCGATACATCGTGCGCGAAAAGTTGGCCACCCATTGGATGTCGCTTCCATGGGGTACCAGCAGACGGACGTCCACTCCACCCAGGGCCGCTGCCCGGAGGGCTTGGATATAAGGGCTTGTGGCAATGAAGTAGGCATCGGTCAACCACAACGTCTGACGCACGGTAGCCGCCAACATCAAATCCAAACGGTATATTCCCGTCGTGTCCGGAGAGGCCGGTACAATGCGCAAAGATACAGACCCTGCCTTCGACAAGTCCTCCCGGCGAGGAAGTTCTTCAGGGGGAATCAATCCGCCCGCCAATTTCCACGCGGCGGCGAAGGCAGCCTCGACATCGGCTACCGCCGGGCCGCAAATCTCCACCCCCGTGTCGCGCCAGGGAGGAATCTTTTTCTCTGGGTTCCCAATCCAGGCATCTCCGATACAAAGGCCAGATATAAAGGCTTGCGAACGATCTATGGTAATCAATTTCCGATGATCACGACTGAACCACCCAAAAAAGCTGCTCATTCCCGGCGGATTGGCAACCCGAACCTCTCCCCCTGCCTCTCGGAGGGGCTTCCACATCCACCCCCCCAAAAGACTGAGGGAGCCGAACCAGTCATAGATCACCCGGACTTTAACCCCTTCCCGGGCCTTGGCCGCCAGGAGATCCCTGAAATGGCGCCCGCTCTTATCGTTATGGATAATGTACATCTCTATGTGAATCGTCTTCCGGGCCCCTTGAATCGCCGCCTCCCATGCGGGGTAATTTTCCTGAGCATCCCGGAGAATACGCAGATGATTCCCGTGGATCAGAGACGCCCCCGTTGCCCGAAACAGCTCTTCATTACTCAGTTGACTTCGCAGGTCGCCGTTCCTTCTCCTCATTGGGATCTCTCCGAGAAATCTGAAAAAAATCAATCCGAGTAAGAACTATTTCGACTCACCCTGGATCCAAATATGCACTTCGGCAACCATCGGAATATGGTCAGAAGCCACCAGGCATAACCATTTCCGTGGGACTTCCACTTTGATAATTTCCACCGAACCCTGGTAATAAATATGGTCCAAATGAAAAACCGGAAAGACCCCAGGGTAAGTCCGGCGCCATTGGAGAAATGGAGCCAAATCCAGGCTGTCCAGCCTCCCGGATAGAAGCTTCGAAGCTGGCCCCCGGTGCCACTCGTTGAAATCCCCCATTACGATTTTGGGGCCATGTACTTTTGGGTCTTCCAGAATACGAATCAATTGCGCCGCCTGCCTGATCCTTTCGGCTCGCGAGGTTCCGAGGTGAACATTGTAAATATGAATCGGGTGTTTTCCCATCAAGAGATCTACCCGCTGACACAAGCGTGGTTCATATCCATGCTGGGACAAATCATACGTGATATGCTGGTCGATTGGAAAACGACTCAACAAAGCATTGCCGTATAGGTGCCCGCGTAAAATTCGCGCCGGGGCCAGCACCGATACCATATTCAGCCGGGCTCCTATATCCTCTTCTTGCCCTCTTCCACCGGGACCTGCACCTATAACTTCTTGTAAGGCCACCACGTCTGCTCTCAGGCCATTGAGCACGGAGGCAATCCGGGAAGGTCTGGTGCGGCCATCCATTCCCCGGCATTTATGGACATTGTAGGTGGCAATGTGCAAGCTAATAGCTTTTGTTCCAGGGCTCATAGATTAAACGATACCATCACTCTTGTTTAACCAGGGAAAGAATCTCTATTCGCGCCTGCGGAAAACCAAGGCAATTGTCTCTAATGTGTATTAAGCCCTCTTCCAAATGATAGTAAATCACAATTCTCTATCCACAATCAACCATTTCGTTATTTTGGTGACATCCCAACAGGCAATTCTGGCCAGTGGGTTTAGCCCCCGTTGCATGTACTTGTTACTAGGGGGTCCATAATTGACTGGACATATTCTTTTTTGAATTCTTCCCACCCGTTCACCCTGAGCCTGTCGAAGGGTGCGTGTGGGCCGTTCATGCTTCGACAAGCTCAGCACGAACGGCTCGGATTCGACTTGCCGTGTCCATACAATTATGGACTGATTAATAGCTTGCCTTTAAACCCCATATAGGAATTGTCTAGAGATTTTTTCCAAGAGTCTATTTGCGTCTTGCAACCTACCTAGGAAAGCGGTACGGGAATATTCTCGTACTTCCCAGTCGCAGGCGGATTTTTTATCCCCACTGCTTGGTTTTGATACCAATCAACCCAAACTTCAACGACGGGTGCACTTTTTAGAGTGTTCAAGCGTAGTCGTAAACCGTTACGCTAAATATTTTGGCGTGCCTGGTTTTACCTTCACTCATGGACTTTGGTTTGAAACTATGGAGGCTCTTAAAAAGATTGGATTAGCTTAAAAATTCAGGCAGAGAAGCCACCGCGGACTATTTGAGCAAAAAAACAGGGCTCATCACCCTGATTTTTCAGTTTTTACTGGAGAAGTTTAGGGGTGGAGGTCAGGTCGGGAATTGGAGCTTTTCTAAATAAATGGGCCAGCTAAGGGGGAAGTGAATTAAACCGATACCGGCCATGATGCTCGAATTGTGGTTCCTATCCCCTGGGTGGATTCAATCGCAAAAGATCCACCCGAAAGAAGAGTTCGCTCTTTCATGCCGGCGAGACCCAATCCCTTCTCGGAACCCTTCAGGGAGTACACCGCATTCAAATCGAATCCCTGACCGTGGTCTTGGATAATAAATTCTATCGTGTCTTCTTCTTTCTGTAGGGTGAGTTTACGAGATTCGCTTAAGCTCAAGGGGCAGGCGTCAGTGGGCTCCCCTGCAGCGATCTGCAAGGGAAGATAGTCCCGGCCACCCTCGAACCAACCAGTCGAATCTCAGCCAGACCTGTGTGGTACGTACAGTGGAATACGCTGCGCTATTCCGCCCTACGCGGGCTATTCTTCCTCCTCACCCCTGCCCGTTTGCGGGATAGAGGGGAAGGGTGAGGGGGCAATTAGCCTGAAACCTTTTATCTGCGAGTATCTGCGTCCCAATTATTTTAAGCATTGTCATTTCAATGCGCGGCTGGGCCGAGAAATTTGGCAATGCGCTCGAAAACACGCTCCGGCATCTTCATCTGTTGCCAGGCACCGATTCCGGCAGTCACTGCCAAAGGCCAGAGAATGAAGTAGGCGGCAGCGCCTGTAGTAGCTTTATCAATCCATCGTCCCGCACCAATTTCCACGTTTACCGTGTTCTCAACTTGATGAAAAACAATGTTAAGTGCTGTAGACATTCCAACAAGTTTGCGCCATCCCCCAACCTTTTCGATTTGAAGCAAAGTGCCACCATCTTTGGTCTGAAGCTTCTGACACTTGAAACCCTCTCCCGAGAGCCAACTCTGGGTTGAGGTAATCAACTCTGAAAAACGCGAGCTTGGACAAGGAAAGGTTTTCGACTGAATCATAGTTTTGGACTCCTGTCGGTCGTTCCCGAAATTTTCTAACGCTTATCGGCCGCTGTGGTAATCACCCGAACGAACACGCATCGGCTGCAAGCGCCCAAACGGCGAATCAGCTGCAAGCCGGTTAGGCGGTCCCCCGCGAAGGCTGCACTCGGAGGAACAAGTTGGAGCAAGGGTGGACCGTTTTTCGAAGCACTAACTTTGCCCGTACACTGTTTTGTCCCCAGGCTCCTTTTTCACACATTTTGCGGGAATATAAACCAGATTTGTATCCCAAGAGACTAAAACGACTTCGCCCCTTGCAACTTCGAACAAATAGGTGTCTTTTACACCCGTAACGCCCTCGACAACCACTACCAACTGCGCCTTATCGACTGCGGTGTACAGGACCGTCCCCGCTCTTGTCCAATTTTTATCAAATTCGATCAATATGAACCGCAACACTGTATGGGTCATACTTTTATCTCCTTTCACTTATCGTTTGGTTCCGCGGTCAACTCACCTATAATCGGTTCGCACTCACAAATTCTCAATTTCAAGAAACCCTCCTTTACTCAAGAAAAAAGAGTTTTCTCCTTATCGTCCTATCTATTTACCTGCCCCGGCGTAAAGTTTTG
>Ga0187865_1002036_pt1 | contig 20732 bp, 25 predicted proteins | sample June2016WEW_11_1_2_FD_132989 | JGI IMG/M metagenome (GOLD analysis project Ga0187865, IMG submission 132989) | Peatland microbial communities from SPRUCE experiment site at the Marcell Experimental Forest, Minnesota, USA - June2016WEW_11_100 | ecosystem: Environmental > Terrestrial > Soil >...
AGCCCATCGCCGCCAACCTGGTCAGAGGACTCACCGTCGATGTCCCTTGGTCGAGGAGGCAAAACCTCGTCGTCACACATGGACTCTCATAACTCCTGGTACAAGAATCGGGGGCAGGCCAGAAGGAACACCTGAGCCGGTTAGTCATTTTCCTTGAGTGCCGGTTCGACGAGGGCATTAGTGGAGGCAGTTGAATTGGCCTCATGCTCCTGGACGACCGTAAACACTTCCGGGCTGGACTCCCAGGCAGTTTCGGGTGGGGCTATATCCTTGAGCATCACGCGCCCACCGCGGTCAATGAGGTGATCGTAGAGCTTCACGGCATCCCGGGGTCCCTCCCCCTGCTGGCCGTGCAGCCACTTGCCGAATCCGGGCCGATACTTATCTTCAGGACGGGTAGCCATCGAGAGATACAGATAGTATGCGTAGAGTTCTTTGTTGGTCTGTTCGTAAACTGCTTCCTGCATCACCTTTGAAATCATATTCTTTCTCTTGATTGGTCTGGATAAATCTCGCCCATTATACCGATAGAACCCACTCCATTCCTCGAGTATCTCAATAACGGCCATATGCTAGTTTGGCAAGGTCAGAGCTTTGATCGAAAGTGAACCTGGCTCAGCGCTTCAAGCGGTTGATATGAATGCACAATGTATAGGCGGCTAGCTTGTTGATCAAACGCGTGAACAAGCCCGAAAAGGTCTGGGCATAATTGTTCTCGAGGACCTCCGGGCCCGTAGCCTTGTAGTAGCCGAAAACCCCGTCCTATTGAGTAACACATAATATATTGACTTTTATCGCCTTTGGTGGTATTCTGCAGGCATGCGAAAAACCAAAGGGCAGAGACGAGACTTTCAGGAAATGGAACGGGTGCGGATCCGCGCCGTGCGCCTGCTGCAGAAGGACATGGCGCAAGCGGAGGTGGCTCGCCAGCTGGGCGTCACCAAACAAGCCGTCTTCCGGTGGAAGAGGATCTGGGAGGAGGAAGGACTGCCAGGCCTGCGCTATCCGGGGCGGGCCGGGCGTAAGCCCTTCCTGGGACCGGAACAGTTGATGGAGCTGGAGGCCGAACTGCTGAAAGGTCCGAGAGCGCACGGGTACGGAACGGAACTGTGGACCGGGCCGCGCGTGCAGGAGTTGATCCGCAAGTTATTTGGCGTTGAGTACCACCCGAATCACATGTGGCGGTTGATGCATGCGATGGGCTGGACTTGTCAGCGGCCAACGGGGAGAGCCCGGGAACGGGACGAGGAGGCCATCCGCCGCTGGAAGCGGGGGACCTGGGAAAGGATAAAAAAACGCCCAGAAAAATAGGGCGACGATAGTGTTTGTGGATGAATCCGGGATGTCGCTTCGCCCTTTTTCCGTTCGCACCTGGGCCCCCCGAGGGCAAACGCCGGTCCTCCAATATTCCTTCAATTGGAAGAGCCTTTCGATGGTCGGAGGCATCACCCTGCGGACGGTGTATTTCCGGATCTTTCCGGGCAGCATTCAATCCGAGCAGGTGGTGCAATTCCTGAGGGACCTGTTCCGGCATCTCCCGGGAAAGGTCATCCTGATTTGGGATCGCTTGCCGGTGCATCGGAGCAGGAGAGTCCAGGGCTTCTTAGAAAAGTACGAACGGGTGAGACAGGAATTCCTTCCGGCCTATGCCCCGGAACTCAATCCCATGGAATATGTCTGGTGCCAGTTGAAGACCCACGAACTTCCAAACGTGTGCGTGGACCGGTTGGGAGAACTATCCTGTCAAACCCGAAGAGCCCTTGGTCGCATTCGCCGGCGCCCCGCCCTGATAGCCAGTTGCTGGAAGCAGTCCCGGCTGCCGATCTAGGCAGTCTATATATTATGTGTTAGTCAGTAAGATGCCCGCTCTGGAGGAACCGGACGGAGCGCGATGGGCACGAGCCTGCTGGTGGACCATGGTTATGGAGGGGGCGACCGCAGGATTGGAACGTAAGACCAGCAGGTTACGAGCCCATGTGGGGTGAACTGGATCGACACGCCACGATCGCAGGGGAAACCTGGCTGAAGTCGCATGAGCGGGTCTGATGTGGTTGAACAAATAACCGAGGCTCAAAGCGCCTCGGTTCTGATTTAGGGTGGCGGGAGCTGGACTCGCTTGTCGCCTCAACTCGCGCACCCAGGCCGGGCTGATGATCCGGGCCAGCCTGCCCCAGCAGCAGGCTGGGGGGATAACCACCCCCGGGTCATTGTCCGTCGCGCATCGACCGATTCCTCTGTCATCGGTTGCTCCTACGGACTAGAGTTGCCGGGGACCAATGGCGCCCAACAGTAGAGTTCAGAGGTGGCTGCGGGTCTGGCGCGAGAAACCTAGAAAGTAGATTCGTGCGCAGGCAACCACCCGCGTCCCGCTCAGGGGCCTCAACTGCCGTCCGCTGCAGGGACTGGTTGGGCAGCCCGGTAGCCGAGGCGCGCCCGCGCGGATGACGTCTCACTCGGCTGGCTCGTTGACGCTGCTTTCGGCGGTGTCACGTCCGTCGTGACCTGCACCTTCGCCCCAGTCCACCTTTCGATTGCGATACTCCTCATAGTCGGGCACGAGACGATCATATTTCCCATCCATGAGGGGCGAGGAGATCATGAAATCCGCCGACGCCCGATTGCAGGCGATCGGGATATTCCAGACGACCGCCATTCGCAAGAGCGCTTTGACATCGGGATCATGGGGCATCGGTTCGAGCGGATCCCAGAAGAAGATCAGGAAGTCGATCTCGTTGTCAGCAATCTTAGCGCCGATTTGCTGATCGCCGCCCAGAGGCCCACTTTGAAGTCGGTGGACTTCAAACCCCAGTTGGCGTTCTAGGGTTGCTCCCGTGGTGCCGGTCGCGTACACCATGTGGTGCGCCAAGAGATCGCGGTTGAACTTCGCCCATTCCAACAGATCACGTTTCTTGTTGTCATGGGCAACAAGCGCGATCTTCTTGTCGGGGTTCATGACAATTCTTCGATGCGTCATAAGCTTTGTCGTCCTTTCGCTAGCCAAGCGCCCGCGTCGTTCAGGGCGGTCCACCGGCTGGCGGCTCAGGCGCTTGGCTGCTTCCGCTTTGCGGTTACTGTTTTGGCAGGAACATAAAAACGTCAATTAACCGTTTTCTCGTTGAGCCTTGGCCCAGTCGCCTGGAGCCGTGTGTTGGGTGGCATTCTGATAGGAGCTTGAGAGTTGCCAACCCGGAAACAATTTCCAGGTATGTTCAATGTAATCTTGATAATCGATGCCAAAGGTTGCAATCAATAACTCTTCTTCAATATCTATGTGATACATAATTGCTACCAACATCAGACCAAGCACAACAACTGCTCCGAGCCACGTTCCCAATGAAAGTGCGAATGCAGTGTAGATGATAACCATACTAGTGTAGGCGGGATGTCTGAACCAACGGTATGGGCCTTCAGTAATAAGTCGTTGGCCAGCCTTAATCTGAACAGTGCGCGAGAAAGAACGGCCTAGTGTTAATACTGCCCTTTCCCGTAGAACCTGGGCTGCTGGTAATAGAACAAGTCCGAAGTATTGTAGTGCGCCTGAAGTAGTTCCCCAATTCATATATCGAAAAATAAATGCCAGAGCGGTTGAGAGAACAACCACGGTATCGAGGATCAGATACGAGAAGTGATCATCGGTATGATTAGGATGGGTGGGTTGGGTTTTTATAAGAAATATTGGTATTACATATTCCCTGAGATTGATAGCGATGAATAATACGATTGAGATCGAGGAAAAATAAGGGTCAGGAGCCAATGCCAAGGTTTTATGAACATATTATTTCATATATCCAATTATGGGCCACCAAACCATGATTCGGTAAGCAAAACATACATTGCATTCACTTTGGGCATAGTGTATGGCTATTTCTGGAGTTGGTCAACGACAGTGCGGAGGCGAAAGATTGAACCAGAATTTCTTGGGGATCTAGGAAGGGCTCTCGAGGTCAAGCATTCCATGCGACAAAGGGAGGAGATCTACTGACCTGCTCCCCCTAAACCGGACCGGCTTTATGAGCGTCACGCCGCCCAGGAGGGCAGGAGGATTCTCGATGAAACAGAAACGACACAGCACGAGGCAGATCATTGGCAAGCTCCGCGGAGCTGATGCCCAGTTGGCTTCGGGCGCTACCGTGGCATATGTGTGCCTGCGGCCCCAGGGTGTAAGCGGATCGGGGTCAGCGAAGGGACATGCCATCGTGAGCGAGCCTTGTACGGTGGACTCGAACCCAACGCTGTCCGGTGTCCCTGGCCTGCCGGCCCAGGGCAGGCTGCGTACAATCGAGAAAGAAAACGCGCGATTAAGGACGGTCGCGGCCGTTCAGGCGGAGATCCATGCTTCTTGAGAAAAGTTGGCCAGGGAGAATACTCGGCCCGGCGCGGAGACGAGCGGCGGTTGAGGACGTGAAAGAGGTTTTGAGCGTCTCCGAACGTCGGGCGTGCCGAGCGATCGGACAGGCGAGATCGAGCTGGCCCGGCGATGTGGGTTGGGAACCAGGGCACTGAGTTCTTCCGATGAGGATTTTGCTTGAATCGGACTGGCAACTGGGTACCGATATCACTTGGGGACAACGAAGGACCGAGGCTCAAAGTGCCTCGGTTCTGGTTTGAGGTAGCGGGGGCTGGAATCGCCCGCTCTGGCGTCCGGGCCAGTCTGCCCCAGCCGCAGGCCGGGGGAAACCCGCGACCTCCCGGTAATGAGCTTCAACCCGGGGGAGGGGGCCTCAAACAGGATCTGCAGCCGTTTGAGGGTACCATCTGTGGTTCAGTAACCTCGAGCCCAATGAGGTCGACTCGAGAGTGTAATTCGAAGAGGACCTCTTGAGGGGCGCATTTGTCAACGCACCGAGATTGATTGGATCACGAAGGCAGCGAATTGATCCCCAGATAGACGGTGAGAATCCATAACAGGAGCATTGTGCACGTCCAGTCCAGGGCCGATCGAGGTCTGTTGTCGGACAGATGGGGTTTTCGGCCAGGACATGTTCTCAGCCCTAATCCTCTCCTCGCGCAGTCTCCATGATTCCTTCCTGTTTCCTACTCTGCGCTTGGTCCTGTGGTGGTAGCGACCCCGAAGGACTACAACTGACCGGACAGGGATCTCTTTTTGGAACGAAACAACGGACGCGTCCAGTCATACCATATCCTTATCTGCAGCACCTCGGTATATCAAACTACCAGCAGAAGGTTTCTCCGGTTCAGCCCGGCTGTTCTTCGTTCTCGGTTGTGACCGTTTTGCCGGTCTTGACGTTGCGTAAGGTGACCGCTCCTACAGCGGCGGCAAGCAGGGCGGCCAGACCGCCCAATGCCAGACCCCAGCGTGCCCCTGCTACTTCGGCAAACCAGCCGACGATGGGTCCGCCGATGGTAGTAGAGCCCAGGAAAGCCATCGACCAAAATGACATAACACGGCCGCGCATTTGCGGCGAGCTCTGCAGTTGCAAGGTGCTGTTGCCGAGCGAGGAGAAGTTGATTGAGCAAACTCCGACCAACACTAGAGCTAGTCCTGTGAGTAGCAAGCTTGGCATGAAAGCCGCCGCAACAACGGCCAGCCCGAACAGCAGGGAGGCGCTGACCAGCGTGTAAGGAGTGCTGCCACTACGGCTGGCGAAGAAAATACCTCCTAGAGCCGCTCCCAGCCCCATTGAAGCGGTCAAGAAAGCGTAGCTGGTGGCATCCCCCCTAAATGTAAACTGGGCCATCAGCGGCAGGCTGACCTGGAATTCAAAAGTGAGCGTACCAATGATGGCCATCATCAGCAGAGTGGAAACGAGAATGGGTGTGGAGACCACGTACTTGAACCCCTCTTGGAGCTGGCCTTTGGCGCGAGGCACCGGCGGGGTGGCGAGCAGTTCGTGGGCATCCATCATGCCAAGCATGATCACGACGGCCGCGTAAGAAACCCCGTTGATGATGAAACAAGGCGCCAGCCCAAAGACGGCGATCAATGCCCCGGCGATGGCCGGTCCGATGATACGGGCCAGATTGACTAGGGTCGAATACAAAGTAATGGCGTTCCTGAGGTGGTCTGGTCCGACCAGTTCAATATAGAAGGTCTGGCGGGTTGGGTTGTCGAAGACGGTGACCATACCCAGACAAAAGGCCAGGCCATAAACCATCCAGACCTTTACCAGACCGGTCGCCACCAACACGCCCAGGATCAAGGCCAGGACGCCGGATACGGATTGGGTGAAGTACAGGATCTTTCGTTTGGAAATGCGGTCGGCGATGATGCCGCCGTACGGGCCCAGCAAAAGGATGGGCAGATACTGTAAGGCGGTGGCGAGGCCCAGGGCGGCGCCGGAATTAGTCAGCTTGAGCACCAGCCACACCTGGGCGATGGACTGCATGAAAGTGCCGGTGGTAGATATGATCTGCCCGATGTAATACAATCGGTAATTGTGAATATGCAGAGACGAGAAGGTCTCCTGGCTAAATTGTCGTAGATAGTTGGACAGATGTCCCATAATGCCGTCGGGTTATACCTCGATCTCGCATAGTCGTGCTATTGTCCAACCCCTCGCCATTTGCGGTAAATGGACGGGCATTTTGCTCGCACGATCATACGGCCACCCCGACCGCGCCGAGGCTCGCTGAGCCGACGCAAAGAACTGAGACTTGCATTGGCTTGGTTGCTACACTCCGGCAGCGTGGCTCAACTTGAACCATAGACCTTCGGCTCCCAGCCGGGCGGTCTACGGTTCGAAAGGGAAGTCGCAGATCTGCTCGGTCTGCGATCTTGATTATTCCCCAGAGTTGGCCAGCCGATGGAACCGAAGCTCGCCGGGTTATCAGCCCTCGTCCTGTAGAGGCATCCTCAGACGTCCGTTCCACCCGTTCGAGGGTGTCTCGCGCGGGTCGGGGCGAGTAAACCCGGCAAGGTTCGCGGCTAAGAACAAGCCCGAGGTTACCTCCCCTGCGGTGTCACGTCGAGGAGGATTTTGCGCCATCCACAGCCGAAAGAAGCTTCGCGGACCGAACGACACAAAGATCGGGTGTCACCGCTCAATGGCGAGGCGGACAGAAAAGACTACTTGCACAGTTCATACCAGGTCGACACTCAACTGGGCATGACAATTGTTGGACGGATGGGCTTCCTGGCCAGGACGGGACAGCGGCTCAGAGTTCAAGGCCGCCCAGGAACGGGCTTGCCAACTTCGCCATGTCCAGCTCTTCGTCCTGCCTCCCCATCCTGACAAACTCAACAGCCGGCGGGAGCGAGGCCCCATTCACCTCGAAGGCTCTTGGGTGGTCTACGAGGCGATCTCGGCTTGGGCTCCTCAACCACGCTGGGTCGCGTTGACAGAGGGTCTGCCCTGGCATGCCGGACCGGGCAGGCACCAACGAGGGGCCGCACAGCTCTCTCGGTTGCCTGCCCCCCGCTGAGGTTGCGAGGGCAAAGCATGCCGAGCCTGTCTCTCCTGACACCGTCGGAGGACACACCATCGATGTCCCTTGGTTGAGGAGCGAGAGCCTGGTGGTCACGTCTGGACTTTCATAACTCCCGGCAAAAGAATCAGCAGCTTGTCAAAGCCACCAACCCTTTCTTGACTTGGCGATGAGTGAGCAAGCTAAGGGCAAGCACTCCAAGGTTGCCCTCGTGTACGGAATCCTTGCGTTCTGGGTAGATCCTGGAGGTTTTGTAGTTGTCGGCCTGATAATGACGGCAGACGACCTTTTCACCAGGTTCAACAGTCTCGCATAGGGGCGCAATGGATGCCAGTACGCATCTTGTTGTCCAGAAGCTCATCGCGCAAGGAAACGAGGGGGAAGCCGAGCGGATCCTAATAACCTACCTCAACAGGGCCCCAAACGACGTTAATGCCTGGCTATTCCTCTTCGAAGCGTCCTCAACTCTTGAGCAAAAGAAGCGCTCGCTCGAGAATGCTTTAAGGATCGACCCCAAGAACCTCGCGGCCAGGCGAGCCCTAGAGCTCCTCTTGTCGACCTCGGCAGTAGTCCGAGAGGGGATTCCTCGCGAGACTAACAGTAATCAATCCCAATCTGCTGATCTCAATGCTTCTCGATTGAAGAGTCCATCACTTGGGCCGGACGTAGCAAAAAAGGCTCGGTCCGGCAGCAAACCCCAGCCCGCGGCATCGCCCTTCCTCTCCAATGCATTTATAGGGATCCTCCTCGGAATCCTCCTCGTAGTCGGAGCAGTGATAATTGCAACTGGTCTATTCCCTTCCCGGAAGCCGGTGGCCGGGATCGTTTCCACCCCATCACCCATTCCGTCCCTTGTTCTTCCTACATCAATTCCATCACCAGCACTGCCTGCATCCGCCCCATCACCGATTCCACTGCTTGTTCTTCCTACATCAATTCCGTCACCAGCACCGTCTCCATCGGCACCTACGCCCATTTCTCAACAAGCCCCCACGGAGGCGGGTCCAACCCGCATCCTCTTCATAGGCAACAGTTTCACGTACTACAACGGCGGGATTGACAAGGAGGTGCAGGGTCTCGCGCCGTCGAGCCAGACGTCGAGCATTGCTGTAGGCGGCTACACGCTGGAGGATCACTGGAACAATGGGGCGGCGGCACGCAGCATCCGCGAGGGGAGCTGGACCTTTGTGGTATTGCAGGAGCAAAGCCAACGGCCTGTGATTGACCCGCAGGACTTCTCCAAGTTCAGCGGCGAGTTTGATGGCGTGATAAGAGCCAGCGGGGCCAAGACGGTTCTTCTCATGACATGGGAACGTCCTGACAGCGTGGCCATGGGCGTCACGACGGCAAACTTGGCGAGTGCCTATGATGCGGTGGGTGCGCAACTTGGTGCGGAAGTGGCGCCAGCGGGTCTGGCCTTCGCCCGCTCACTTCTGGAACGGCCGGATATGACTCTCAACAGTCAGGATGGACATCCCACCGCAGACGGTACCTACTTGGCCGCGTGCATGCTATACGGGATCATGTTTCGGCAGACGCCGGTTGGGAACGGTTATGCTGGGGCGGGTGTGAATAGCGTTGACGCTGCATATCTTCAACGCGTCGCGGCTGAGACTCTGGGTTTCTGACTTCGTGGCTCTGAGAGTGCGCCCAGCATTTCATTCGAGCCGACCTAGCGGCATCGCCCCATCCTCACGGCATATTGCCCCGAATCTGGCTCTGAAGTAAGGCAACGTCGCCCAAACCGGCCAATCGCCTCAATTCAAAGCTGTTGGGCAGCATTGACCCCGGCAACTCTGATCCGTGGGACCAACTTTTCGAATGAGTGTCGGAGCCGCGGACTGGGTTGGGAGCAGGCAGGTACCCGGAGATCAGAACGTCCCACATCCAACAAGCCGGATGAACTGCACTATCACCCTCGAGGCTCCTGCGAATGCCATCTGGCCCTGGGTCGTTCCTATCGGGTACTACCGCGTAGGTTGGTTCACCGGTGAGGTAGCCGAAAACTCCATCCCGCCATGTCGACGATAGAGAAATTGGTCGAAGCGCGACGGACATTGATCTGGAGCACAGCCGTTTGGGTAGGGGGAGCCCCTACGACCAGGACCTAAGACCGCTTGGTCACAAGCCCAAGTGGAGTGAACTGGATGGTGCCCTGTCCCGCGATTCGGAGCCTGCCTGGCGGCTATTTCTCGGTAATGGTAATACTTTCAATGATGTGGCCTGTAAAGGTCGGGTTCGGCTGAGGGCCGCGCGGAGTGAGACCGTTGACGACGTGCATGCCGCTGATGACCTGGCCGAAAATCGTGTAATCACTCTCCGATAGCCCGGTGGGCCGAAAGGTGATAAAGAACTGGCTGCCCTTCGTGATCGGTCCCGCGTTGGCCATGGCGACGACGGCGGCTTTGTCGAAGGCCAGGTCATTGGCCTCATTGACAAATTCATACCCTGGTTCTCCGCGCCCGTGCCCTACGGATCGCCGCCCTGAGCCATGAAGCCTGGCAGGACGTGATGAAATGGGGTGCGGTCGAAGAATCCCTGCCGCGCCAGGAACACGCAACTGTTCACGGTGATCGGTGCTTTGTCTGGATAGAGCTGAATTGCAAACTGGCCGCCTTTCGTCATCTTGACCGTGGCGAAGTACGGCTTGGATTGGTCGATCAGCATGGGAGGCGGGAAGGAATATTGTTTTGTGCTTACGAGCAGGGGTGTCGCGAAAGTTGAGGTTTGGTCTTGATCGGGCGCAGACTGCTGTCTCGGTTTTGAACCGGGCTGAGTTCGCACGCGCCCAGGAGCAAGGTTGAGAGCGCCATGACCAGGGCCGGAGCGATCCTTGGCTGGCCGGTTTTCTCTTCAGAGGAAGCCAGAGCGGGTGTCTCCCGTTGGGTGAAATCTGCCAGGTCGGCCATCCTTTTCGAACGCCTCCGATTCCCGGATCGAGGTTTGTGAGAGTCCAGGGAGGGAGACCGGCAGAGTCTACCAAGGTCGGCTGCCGAGTTCTCGGGACTCCGTCATTCGCTTTGCCGACACCACAGCTCGTTCCAGTTCGCCTTCTTTTAGTGGTCCCTTTCCGCCTTCTACCATGGACTCCTCCGGAGGGAGGAGCAGCTCTCCGCCCTTTTTCTCGAGCCGGTCTACCATGGATTTGGCGGCATAACCTCCGGTTCTCACGAGAAGGCGCAAAGCGGATGATTCTATGTCGCTCGTTGGTAGCTGGGTTTCGAATGCAGCCACCTGGACGCCCTTGATCCCATGGGTAGGGATTCTCTTCAGGAAATCGGCAATCGCCTGGGGGGGCTTGAATCCCCGGGCAGGAGAACCGACCATCAGAATCTTGAGTCGTGCCAGCTGTTCTGGCCTGACGTCAGTCACCCGGATGACTGCGACGTCCGCCGGAGAACGGAAAGCCTCGCCGACCGGCCGGGCTACGAACTGCGTGTTGCCAAGAACCGAGTCATAAACTACTAGAATTCTCATCGAGATTCTCCTCTCCCTCACACGGGGCCCCCCGGAATGATTCTTGGATGCTTCAGCCTATTCTGTGGTGGCTCGAGCCAAAATCATTCGAGGGAGAAGAAAGGTCTGGTCAGGGGATTGCGGTTTGGGACGGCCAACAAGTGGTTCACCACAAGATCCGCGTCGAGAACCCAAGTAGCGTCAAGGAGGCATCCGGCAGGATCCACTGGACCGAAACCTGCTTCCGCGGGCGGGGGATGGTCAGCGGCACGAGCTGCGGGTTGTGATGGGATGAGTTAGCTGTCTTTCGCAGTACAATCCAACCAGAGTTCACCATGAATACTGCAAGTTCGGAAGCCGAAGCGCTGTATTGGAACATCTTTGAAACCGCCAGTGACGGGATGCTGATCACCGACCTGGAGACCGGCAGCGTGCTGGCCGCCAACCCCGCGGCGGCAGAGATGCACGGATACACGCTCGACGCTTTTTGCGGGTTGCGGCTGCAAGGACTAGTCCATGCCGAAAGCCTGCCCTTATTCGCCGATTATGCTCAAGCGATTCAGCGCGGCGGCCTGTTCGATATGCTGGCGCAGCATGTGCGGCGGGACGGTTCGCTCATAAGCGTCGAATGGCGCGCGGTGGCGCTCAAGTACGAGGGCCGCACCTGCGCGTTGGCCGTCATCCGCGACGTGAGCAAACGTGTCCAGACGGAACGCCAGCTTCAGCAGCGAGTGCGAGTGCGCGTGCAAGAACAATCCACCCTGCTCGAAATCTTCCAGACCCTGGCCTCCACATTGGAACTGCAACCGGGCCTGATTCTTGACCAGCTGGGGGTCCTGATCGAATTCACCCGCGCCTTTCGTTTCACACTGGAAGATTCGACCCTGGTGGCCGTGGCCATGCGTGGGACAGAGCGGCTGGAGAAGCTTGTGCCTTTCCGCATCCAGCTGAAGGGCAAGGAGACTCAGGCGGCGCTGTTCAACGAACACCACCCCGTCCGCATTGCAGATCTATGGGGCAACGAACCTTCTGCAAAATCTCTGCGCAAACTCCTGGAGAATGATTCCGCGGCACTGCTGCAAGGCGTACAATCCTGGATGTGGGTGCCCCTGGCGGTCAAGGACCGGTTTATCGGCGGCATCGGCCTCGCTCACGCCGAGCGCAATTACTTCACTGCGCACCATGCCGACCTGGCGATGACGATCGCCAACCAGGCGGCGCTCACCCTGGTCAACGCAGAACTGTATGAGCATGCCCAGGCGCTGGCCGCCCTGCAAGAACGCCAGCGCCTGGCGCAAAACCTGCACGATGCCGTCAACCAGTCGCTTTTTTCCGCCGGGCTGATAGCCGAGGTCCTGCCGCGGCTGTGGGAGCGAGACCCGGAGGAGGCGCGCCGCTCGCTGGAGGACCTGCGTCGCCTCACCCGTGGTGCGTTGGCTGAGATGCGTGCGCTGCTGGCCGAGCTGCGTCCAATCACCCTGACCGACACGGAATTGGGCGACTTGCTGCGTCTGCTGGGCAACGCCTTTACCGGGCGGACAAACATTCCAGTGGCCGTTACGATGAGCGGCCAAGGCGGGTTGCCCGGCGAAACGCAGGTGGCCCTCTATCGCATCTGCCAGGAAGCGCTGAGCAATATCGCCAAACACGCCAAAGCCAGCCAGGTGGAGATCAACGTGCGCCGTGCGCCCGGAGGGCTGGAACTGATCATTCGCGACAATGGGTGCGGGTTTGCAACTTCCGAATTGACACCCTCCGGTCACTATGGGCTGAGCATGATGCGTGAGCGAGCCGAAGCGGTAGGAGCCGTGCTGACGATTACCAGCCAGCGGGGTCAGGGGACTGAAGTATCTATCCGCTGGGGAGCGCAGGAGGGTTTATGAACGAAACTCCATCCCGGCCCATTCGCGTCATGCTGGTTGACGACCACGCCATGGTGCGCCGCGGACTGGCAACCTTCTTGAAGGTTTTCGATGATCTGCAACTGGCGGGCGAAGCCGAAAACGGCGAAGCGGCCATTCAACTCTGTGCTGAGGTCTTACCGGACGTGGTTCTGATGGATATGGTCATGCCCGGTTCCGATGGCGTGAGCGCGACACGAGCCATCCGCCAGCAGTTTTCACAAGTGCAAGTCATTGCGCTGACCAGCTTTAAGGAGGGGGACCTTGTCAAGAACGCGCTGGAAGCCGGAGCCATTGGCTATCTGCTTAAAGATGTCTCTGCCGACGAGCTCGCCCGGGCCATCCGTGCCGCACACGCCGGGCGTGCCACCCTGTCTCCCGATGTTGCCCAGGTCATCGTCCGTGCCGCCGGGCAGTCGCAAAAGCCTGGTCTCGATCTGACGGAGCGCGAACATGAAGTGCTGGCCCTGATGGTTGAGGGTTTGAACAACACCCAAATCGCCGAAAGACTGACCGTAAGCCCATCCACAATCAAATCCCACGTCAGCAGTATTCTTACCAAGCTGGGTGTGTCCAGCCGGACCGAAGCCGTGACCCTGGCATTGCGTCACGGACTCGCCACCTAACCCCAGGTTTCATCTCCCCCAAGTGGCGGAGGCAAACACTCCCCAGCCGACGGATGTGGCCGGGGAGCCTTTGTTGTAGGGTGATTCTATGATCCGCATATATCTGGCTGATGCTCAACGCGAAGAGCGCTCGGCCCTGAGTCTGCTACTCCTGGATCTGAAGATGGAAGTAGTCGGCGAAGCGGCCGATTGGTCAACTACATTGGCACAGGCACCAGGCAGCCGCACCGATATGCTGTTGGTGGATTGGGCTTTACTCCCAATTGCATCGAGTGAGGCTCTTGGAGAACTCCGAAAGGCCTGCCCGGCCGCGGTGGTCATTGTCCTCATCAGCTACCTGGACGCCCGTCGGCAAGCCGCGCTCTCTGCTGGTGCCGATGCGTTTATCAGCAAAGGGGAGTCGCCTGAGCGTGTGGCCGAACGCCTGCAAGCCGTTGCCGCGAGCGTTCCTGCTGGTTGATTCCACTTGCCGGACAGCAAGGACTGCAAGAACCGGCGCATGATGCTGCCCCGAGCGCCGGCGTGAACTGGGACAGCTCAAATGAATGCAATTGCGTCACTTGGTTTGGCGCGTCCCCAAATGGACTGAAAGAATAGGGACAGCATGGCACTCCATCCCCCCTCACAACCGTATCCGTGGACATTTCGGCGCGTTATGTGGGGGACTCTTGTCCTCGTTCTTGTCGCCCTTAGCTTCTGGCTTCTCTATCGGTTCAGCGAAGTTGTCTTCATCTTGTTTATCGCCATCGTGATAGGCACGGTGATCAGGCCAGTCGTCACCTGGTTGCATCGACGAGGACTCCCCCGGACCGCGGGGGTCCTTCTCGTCTACCTCCTTCTGCTCGCCCTGCTCATCTGCTTCGTGGTATTGCTATTCCCATTGATTGTCGAGCAAAGCACAACGATTGCTGCCGCAGTGCCGGGATACTACCAGAGCCTGCGCCAATGGATGGTTAATGATCCCAATCAATGGATAGTGCGCTTAGGTCAGTTTCTCCCAGCCACAATCTTGGGGCAGGCTGCGGCACAACAAACGGGACCGCAAATGCTGGCTTCTGGCGGGCAAGCGCTGGGTTACGCGGCATCGGCGGCTAAAATCATCGCTCAAGTCATCTTTGTGACCATAGCTGTTCTGCTATTGGTCTATCACTGGACGCTCGATGGGCCGCGTACCATCCAATCCTTGTTGCTGCTGATCCCAAAGGGTCGGCGCGAGGGCACTGGCGAGCTGATTACGTCGATGGAAACCAAGGTTGGTTTCTACGTCGCCGGACAGGGCATCCTTTGCCTGTTCATAGGGGTCCTGGCGCTGGTTGCCTACTTGATTATCGGCTTGCCCAATGTCCTGGTCCTGGCGCTCCTGGCGGGTGTGATGGAGGCAGTACCACTGATTGGGCCTTTTCTTGGCGCGCTTCCTGCGGCGCTGGTTGCCCTGTCCATAGCGCCTAGCAAGCTGCTCTGGGTCATCGTCTCCACGCTTATCATTCAAGAAACGGAAAACTACTTGCTGGCGCCGCGCGTCATGCGCGAGACTGTGGGGGTTAATCCATTCGTTACCCTGCTGGCGTTTTTTGCCTTTGGCAAATTGCTCGGCCTAGGCGGTTTGCTGATGGCGATTCCCATGGCGGCCGTTATTCAAATCTTACTCGATCGCTTTGTCTTTCATCGAGCAGCGGTGGATCCGGAGGCCTCGGTCGGCCGCGATTACGTCAGCCGCCTACGCTACGAAGCGCAAAACCTGGCCCAAGACCTGCGCGGGCAGGCACGGCTCAATAGAAACGGTTCGGACCTAGGGCTCAAGCAGATTGATCAGGTGATGGATGAGGTAGAGACTATAACAACCGACCTGGATGCCCTTCTGGCAGATGTTCATACCTCCGGTGCCCCATGACGAAGCAACTGGCAATAGCTGGTATGGCGGTTATGACCACGTTGCTGGCGCTGCTGCTGCTATGGCAGTTCCGGATTGTCGTTGTCTACTTGCTGATCTCACTAACGCTCGCGGCAGCAGTGCGTCCTTTGGTTAGGGATCTGACCAGACGGGGCTGGGTGGCGCGCCTGGCTGGGATTCTCTTGTTCTTGGTTGCCCTGGGCAGCCTGTGCCTCATAATCATTCTAACCGGTGAGGCCGCGGTCAATGAGATTCAACAGTTGGCCCGTACTGTATCGGTGCAGAATGAGTGGAGGCTGCCGATATGGTTGCAAGGCAGCTCCTTCCAACAGGCGCTGGCTGGGCGGCTGCCAGCGCCGAGCGTGCTCTTCGAAGCACTTACCGGCCAGCACGGGGAGTTCGTGCTGCCGGCCCTCCTTGGGTTCACGCAGGGCATGGCTGGCGTCGTGGAGGGCGTACTCGTCATTCTGTTCCTGAGCCTCTATTGGAGCATTGGTCAAATTCACTTTGAACGACTCTGGCTCTCGTTGCTCCCATCTGGCCAGCGCAATCGGGCGCGTGGTATTTGGGGGACAGTCTTGGCTGACCTCGGCGCTTACGTCCGCGGCGAGGTGATCCAAAGTGTCCTGGCCGGGCTGCTATTAGGCCTTGGTTTCTGGCTGCTCGGGTCCCCATACCCGGCGCTCTTAGCGCTGGTTGGCGCTCTGGCATGCCTGATACCCATGGTGGGGATGGCCTTGGCGGTCATTCTAGTGCTTGTGGCAGGGCTGCTGACCAGTGTGCCGCTTGGCCTGTTCACGGCTTTCTATGCGCTCGTCGTCTTGATTGCTTTGGGATTATGGGTCAAACCGCGGTTCTTCACCCGCCGATGGGATAACCCTATCCTGACCCTGGTTCTGCTCATTGCCCTGGCAAACGCGTTTGGCCTGGTCGGCATGATCGTGGCGCCACCCTTGTCGGTTGTATGCCAAATCCTGTGGGGCCGCCTGGTGAGCCGCCGCGCTGTTTCAGGGGCCGCGGCCCAGGTTTCGGACCTCAAAGAGCGGCAAGCACGCGTTTGGGACACCATCAGGGCAATGGATGAACCGCCTCTGCCTTTGGTTGCCAGCAGTATGGAGCGGCTGACTCGCCTAATTGAAAAGGCGGAAGCCGTTCTGCAAGTCGATCTACCGGTTGACCCTTCCGAGCAATTCCCCTTTACACCTGCCTCCGGGACAGCGGATGGAGTGCCCCCTATTGCCACAAGACCATGATGTCTTTACCAGAGGTTGGGCGGCAGGAGGCCCGCTACGGCGGCACGCGCTACTGGGGTGGTCGGTCACAGAGAATCGTCCCGAGCTCTCGAGGTTGGCCTGATACACGTAGAGGTGTATGCGCATCCGCTGGAGGACACCCGTTTGCTGGAGGGGTAGGGTACCCAAACCGGCATCCACAGACTGGTGATAGTCGACAAAGAACCCATACCGGGTCCCACCACGATGGCTTGGATGGAAGACAACCTGGGGTCTTCGTGCCAGGACGAGTTGGGCAGTTCCAAGATCGAGGCCATTTCCTACCGGAAATGGGGGGCAGTTAACATCTGGGATGTGCTGTGCCCGAACCGGCCTGATCGTGCGGCTGGGCCCAAGAAAAAGGGTGGGGCATTAGATCGCTTCCCAGCACTCACTCTAACCTGCCCGTGGTGGCAGCTTTCACGAAATTGATGGATGAAGTCCTGACTCCCTCTTTTGCACCGGTCCTGGGCGTGGCGGGGTCTCCCCCAGGTGGCGGAGGCAAACACTCCCCGGCCGACGGATGTGGCCGGGGAGCCTTTGTTGTAGGATCATTCTATGACTCGCGTATATTTGGCCGATTCCAAACGGGAAGAGCGGTCCGCCCTTCGCCTACTCCTGCTGGATCTAAAGATGGAAGTAGTTGGCGAAGCGGCCGATTGGTCAACTACATTGGCTCAGGCACCAGTCAGCCGCACCAATATGTTGTTGGTGGATTGGGATTTACTCCCGAGCGAGCCGAATGCGGCTCTTGGAGAACTCCGAAAGGCCTGCCCGGCCGCGTTGCTCATTGTCCTTATCAGCCATTTGGACGCCCGTCAGCAGGCCGCGCTCTCTGCCGGAGCCGATGCGTTTATCAGTAAAGGGGAGACGCCTGAGGGTGTGGCCAAACGCTTGCAAGCCGCGGCAGAGAGCATACAGCCAGGTTAGCTGGGCGGATCCCAGGGTGGGTGAGGGGCTTGAAAACCGGCGCATTATGCTGTCCCGAGCGCCGGCATGAACTGGGACAGCTTTTTCAAAGGAAGAGGAGGACGAAACGATGAACAAAGATGAATTTGAAGGCAAATGGAAACAAGTCCGAGGCAAGTCCAAAGTGTGGTGGGGCAAACTCAACAATAACGATCTGGATCGGGTCGGCGGCAAGTACGACGTCTTGGTGGGCTTGCTTCAGGAAAAATATGGGTACACACGACGGCGCGCAGCCGAGGAAATCGACAAGCACATGACGGAGCATCAGGCGAGTCCGAAGAGGAAAACTGCACGTACGCCGAGCAAATGATCGCAATGCAGCCCGCAACCCATTCTCCTCTGAGAAGGAGTATGGGTTCCACAAGATCACACGGGATTCTGTGCAAGTCAAGCCAAGTCAGACATTCACATAGGAGACCGACATGAGCCCCATCCTCAACATCATCATTTACCTGGTCGTTGCGGCAATTATCGGCTGGCTCGCAACTGAAATCATGCACGACCGGTCGAACCTGCTGATCAACATCATTGTGGCTATCGTGGGCGGATTCCTGGCCGGTTACTTCCTTAGCCCGCTGTTCCATGTCCAGCCAATCGGCGTAGGTCAGATCAGCATCGCATCCGCGCTGATAACCCTGCTGGGTGCCGTGATCTTGGTGTTGATCGTCCACCTAATCCGCCGTAGGTGATAGCCTGGTTAGTTTTCATCTTTGTATAGATTGCGCCGAGCAGGGGTGCGTCACAGCACCCCTGCAAGTATCAGAGATCAGTACTTGAGCTTTCGCCAGAGAGCCTGCTCCAGGAGGCGAAAATGTCAGACAACAGAGTATCTGAAGTCCAGACAACACAAAAGGAACCGGAACGAGAGCGACGCATTGCTACCTTCAAAGCGACCCAGTTAGTCTGGCTGTTATTCGGGATCCTCGAAGTTATGATCGCGCTGCGCATCGTGCTAATGCTGATGGGGGCTAATGCGGCTAGCCCGATTGCTGTCTTTATTTATGGTTTCACCGGATTCTTCTTGTACCCCTTTACCGGCTTGGTGGGGACACTGACAGCGGGCAGCAGTGTGCTGGAACTCTCGACCCTGATCGCCCTGGTGGTGTATGCCTTGATCGGCTGGGGGCTTGAAAGACTTGTCTGGGTGATCTTCTATCGCCCGGCGGCGCCCATGGTGGGCGTCACGAAAACAACGAGCAGCGATCAGCACACTGGTGAATAAGGAGGAACCGGAAGGGACATTTTGGGCTGACAACAAATCGGATGTATGGACCAACGGGGCCCTTCTTAGCCATGTTGTATAGACCGTGAGGGGGTTTGTCAGCCGGCGAATCGGGTTCTCGACACCCACAGAAGCAGACCGATTGAAGCTTTCTTGGATGTATGTGGGCAGCGGGAGGCGTGACGGCTAGACCAGCCAGCGGGCATTCTGCTTCACCCACCTCTCCCGCAGACCGCAATGAGCGCTCATCATATTCAGTGATGAGATGAAGGAGAGGACACAATGGGAAACAACCTCGAGGAGCGCCCGTTCGACACAAAGGGTGCGAGGAGGAACTTTTTAATGGGCCTGGTGATCGGTGCCCTGGCCGGCGCGGGAGCGATGATGTTGCTTGCACCCCAATCGGGGAAACAGACGCGCGCCCAGATTCAGCTGAAAGGCACGCAAATCCGTGATCAGACAACCGACATTGTGAACGATGCACTCGCGCAAGTTCGTTCCGATACCCAGGAAATGAAGGCTGGCGTCCGGGAGAAGGCCGGGCAACTAAAGCAACAAGGCCAGGATAGCCTCGTCAAGCAGCTGGACCGTGTGTCTAGCGCCGTCGACGCCGGGAAAGCGGCGGTCAAGGCTGCGTGAGACATAATCCGCCTCCCTCCTAGCGCGTGATAAGGGTCACTGGACCCGAGGCCTGTCACTTAGTCACGTAAAACAGGAGAATCATCATGCACATCATCAGAAATATAGGCTTCCTGTTGTTAGCCATCTGGCTCATCCTGACCGGGCTGATAGCCTTGTTGAGCTTGAGTTTTTCAGGCCTATCCATAATTATGGGAATCCTCGCCATCGCAGCCGGCATCTTCATCCTGCTGGACCGCTAGGTGAGGCGCGCTGCGTCAACATGGGGTGAGGCAACCAAGAAGTAGAACGTAGGGAAAGAGGGCGGAGGAAGATGCGCGTGTCTCAGCCCTCGCCATGGAGTTGCTCAGCCAGGAAGGGGACCGGCCCCGGTAGCGCGGGTCCTGGCCAAGCGCAAGCGACGGCGCTTTACCGCCAAATGTGAGTTACGCTTCCTTTAGGAAGCGGAGCAGTGCGCAAATGGTGAATTGGGCTCCCTCTTCCTGCAGGGAAAAACTTTGCCCCTCGCGAGCAAGTGGCGAGACGGGTTGGGGCAGGCCGGTTGAACGGCTTGGCGGTCCCAGCGGCGGGGGGCGCAATGCGGATCTTCGGGCGGCCGAACTGGCCCAACTTCCCTCATAGTTGTGATTGAGAGGGTTATGCGGATCCATTTTTGGGTTCCTGGCCCAGAGGAGTCCTATGATTCATCAAGTAACCAAGGCCCGCAACCTTGGGCGATCTCTGGGGCTAGTGTCCGACCAAGTTGGCTCGATTCGAGATCGCCCTGGGGGACGGAAATAGGCTTGAAGGGCGGAGAGCAGGAGAACCCTCGAATCCACGAACCTCAATTCGTCTCCTTGCGGTCGCCAGATCAGACGGGTTAATTCAAAAGCAGGCGGACACTCAAAAACCGAGGGATTGCGATCCAGGCACTCACGCCGCGGACTCGGGGCGCTGGGCGAACAGTTAGGCCGTCCTTCCGGGCCCTCTTCCTCGAGGAGCGCGATAGCCCCGACTGACTGGTCTGATCCCGCTTCGCGGGTGAGAGAGCGGAATGGGGGGGACCACAGCAGGGCCGCACAGGAACTGCTTTGCAATCAGAAGAAAACCTCGAGCGCGATTGTCCGACGGCGTCCCGCAAAGCTTGGCGCGCCGAGCACACACCCCCATGCAGCGGAGATCCATCCCTAGCAGGGTGCTGAAGAAACCGGGAAAACCAGACGAATCGGGTACATGACAGTCCTTGATCTCACTCCAATGCGGTTGACTTCTGGACCGGGATCTCCACAGAGACCTTCTCGAGGAGTTCGTGCGTCTGATTCTTTCACCTCCCCGTGTGCTCCGAGGCTACGCCGCCATCGCCTGAATATTGCGCATCCGCACCAGGTCGAA
>Ga0187865_1002038_pt1 | contig 20728 bp, 16 predicted proteins | sample June2016WEW_11_1_2_FD_132989 | JGI IMG/M metagenome (GOLD analysis project Ga0187865, IMG submission 132989) | Peatland microbial communities from SPRUCE experiment site at the Marcell Experimental Forest, Minnesota, USA - June2016WEW_11_100 | ecosystem: Environmental > Terrestrial > Soil >...
AACTCCGGCAGAAATCCCATGAGCCGCGTCATCCACAGCTCAAAGTACGTGAGCGGCATCCACAACGCCGGGCCGCGCAGTTCCTGCAAAACCGCCAGACTCAGCCGAAACACCGCGTCGCTCGCCTCGCGGTCGGGCATCAACTCGTCGAGCAACTCAGCGACGTGTCCCAGCGCCACCGCCCGCGCATAACTGACCTCGCTGGCCAGCGGCGATTCGATCACTTCACAGGAGTCGAGCCGCGCCAGTTCCTGCCCCTCGCGGTCGTCGTAAAACGCCCGCACATACGTGAGCGGCTCAAGCGCGCCTCCGAAGCGGCGTCTCGACTTCATGGCCGCGCGCGCCACGCCCTTCATCTTGCCTTCCATGCGGGTAAAGAGCGTAACCAGCAGGTCGGACTCGCGCAGCGGATACGTGCGCAGAACGATCGCTTCCGACTCCTTCAGCGCCATGGAAGGTCAACAGGTTAATAGATGATTGTAATGGAGACGAGCGGCTTTTGGCTCTTAGCTTTTGGCTTTTAGCTCGTGGCTCGCAGCTCGTAGCTTCTCGCCGACACCTGCCAAAGGCCAAGAGCTGCTCTACCGCCCGAAGTACTTCGCATTCCGCTCGGTGTACTCTTTCCACTTTTCCGGCAGATCGTCGAGCGCGAAGATGGCCGAGACCGGGCACACCGGCACGCAGGCGCCGCAGTCGATGCATTCCACGGGATCGATATACAGCATCTCCTCGGTCGCGAACTTGTCGGAGTCCTTCTTGGGATGAATGCAATCCACCGGGCAGGCGTCAACACAGGCGGTGTCTTTGGTTCCGATGCAGGGCTCGGCAATTACGTAGGCCATAGAATCTCATGCTCCTTGGGCGCAGGGAGGGCAATTGACTCGTTATTCTAGCAAGAACACAGCTGTGGGTACAGGCAGCAACCACTCGGCAGCAGCTTTCCCAGGTCGAAAAGCGCATAAGCGACTTTCAACTGACGGGAAATGCATCTGCACCTTGTGCGATCGCTTCAACAGCTTCCACATGCGGCACTGGAATAGCGGGAATCCGTCCAGGCGCGCCGCGCCAGGCGCCCGCCTTGAACCCTTCCCTTACGAGTTCGAAGATGGTTCGCCGATTTTGCGCAATCACCTTCAGCCATGCCATTTTCCCCAGCATGGGGAAATAGATGCCGCGGAAACAAAGCCGCGCAAGGAAGATGTTGATGCGATAACCCAAGGGCTGATCATTCAGCGATTCGACCGCCTGCGCCAGCGCCTCCGGACTATAAGCCTGCTCCCAGCCGTGATTCACTTCGGCATGGGCTTCTTCGATGGTCATTTTCAACGGCGTGTGGGCCATGGCAAACGGGATGAACTCCTGCCAGTGCTTGGGCCGCGTCAACCGACCAGCTGTCTCCAGTCGCTTGTAAAGCGGCGTTGCGGGCAGCGGAGTCAGCAGACCAAAGATCGGCAGACCCGGAGGCCAGGTCCGAACTTGTTCGAGGGTGCGCTCGGCGACTCCGACGGTGTCGTTGTCCATGCCAAAAATAAATGACGTAATAGCGTACACATTGCGTTGCGCCAGCCGCTCCAGCACCGCCGCATACTCACCCGGCTTGTTGAATCCCTTGTTCACGTCCTTCAGATTGGCCGGGTCGATGGACTCCATGCCGATAAAGATCCACTTGCCTCCGGATGCCGCGATCAGGTCCACCAGTTCCTCGTCGCGCAATAAATTGGCGCTGATCTGCGCCACCCAATGCACCTGCGCGCCAGCGGCAATGATGTCGCGCAGCAGCGACTTCGTTCGCTTGATGTTGATGGCGAAATTATCGTCGATGAAGAACACCGCCATCTGGCCCTTCTCGCTGCGGGCGCGGGCCTTCAACAACAGCAGTTCATTCACCACGCTCTCATTGGTGCGGAAGCGAATCGAGTCCCCGAAAAATCCGGTCACGGTGCAGAACTCGCAGCCGTAAGGGCAGCCTCGTCCGGATTCGACGGGAATAATGCGAAATGATCCCCAGCCTTCTCCGATTTTCTGGAGCAGGGCGGTCGCGGCCTTCGGCACCAGATTGAACTGCTTGAGATCGATCGACTGCCACGGAATCACCGGGTATTCCTTCAAAGACGGCTTGCTCTCCTTGCCAAAAGCGTCCACCGGCGCATAAACGTCCTTAAGCTCACCACGGGCAGCATCCTCAACAATCAGCGGCCAGGTCGCATCGGCTTCCCCCAGAGCGACAGCGTCGGCGTGGCGCGGCCCGCCATCTCGACCGAGTGCCTCGTCGGCCATCTCCGTCACGTGAGGGCCGCCCATCACCACCGGAACTCCCGTGGCCCGAACCGCATCCGCCATGCGATACGCCTTGGCAATCATTCTGGTCATGGCGCCGATGCCGACCAGTCCAATATTGTTGTCGCGCACAAACTGCGCGATCCCCGCTTCATCCATGGGGTGGGCGTTGCCATCCACCAACAGCACTTCGTGGCCAGATGGAGTGAGCGCCTGCAGCAGAAACATCCACAGATGCGGCATGAAATTACGTGTCACGCCGTTGTCGGGGTTGTAGAGCAGAATTTTCATAGGGTTTTAGCGATTCCGCAAAGCGAGGTTTTGCTGCGTGCTTGGTCGAGGGAAGAAATCGACAACGCCAGGGCGACAGCGTCCCTTGGCGCCCAGTAGATTGGAAATGTTCGTTTGAGCGTACCCCAGCGCACATTGTACACCGCGATCGCTAGGCCGATACCAGATCACTTGCGTTCGAGGGCTCATACTCGACAATGTACCCAGCCACGGCGCTCGCGGCCACGGTCAGCGGCGACGCCAGGTACATCTGCCCCGGCCCGCTGCGTCCGGGAAAGTTCCGGTTTTGCGCGCTGATCACGATCTGCTCGGGACGCGTCGATACTCCCGGCCCCGCATTGATGCACGCGCCACAACTCGGCTCGATCACGCGCGCGCCCGCCTGCTCGAAGATTTCCAGATAGCCACGACGTTTCGAATACTCGCGGGTTTCCTGGGAGCCGAACTGAATCCAGAATTCGACATTTTTCGAAACTCGCCTGCCCTGCTTCAGCGCATCGGCGAGAACCGACGCGTACATATCCATGTCTTCATTCTTCCCCGCCGTACAGGTTCCGCCATAGGCGATTTCAATCGGCACGCGAGCGCTGAGTTCGCGGATGTACTTGCCATTGCCCGGATCGCCCGGAGTAGCGACCATGGGCGTGATCTCAGCCGCGTCGAGTTCGATTACCTGGGCGTATTCGGCGTCGGCATCGCTCTCGAGGCCTTCGATCATCTTCTCGATTTCGGCGCGCTTCATACACCGGCGCTCGACCAGAAACTCGACCACCTTTTCATCCGGCGCCACGATGCCGGTAAAGCCTCCGATTTCCGCCGCCATATTTGTCATGGTGGCGCGCTCGTCCACCGAGAGCGCCTCCACCGCTTCCCCCGCATACTCCATCACCTTCGCCAACGCCTTGCCGCTGCGCACGTAATCGAGGGAGAGAATCTTCAGGATGAAATCTTTCGCGGTGACGTTCGGATGCCGTTTGCCCCGGATGACGACCTTGACCGACTCCGGCACCTTGACGCGAACGTCTTTCGTAATCCAGGAGTTGAATACGTCCGTCGTCCCGATGCCGAAGGCGATGCATCCGATAGCGCCGACGTGCGGCGTGTGCGAATCGGACCCAACGTTCACCTGCCCCGGCAGCGCATAGGTCTCCAGCATCACCGAGTGGCAGATGCCCTCCGAGCCCTTCCGGTCGGCAAGTTCGCCGTGCAGTTTGATTCCCTGCTGCTTTGCGAAATCGGCCTGTTTCAGCTTGAGTTGCGTGGCCAAATCGAGCAGCCCCATTTTTTTCTTTTCTTCCGAGATCACTTCATCGAGGAAGGTGAGATGGTCGCGGAAGAAGCGGATGCTCGAGGCATCGTTCACCGGGACGTTCTTGCCGACGTTTTGCTCGTAGAAAATCGCAGCCATCGGCGTGACATATTCGTGGCTGAAACGCAGATCGACCCGGGTGAAACCAGTATCGCCCGGCTGAACGAAACGGGTGGGGACGGGGCGTGTGGGGACGGGGCTCTGCCCCGTCCCAGCCGAGCGCAGCTCGGCAGTCTCCAACGTCGGCGTGACCATGTGCTCCGCAAAGATCTTCTCCGCCAAAGTCATCGCACGCTTCTCAGTCTTGATCGGCGGCAGAAAAACTTTCCCCTGGATGCGCGCAACATTGAAGGGAAACAATCCGCCATGTTCGATCACCTGTTTCGTGATCTCGTCTTCCCCGGCGGTGAATTCACTGAGCGCGATTTCCTCCCCGGCACGAATCCGGTCGATCAAGGAAAAGTTGGTCGAAGTCAGCAACCCGAGGTTTTGGCAGTTCTGCTTGTAGATGCGCTCAATATTCTCGCCAATCGCGACTTGAATCCCGGCGCACATCTCCGCGTACGGCGACTGCTCGCGACTCGAGCCTTTGCCGCGACGCTTGCCGCTCACCGAGCACACGAAGCCGCCTTTCTTAACATCGCCGCGCCCAATCGGCAGCGTGTCGCCGCACCGCAAGCCAACATAGGGAATCTCGCCGAGCGTCCGGTCAAAGTAGAAACAGTAGTGCGCGGGTGTGATCTCGTCGGTAGAAATGTCGTCGCGAAGTTTGGGATTGTTGGCAGCGTTTTTTGTATCCCACGGCAGATCCCAACCCGCCAACTGCTTCTTGATCAACTCTGGGTCTTCGGTAAGAAACAGAATGCGCCCCTGCAGCCGCACCTTGTCGGATCGCTTTTCGATCTTGCGTTCAAGAAGAGACGAAATCACGCGATCAATTGTACCGCTTGCCTGTAGAGACGGGGCCTGCCCCGTCTCCGGCAGCGCGACAATGCTGAGACGCGGCAAGCCGCGTCTCTACGGAAGAACCTTCTAGAGTCTTCGATCCTTCGCGTAGGTGACCGGACTGGGCAATGGCTCCAACCCCCGGCCTGCGAAGATCTCCTGGAACTCGTGCAAGAGCGCGTCGTGCACCAATCCATTCGAAGCCACTGTCTCGCGGCTTGCGATCTGGAATTCGCCGCCGGAAAAGTCCGTGACCTTACCGCCGGTCTCCTGGACGATCAGCACGCCCGCCGCCGTGTCCCACGGATTGAGATTAAATTCCCAGAAACCGTCAAACCGGCCCGACGCGACATTGCACAGATCAAGCGCGGCCGACCCCGCCCGCCTCACCCCGTGCGTGCGCAACGTGAGCTGGTGATAGAAATAAATGTTCGGGTTCTTATGCCGCTTGTGGCTCGGGAAACCGGTGCCGATCAGGCACTCTCCCAGATTCGGCGCAGCCGACACGTGGATCGCGTTGTCGTTCAGCCGCGCACCACTGCCAAGTTCAGCGGAGAACATCTCGTCGCGAGTCGGATCGTAAATCACTCCCGCGATCCGTTGTCCCAGGCGCTCAACCGCGAGCGAAACGCAAAACACCGGATAGCCGTGCGCAAAGTTCGTGGTGCCATCGAGCGGATCGACGTACCACTTGTACTCGCTGCCGGTTTCGATGCGCGCTCCCTCTTCACCCATCACGTCATGAGTCGGAAACTGGTGGCGAATCCTTTCCAGAATCAGCGCCTCCGACTTTCGATCGGCCACTGTGACCAGGTCCACGTCGCCCTTATATTCAATCTTCACCCGCTGCCGAAAATAATCCATCAGCAGGCCGCCCGCTTCACGGGCTATCGCCTGCATCGGAGAAATCAGGTCCAAAGATTGATTGGATGTCATGCGACTTCTAGACTTTCATTTTCTGGAATGGGTACTGAGTGTATCTACGCTGTCATCCTGAGCGAAGCGAAGGACCTATGGATTTCAACGCCGCAATGCATAGAGCTGGTTTCATAAATGCCTTTCCGCCCGGAAAGCACGTCCCTCAGGGGCTAAAGCCCGCATTCTTCCGGGCCCTGAACGGCACGGCTGAAGCCGTGCCCTACCCAAAACCGATTTATAAAACCAGCTCTAGGTCTTTCGCTTCGCTCAAGATGGCAATTCAAAAATTGCCGCATAATTTCGGGCACGACGCTGGGTACTGGCAACTGACTACTTCTTCTTCCCGTCTTCCGCGATATACACAATCTCATGCTTGAAGATGAACAGGTTCGGACCATCCTCGCGTGTCACTCGCACCATGTTCTTGTCGTAGTACTCAATCCAGCCGCGGACCACTTCGCCGTCGGCCAGCTTCAGGTTCACGACCTTCTGCTTTTCTCCCAGCGCCTTCAGATAGGCCGCTTCTTCAAAAGTCTCGTCCGGAGGCGGAGTGCGCTTCTTGTTAAACGTGGGACTTCCTGGCTGTAACGGCATGTCGCCATTCTACAACGTCGAGCTGCAGGCTCAGGCTTTCTTCGTAGAGATAAAGAACGCCGCTTCCTCAGGACGCACCACCCGCGGCATCCACAGTGGACGGCGAAGGCCGCCAGGCCCCGGAGCGGGACGAGTGAGCGCCTTCCACCGTTGATAAACCGCAAAGGAAAGATTGGTATCGACGAAGATGTCGCCGTAGCGGTCGCCGGCGCTGGCCCGCTCCACGCGCACCATCTGGTGCCAGCAGTGCATTCCGCTGATCGGGTCGGGATGAACCGGGAAGGTAATGTCCTGGTGCACGCCCGCATCGCTCCACCAGACTCGTTTCGTGTCGGGATCGGATGTGTCGTAGGGCTCCACTCCCGAAATCTGGCGCATCTTCCATTGTCCTTTGCCGACTTCCTGCAGATCGACCCATGCGCTCGACATGCGTTCGACCTGATCTTCTTTATTAATGCGCCAGCGTCCCAGATGGTGAGAGCAGGCGACCACGCCCGGCGCAAGCCCCTCGGTGACCCACGCATGCAATACGAAGAAACCGATTTCGGTGTGGACTTTGAGCAAATCGCCGGTGCGAATGTCGCCGAGCTTCTGCGCATCCACCGGATTCACCCACAGCGGATTCTTGTGCGCGATCTCGTAAAGAAATTTCGAGTTCCCCGATCGCGTGTGAATAAGATGAGGCAAACGGAAAATCGGCAGCAGCGTGTACACCTCGCCGTTCGAATCCTTCGGCCATTCGACGAGTGGCATGTATCGCGGATCGAAATCTTCCGCCGGCTTTCCCATCGACGCCGCTTGCGCCGAGCGATGAATGTGGCTGCGATAGTATTCCGGAAGTGCGAATTCAGGCCACTTCCAGTCCGCCAGGGTTTTCGAGAACAGCTCAAGTTTTCGCGACGGCGTGTTGTAGCCGACGACCGCTGCGCCATCGACCATCACGCCAACCGCTTTGCCTTCTTTGGTGACCACGCCGTTCGCTTCGACTTTCGATCCGGAGAGATCGGCGGGAACCACCGGCTTCTCGTTCAGCCTGTGAACGTCGGTGGTCACCTCGTACGCGCCGTACTTGCGCATGTACTCAAGCGGGTTCAATCCCTCTTTTGCGGCGGCTTCGGGCAAACCCGGAACTGAATTTTCAAAAATCCAACCGTAGTATTCGTCGACCGTCAGTTTCTGTCCGGGACGATACGGCGATTCGAACCACTGCCGAATTCCCATCGAACCGTCGGGATCGATCGCCCACGATAAGTTGATCCAGAATTCATCTTCTTCCCACACTTCTCCCGGATTCGTCCGATATGTGTAATCGAATTTCTTTCCTTCCCTTTCCTGCAGAACGCGCAGCACGGGTTGGCGAAAGCCGATCCACTTTCCGGCGTAGGACTCCTGGCTCATCAGGTCGTGACGCTCGGAGCTGAAGCCCATGGGCAAAACATAATCCGCAAACCAGGCCGTTTCGCTCCAGGTCGGCGTCAACGCGGCGTGCAAGCCGACCTTCTCTTCGTCGCGCAACATCTCGATCCAGGAAAATCCGTCCGGATAAGTCCAGACGGGATTGAAGACCCGCGTGAAGTAGGCTTCGAGGCGACCGCGGCCTTCCTTGAGGAAGTGCGGAAGCAGGAACGACATTTCATGCGTGCACAGCGGCCACTCCTGCGGGTAGAGCAGTTCGTTCCAGCGCTTCTGCGGCGGCGGATTTTTGAACGGACGCGGCACAAACTTGTTCCACGCATTCAGATTGTGCCCGCCCGGCGTTCCCACGGAACCGGTCAGTACGTGGAGCAGCATCAAGGCGCGCGCGGGCTGCCATCCGCCCAGGTTGCCGGACGCGCTGCCCCGCCACAGGTGCGAGGCGAAGCGACTCCCAGCAGTCGCGATTTCGCGCGCCGTTTTGACGATGACTTCCGCCTTCACTCCACTTTCCTTTTCCGCAAACTCCGGCGTGAACTTCGCGTAGTGCCGCTTCAGTGCTTCGATCAGAGCTTCGAAACTTTGGCCTTTGGCACGAAATCCATCGACTTCGAGTTCCTCCCAGTTGGTCCAGTTCTTCACGAACGTGGCGTCGAACCGATGTTCAGCGAGGATGACCATCGCCATCGCCAGCAGCACCGCTCCTTCGGTGCCCGGATAGCTTGGCATCCAGTAATCCGCCATGCTCGCGGTATTCGAAAGGCGCGGATCCATGACGGCGAGTTTGGCTCCGGCCATTTTTCCTTCGATAATGCGCTGGGCATGCGGATTGAAATAGTGTCCGGACTCAAGATGCGCGGAGAGCAACAGAATGAAGCGCGCGTTGGCGTGGTCGGGAGAGGGGCGGTCGGCATAGTGCCAGAGCAGATAACCCAGGCGCGCCGAAGACGAGCACACATTCGTGTGGGAGTTGTGACCGTCGATGCCCCACGCCTGCAAGGTGCGCTCCATGATGAAGTCGTGTCCTGGCCGGCCCACGTGGTACATCACTTCTTCGCCACGATTTTCCTGAAACGCTTTGCGGATGCGCGCGCCGAAAGTCTCCAGCACTTCGTCCCACGAAGTCCGCGTCCATTTTCCACCGCCGCGCGGCCCCGAGCGCTTCATCGGATAAAGGATGCGATCGGGATCGTGAATCTGATTGATAGTGGCCGGGCCCTTCGCACAAAGGCGTCCGCGGCTGGCGGGATGCTTCGGGTTGCCTTCAAACTTCGCGACTTGTCCGGTTGCCTTATCCACGTAGGCAAGAAGTCCGCACGCCGATTCGCAGTTGAAGCAGATGGTGGGAACAAGCTGGTAATGCTTTTCGACGCGGCGAGGCCAGGCTCCGGCATCGTACTCGACCCAATCGTCCCACTTCTCGACCGGCGGGCAATACGAAAGGTGGCTGCCGTCACGCTTGAATTCGGTCATTGCTGAATCTCCAATACTTGCTTTAACGATGTCGCAAACCTGCGTCGTATGTAAAAACGGGGCTTGCCGCGTCTCTACGGGAAATCAGCTGTTCGGCACGCTCTGGCCGGCCATCACGAAGCACCATTCAAAAATCAGAAGTCCCGCCAGCGCCAGCACGCTGGCCAGTCCGGCTGCGATGCGGTTGGGTGCGGCGAACAGGGGACCAATCAACAGAAGCAGCAGCGGAACAATTCCGCCCACCACAACCGCGCCGCCCCAGAACGCACGGGCGAACCGTCCGTGCGTCATCAGTCGAGCCCCGTAGCGCGCGTTGTCGGTGGTGTGCGGCATTGCGACCTCGCCGAGCAGCATGAGTAAATGCAGTCCCAAACTGATGACCAGCGTGGGAACCGCGACGGACACGGCCTGCGTCGAACCACCGATCGCGTCCGGAAGCAGCGCCAGCACCGCCGATCCGCAGAGCAAGGCTTGAACGATCAAATGTGCCGGCAGGAGCGGCGTTTGCCAGAGGTCGCGCCCTTCGCACTGTCCGAAGAGAAACGCGGTGTAGGCGGCGGCGCAAAACCCTACGAGCACCGTGGGCCACAACAGGACCGAGGTAACGACGGAAAATCCCGCAACCCCACCCAACCAGAACACGCCACACAACCCGCTGTATGCGATCAGAATGAACGCGCCCCGCGCCAGCCACGACTTACTTTGCGGAGTGAACACCACTCGGAGAAATCGTTCCTTGTGATCGAGATCCCAAACCAGCAGCACCGTGGTGAGAGCCGTGAACAGGAGCGCAACGGTTGCCAGCGCGATATCGCGTATGCGGTCGCCCGATAATCTTCCGAGCGCCATGGCGATGGCCGGCACGGCGAGCACACCGGAAGCGATGGACTTGGTCCAGCAGTAGGCCGGAACTTGCCATCCCCACGGACGCGCATGGGAAACGTCATAGGCTGCCAGAGCGTTCTCTTGCAGCAAGGGGCTATCGAGTGGATAGGCGGCGCCGCCACCATGCAGAGCCGCATTCCGCTGCGACCACATGTAAATCGATTCATGGCGCGCTGCCGTTGGAACAATCGCGCTCTCATCGGCATCGATGTAGTAGAGCCTGGACTGCGTTCCCTGCTCGGGCTTGCGCACGCGCACCGGTTCCCGCGCCACCAGTTGCGCAGTTTCACTTGCCGGATCGCTCAGATCTCCGGCAATGATGGCGTGTTCCGGGCACACGATCACGCAGGCGGGTTCCAGTCCGACTTCGGTGCGATGCGCGCAGTAATGGCACTTGGTGGCAGTGCCGTCGTCCGGATCCATGTAAATTGAGTCGTACGGACAGGCTTGCATGCAGGCTTTGCAGCCAATGCAGCGGTCGGAATTGAAATCGACAATCCCGTCCTGGCGCTGGTACATCGCAGTCACGGGACAGATAGTGACGCAAGGAGGCTTCTCGCAATGGTTGCAGCGCGTGACCTGAAACACGCGGCGCGTGTTGGGGAAAACGCCTTTCTCGACATACTTGACCCAGGTGCGGTTCACGCCCAACGGCACCTGGTTCTCGGTTTTACACGCCACCGTGCAGGCGTGACAACCGATGCACTTGCGGTTATCGATTACGAAACCGTATTTCATTCGAGAGAAGTCTCGACCCGAAAAACTCAATCATACTTGGGTCCGCTCGAAAGGGGGGTACATTGCTGAGGCTGCTCGCGCTCTTATTGAATCGTCATCCTGAGCGAAGCGAAGGACCTATGGATTTGAAATTCGTCATGCAAGAGATCCTTCGCTTCGCTCAGGATGACAGTTGCGATTTGGGTCGCGTTCTACCGGAATGCCACGCTAGATCTGGTAATCGCTATCTTCGATGATCCGTTGCAGGGACGCGGAAAGCGGCTCACTTCCGCCCGTGCCCTCCAGTTGGCGCACTCGCTCCGCTAACTTGTTCACCTCTGTCGCGACTGCGGCCAAGGCCTCGGAAAGGGGATCGTTGATCTGCTTGGGGTCGGTGATGACCACTCGTTTGCCTTCTCGAAAAATGATGTGTCCCGGCACACCCACCACGGTGGAGTCGTCAGGCACGTTGCGCAGCACGACCGATCCGGCGCCAATCCGGCAATTGCTCCCCACCGTAATGTTGCCCAGAATCTTCGCTCCTCCGCCGACGACCACGTTGTCGAGAAGTGTCGGGTGCCGCTTACCGTGTTCCTTGCCGGTTCCACCGAGCGTTACCCCCTGGTAGAGCGTAACGTCCTCGCCGACAATGGCAGTCTCGCCAATCACCACACCCATACCATGATCGATGAATAAACGCCGGCCGATCTGCGCCCCGGGATGGATTTCGATGCCGGTGAGAAAGCGCGCGACCTGCGACAACCAGCGTGCCAGCAGAAAGAAACCGTGGTTCCACAACCAGTGATTCATGCGATAGAACCACACCGCATGCAGGCCGGAGTAGCAGAGATAAACCTCCAGGCGCGACTTTGCCGCCGGATCGCGCTCCAGCACGGTGGCAACGTCCTCGCGGATTAGCGACAACAGATGCGGCATGTATCAGGCCGGAATTTGCGACGTCGGAATCTGCAACGCCTGGTTCCGGAGTCCTTCGAAGAGGATACTACTCAAGTAGCGCTCACCGAACGACGGCAGAACCACAACGATCAATTTCCCGGCATTTTCAGGGCGGCGCGCCACCTTCAAAGCCGCGACCACCGCCGCTCCCGAAGAGATGCCAACCAGCAGACCTTCTTCGAGCGGAAGCCGCCGCGCCATGTCAATGGACTCGTCGTTGGTTACGGTAATGACTTCGTCAATGTAATCCCTGCGCAGGATGCTCGGGATAAAACCGCCACCGATGCCCTGAATCTTGTGTGGCGCCGGCGTTCCCCCGGAAAGCACCGCGCTATCTGCCGGCTCCACGGCCACCGCCTTGAACGACGGCTTTTTGGGCTTGATGTATTCGCAGATGCCGGTGAGGGTTCCGCCCGTGCCGACGCCGGAGATCAGAAAATCGACGCGTCCGTCGGTGTCTTCCCAAATCTCGGGACCGGTGGTTTCGAAGTGAATCCTCGGATTCGCCGGGTTGTCAAATTGCTGGAGCATGTAGGCGTCTGGAGTATTCGCAAGCAATTCCTCGGCCTTCAGAATCGCTCCTTTCATTCCCCGCGGACCCGGCGTAAGAACGATCTCGGCGCCCAAAGCCAGCAGCAGCACGCGCCGCTCCAGGCTCATGGTCTCGGGCATGGTGAGGATGAGCTTGTAGCCTTTCACCGCCGCCACGAAGGCGAGGGCGATTCCGGTGTTGCCGCTGGTCGGTTCGATCAGAACGGTTTTCCCGGGCTGAATCCGGCCGGCACGCTCGGCATCGGCAATCATGCTCACCCCGATGCGGTCCTTTACGCTGGCCAGGGGATTCTGGCTTTCCAGCTTCGCCACGACTTCGGCAACCGCGCCCTGCGTAACCCGGTTCAGCCGCACCAGTGGCGTGTGACCGATCAGTTCCGTTACATCCTTTGCGATTTTCATGGTCGGATTCGACTCTCTCGTCTTTTGGAATCGGCGGTTCGGGAATCAGCCTTCCCGGCGCCGTTTAATACAATTAACTCTACTGTTCTGCTAGTCTATATCAAGGGATACAAAACACGTGTCCATTAGCGCTGACGCGGCTTTCGCCGCCCCATTCGCGCCAGGATGCGCCGCACTTTCTTGGGAGAAATCGAAAGCCGAGCCGCCAGTCGAGACACTTTGCGGCCGTCGCGCTCCCAGACCCGCGCGATTACGATCTCCGCAAATTCCTCGCTGATTTGCCGGAACGTCTTCTCGCCCACCGCACCCTGCGCCACGCCTTCAGCGCCGGATAGACACTTCCCTTACGAAAACTTTTCGCACCTAATGTCTGCAGATCCTGCCACATGTTGTTGTCGGGTTGATTCGCTCCGCAGGAGGCCCGCGCCAGATCATAAGCGTCGCCCGCTGAATCCGATATCAATCCATTTCCCAAGATGCGCCAGCAGGCGGGCGGCATTCTCCTGGGAGGGTTCGAGCTTGGCGATCAGGTGCTGGCGCGATCGAAGACACGCAATCCCGCGTTCGATCTCACGCGCGGCAACATGTCCCCGTAACTGCGAGAGGAAGCCGGCGTCAATCTGCAGGTTGGCGGGAGTTCTGCGCGCGCGCCCATGCATTGACGTTCTAATCCAATAAATCATAACTGGCAAGCGTTAGAAACTCCGCGAATTCCTGGCTCGTCGTCAACTCTTCGAGGACTGTGGCCGCCTGCCGCAACTTTTCGTCGTTGCCCAACTCCGCGCCCAACTCCGCCGCCCTCTGACGGATAATCTCCTTCACCATTCCTTCCGTCACCGGCCTGCCGTCCTTAAGGTGCGCGCCGTACCTCACCCACTGCCACACCTGGGCGCGGCAAATTTCCGCGGTCGCCGCATCCTCCATCAGGTTGTAAATCGGAACGCAACCCGATCCCTGCAGCCACGAATGCAGGTACTGTAATCCGACGTCGATGTTCCAACGCAAACCTTCCTCGGTGATATCGCCCTTTGGAACCTCGATCAGGTCTCGCGCCAGCACCGGCCGGCTGGCGCGCTGCGGCGATTTCCGATCTGAAGAAATCTGATTTGGTTCGGGCATGTACTTATCGAAAATTTCTTTTGCCACCAGGACGAGGCCTGGATGCGCAACCCAGGTGCCGTCATGGCCCGCGTGCACTTCCCGAATTTTGTCGCGCCGCACTTTCTCCAGCGCCTGTTCGTTGGCCGCCGCATCATTTCGGATCGGAATCTGCGCCGCCATTCCACCCATCGCATGGATGCCGCGCCGGTGGCAGATTTGAATCAGCAATTCGACGTACGAACTCAGGAAATGCCGTTCCATCGTGACCTCCGACCGATCCGGCAGAACGAATTCAGGATACTTCTGAAACTTCTTGATGAAACTGAAAATGTAGTCCCAGCGCCCGCAGTTCAGGCCGGCGGAATGGTCGCGCAATTCGTAAAGGATCTCGTCCATTTCGAACGCCGCCAAGATCACTTCGATCAGGACGGTGGCGCGAATCGATCCGCGCGGAACGCCCAGTTCGTCCTGGGCAAAACAGAACACGTCGTTCCACAGCCGCGCCTCCAGGTGATTCTCCAGCTTCGGCAGGTAGAAGTAAGGGCCAGTGCCTTTGCTCAGCAAGGTCGCAGCGTTGTGAAAAAAGAACAGACCAAAATCAAACAGCGACCCGGAGATCGGCTTCCCGTCCACCAAAAAGTGCTTTTCGTCCAGGTGCCATCCTCGCGGCCGCACCACCAGCGTCGCCAGGTTGGACCCCAGTTGATACTGCTTTCCCTCCGGACTCTCGTACCGAATCGTTCCTCGAATCGCGTCCCGCAGATTGTGCTGGCCTTCAATATTGTTACTCCAGGTCGGCGTATTCGAGTCCTCGAAGTCGGCCATGTAAACGTTGGCCCCCGAGTTCAATGCGTTAATGATCATCTTGCGATCGACCGGGCCGGTAATTTCCACGCGACGATCGCTCAGGTCCTTCGGGATCGGCGCCACTTTCCATTCGCCTTGGCGGATTCCAGCCGTCTCCGGCAGGAAATCCGGAAACTTGCCGTTATCGATTTCCTGCTGTACGGTTCGCCGCCACGCCAGCAGTTCCTGCCGCCGTGGCTCGAACCGAACCGCAAGCTTCGACAGGAATGCTTGGGCTTCCAGGGTAAGAATGCCAGCCTGCTTCTGGCTGTCAACGGAGGTGTTCTCAAGGACAGTAATGGCCTTCATAGGACAACATCATATCGCCGTTTTTGCCTTTTTTGGGGCGCAAATCGTGGGCACTAGGTCATTTCGGACCAGTGGGACCGGGCGGACAGCACGGTTTGCCCCAGAGCACATCACCAGCGGCAGCACGTCCACCATGGCGCTCGAAGGCTCCACTGAGGAGGCACACAGTTCACCGACGTCATCGATCTAATCGCGGAACCGGGCCATGGCCACGCCATCACGACCCCTGTGGCAATAGCGGAACCATTACTGGCCGATCCATTAACGATCGATCCATCGCTGATGTCTACTTGCTGGGAAGCATCCGACGAACTGATGCCGTCGGGGGACTAGCACCGGGAGGTCCGGCTAAAGTTGTCCTGCTAAACACTCAAGCGCGTTCGGTTGCTTTTGACCGTTCGCGCTTGTCTTCCCGCAGTTGCGCTGCTGTAAAGGCGCAGCCGCACGTACCGCATCTCCAGCTTGTAAATGCGCTGGTCACCAGGCTTGGCCCATCATTACTTGTCTGGGGTTGGTTCGCACGCACAGCCAGAACCAACTCACCACCGCACTTCGAACATTCACGTTTTTGCATAGCCCTCGTCAAAGAATGGGTCGCCCAGCCGCAGCGTCCCTGTGGTCTGCTCTCATCACTATCGCACAGATATCCGGAAAAAATGGTCGAGATTGACCGTTTTTGTGTTTCGCGCCGCTGCTATCTCGATGAAACGGTGGAATGTGCGGCAGTCATGAGCTGAGCCGAAGTGGTACGTCTGGTCAGAATTGGACGGTTCCATCCCGAATGCTTCGCCAAACTCTTCGCGAAAAAGGCGCACCCTTCTCGTCAGTACGGTCCGCCCCTTCCCGTGACCTGCCGGGACGCCGCAGATGTGCCGGCATTTGGGCCCTCAGCTCTCTTTCACGGCGTTGGGCCGGCTTCACATTCAGAACGAAGTGAATAGTCGCCAACAGGAAGTGAGGCCCGTCGGACTTGGCCACGAGCGCATCTACGGACTTCAAGGCACCGTCGGGCAAGTCCAGGTGGTCGATCAGCATGACAATGGGAACTTCCGGCCGGACTTGTTTGATCTCATCGGCGATGACTGCGCCATCCAGGAGGCCCAGGTGGTACTCGATCACAATTGCATCCACCGGTCGCGACAGGAAAAGCTGTAAACCCTCGTGACCGTTGGCCGCGGTTACCAGCTCGTATCCGTTTTCCTTCAACGAACCCAGTTGGGCTGGATCCCGGTGTATACACAGTAGAGTGCGGTTTGTACCCATGCCGGTCAGGTATACAGGCAGCCTTCCCACAATTCTGTTCAACATTGCTCAATGCGGAGGCCGGGTGCGCGATAATCAGCACGCTGAAAAGCCCGGGAGGTCTTACCTATTCTCAGGCGGTAATTCTAGGTCTTTCTGCGAACCCGCCGGGGTGTCCATCGCAGATTTGCATGATCACCGGCAACAAGCGGCTGGATGCTTCGTCCTTGGAAACGAAGGCATCGACCACCTTCCATATGTGTTCTGGTATCTCGTTGTCGCTGGAAACCATAACGATTGGAGTTTGTGGCCGGAGGCGCTTTATTTCGGTCGCGACCTCGTGCCCATTCATCTCGGGCATGTGGTAGTCGACGATTACCGCAGCAACCGCGCAGGCTGCCGCAATTTGTAAGCCTTGTCGAGCGGAGGCGGCAGTGAGCACCGCAAATCCCCGTCTTTCGAGCAGCGCTCGTTGGTAACCCAGCATGCTGTCATCGTCGTCGATGCACAGAATCGTTTTGCAGCTCGTGTAGTTGGACATCACGTAGTCTCCCCACTAGACTCCCCATACCGTGATGATCGACGATGTGACCCGGCCAAGACTGGTCAAATTTGCACACTTTTCGCGACAGTTGTTGTACAGGTTGATCTCTGGTCAAGATTGACCGTTTTTGTGTTTCGCGCCGCTCTACCTCGATGAAACGGTGGAATCTGCGGCAGTCATGAGCTGAGCCGATGTGGTACGTCTGGTCAATTTTGACCAGTCCCCAAGTCCCCTTTCGTTGAATACTAGTGAGAAGCAAATTCCACGGTGGACGCAACACACAGCATGGAATCCGGCGGGGCTCGTCTGCAAACTGGCCTCTCTCAACACCTGTGCTCAAGGAAGTTAGGGACTAATGTCGCTGCCAACAACGCCGCTTCCGGATGGAATATTGGAAGTCGTCTCCCCACGCCCTTTGGTACGAGACGGGGTGTCAGCGGCTCGCCCAAGACTGCAATCGAAGCCATCGCTGCCGAGTCGAATCGCGGTGATCGGGAATTATCTCCCGCGACATTGTGGAATCGCTACGTTCACTACGGACTTGTGCGAGGCCATATCCGCGGAGTACGGAACCGCTCGATTGTTGGCGCTACCAGTAAACGACACGGAACAAGGATATGACTATCCCGCCCGGGTGAGATGGTCGCTCGCTCAGGACGACGTGAAGTCCTATCAGGAAGCGGCTGAATTCCTGAACTTTAACAATATCGACATGGTGTGCCTGCAACACGAGTATGGAATCTTCGGCGGTCCGGCCGGAAGCCATATTCTGCACCTGCTGCGCGGCTTGAAGATGCCCGTGGTGACCACGCTGCACACGGTTCTGCGCGAGCCCGACCCGAACCAACTGATGGTCATGGAAGAGATCGCGGAGCTTTCGGATCGCCTCATCGTCATGAGCCAGCTCTCCTCCCAGTTTTTGCAGGAAATCTTCAAGGTGCCCGGCAGCAAGATCGACATGGTTCCGCACGGCGTTCCCGACCTGCCCTTTCTCGATCCGAATTTTTATAAGGATCGCTTTGGCGTTGAGGGAAAGGCGGTGCTGCTCACGTTCGGCCTGCTCTCGCCGAACAAGGGAATCGAAAACGTCATTCAAGCGCTGCCGCAGATTTTGTCCAAACACAACAATGTCGCCTACATTGTCGCCGGCGCGACCCACCCTCACATTCTCCGTCGCGAGGGGGACAAGTATCGAGCCAGCTTGCAGGCTTTGGCGAAAGAAGTAGGAGTGGAGTCGCGAGTGATCTTCCACGACCGCTTCGTCAGCCCTGAGGAAATGGCCGAGTTCATTGGCGCCGCCGATATCTACATCACTCCTTATCGCTATGAGGCACAGGTGGTTTCCGGAACGCTTGCCTATGCATTAGGTGCGGGCAAGGCCATCATCTCGACTCCCTATTGGCACGCGATTGAGTTGTTGGACGACCGTCGGGGCGCGCTGGTCCCCTTCCAAAATCCCGGCGCGATCGCACAAAAGACAATCGAACTTCTGGATACCCCCGCCCTGCGCCATGCCATGCGTAAACGCGCCTACCTCTTCGCGCGCGACATGGTCTGGAAAAGAGTCGCGCAAGGTTACATGGAAAGTTTTGCCCGGGTTCGCAGCGACCGCATGGAATGTCCTCGCGTGCAGTTCTCGGCTCGCACCACCCCAAAATCGCTGAATCAGCTGCCCGAATTAAAACTCAATCACGTAAACGCGCTAACCGATGACACGGGAATGCTGCAGCACGCGATCTTTACCATCCCCAATCGAGCCGAGGGCTATACCACCGACGACAACGCTCGCGCACTTATTTTCACCGTGCTGCTGGCGCAACTGGGTATGGACCAGTTCGGAAAAACCGAATCGGCCAACCCAGATTGGCCTTTTCGGTATTTAGCATTCTTGGAGCACGCCTTCCATCCAGAAAAGAAAAGGTTCCGAAACTTCCTCGGCTACGACCACCGCTGGATGGAAGACCAGGGATCGGAAGATTCTCACGGCCGCGCGCTGTGGGCTCTTGGAACTCTCTTGGCCAGATCCAAAGATCAGGGATTGAGAGGTGCTGCCGGGCGTCTGCTCGAGTTTTCCCTCCCCGCGGCTCTGGAATTCACCAGTCCTCGTGCCTGGGCCTATACCCTGCTCGGGATTCAGGAATACCTTAATTCGTATCCAGTAGACCGCGACGCGCAGAAAGTGAGATCCGTACTCAGCCGGCGATTGCTCGAAATGTATGAGTCGATCCGCAGCCCGGATTGGAAGTGGTTCGAGAACATTCTCGCCTACGGCAACGCGAGGCTACCCCAGGCCATGCTGCTGGTGGGCTCAGCTTGCGCGGATGATCGTATGGTTTCCACCGGTCTCGAAGCTCTGGATTGGCTTATGGAAACGCAGCGTTGCCAGACGAACCGCCACTTTGTACCCATCGGGTCGCAAGGCTTTTATCGCCAGGGTGGTGAAAAAGCCCGCTTCGATCAACAGCCGATTGAAGCCGCCGGCGCGGTTTCTGCGTGTCTGCAAGCGTACCGCGTGACGCGAGACAATCGTTGGCGCAGTCAAGCCTGGTCGGCTTTCAACTGGTTCCTTGGCGATAACGATCTGCAACTTCCACTGTATGATTCTGAAACAGGCGGTTGCCGGGACGGCTTGCATCCCGAGCGCGCCAATCAGAATCAGGGAGCGGAATCAACGCTGTCTTTCCTGATGGCACTCCTGGAAATGCGCTCGCTGCAAAAATCTGAAAGGCCGGAAAACCCGTCATGACTGTTCCCGAAACAATAATTATGAACGTCGAAAGCAATCACTACCCGCCACTGCTTCTGCGTCACCCCGGCAATCCCATCCTGACCGGCAAGGATTGGCCGTACTCCATCAACAGCGTGTTCAATGCCGGCGCAACCCTGCTGGCGGATGGAACCACTCTGCTCCTGTGCCGCGTCGAAGACCGGCGCGGCTTGTCGCATCTTTGCGCCGCGCGCTCTCGAAACGGTGTCGATGGGTGGCAAATTGATCGCGAACCGACATTGATGCCAAGCTCGAGGGATTATCCGGAGGAAATCTGGGGCATTGAGGATCCTCGCATCACTTTCGTGCCCGAACTGCAGCAATACGTGGTCACTTACACGTCCTATTCGCGCGGCGGCCCCGGAGTGTCTCTGGCTCTGACCAAAGATTTTCACAGCTTCGAGCGCTACGGCGTCATCATGTCACCCGACGACAAAGATACGGCGCTTCTGCCTCGGAGAATCAATGGATACTGGGCGCTCATTCATCGACCGATGACGACACTCGGAGCGCACATGTGGATTTCCTACTCTCCTGACCTGCGCCATTGGGGCAGACATAGGCTTATGTTAGAAGCGCGCCGCGGCGCCTGGTGGGACGCAAACAAGATTGGGTTGTCGCCGCCGCCCATTGAGACTTCCAGGGGATGGCTCGTGCTCTACCACGGAGTGCGGCACACGCCTTCGGGCTGTCTGTACCGACTGGGTTTGGCCCTCTTCGATCTTGAGAATCCGGAAAAATGCCTGCTGCGAGGGGATTCGTGGATATTTGGGCCGGAGGCCGAGTACGAACGCCGCGGCGACGTCGACGATGTCGTGTTCCCGTGCGGATACACGATGAACCCCGATGGCGACACGATCAATATTTACTACGGAGCTGCTGACTGCTCAATTGCTCTGGCTCGCGCTAGCGTGCGCTCTCTACTAGATTGGCTGGATGCCAATGGAAGTCGCGAACGCCGGCATCGAGCGGAAGATCTATGAAACCGCTGCTTCGGATTTTCCAGTTTTCCTTCGGGTGCCGTCACCGCCAACGGAGTGGTGTGTTCACGATCAAGAAACGGACGTATCAGGTCTGCTTGAAGTGTGGGCGGGAATTCGAGTATTCCTGGGCACTGATGCACTCCATACGGTCCTGCGTTGCCGATAGTCCCGATGCGCCGCTGAACAGCATTGGGCACGCCGAA
>Ga0187865_1002052_pt1 | contig 20551 bp, 18 predicted proteins | sample June2016WEW_11_1_2_FD_132989 | JGI IMG/M metagenome (GOLD analysis project Ga0187865, IMG submission 132989) | Peatland microbial communities from SPRUCE experiment site at the Marcell Experimental Forest, Minnesota, USA - June2016WEW_11_100 | ecosystem: Environmental > Terrestrial > Soil >...
GTGATTAAAGAAAATGGCGCTCGCGGAACCGGCGATCGCCACATCCAGATCCGCATCCTGGAACACGACGTTCGGCGACTTGCCGCCGAGTTCGAGCGAAACTTTCTTCAGATTTCCAGTGGCCGCGTGAACAATTAGCCGGCCCACTTCCGTCGATCCGGTAAACGCAATCTTATCGACCAGATCGTGCGCCGCCAGGGCCGCGCCCGCCGTCTCGCCGTACCCCGGGACGATGTTGACCACACCATCCGGAAATCCGGCTTCCATAATCAACTCGCCCAGACGCAGCGCGGAGAGCGGCGTCTGCTCGGCCGGCTTCAACACCACCGTGCATCCCGAGGCCAGCGCCGGCGCCAGCTTCCACGCCGCCATCAGCAGAGGGAAATTCCACGGGATAATCTGGCCCACGACGCCGACCGGCTCGCGGAGCGTGTAGGCGTGGTAGTTTACGCCGGGCGTGTACAGCACCGAGAGCGGAATGGTTGTGCCTTCGAGCTTGGTCGCCCATCCCGCCATGTAGCGGAACATATCGACGGCGAGCGGGACATCGGCGGCGCGCGCCACGGTGAGCGGCTTGCCGTTATCGAGGGTTTCGAGGGTGGCGAATTCTTCGAGGTGCTCTTCCAGCAAATCGGCCAGTTTCCACACCAGCTTGCCACGCTCCGACGCAGTCAGGCGCGACCAGGGACCGCTGTCGAACGCCTTGCGCGCGGCCTTTACGGCAGCGTCAATGTCCTGCCGATCGCCTTCCGCGACCTGCGCCAGAACTTCGCCGGTGGCCGGGTTGTAGGTTGGGAAAGTCTTGCCTGAGGCGGCATTCACCCACTTGCCGTCAATCAGCATTTTGCGCGGCTTGCCGATGAAGTCGCTGACCCGCGAATCAATCTGGATTGGGGAAATTGCAATGCCCATACATCCTCCTTAAAACGAGATCGAGTGAGAGAGGTTCGTTGAGGTGAACTGAACTGGGGAAATACTAGTCCCGCTGGACGGGGAAGGCAACTAGCCGCCCGCTACTTGATGTCTTTCATCGCCATGAGCGTACCGTAGTCGTGGCCGGAGGGCTCCACTGCTCGCGCTACCACTCCGGCAAAAGCTTCGCGAAATTCGGGAAACTTCGCCACCAGAGCCTTGATCACGGCCACATTTTCCTGAAACGCGCGCGCGGTATTCGATACATCGGCGGCCTGGTACTTTACGACCACGTCAAGATCGTCGCCCACGGCCAGCGGAAAGATTTCGGTCAAATGATAGACCTTGCCGCCGGCGCTCATATCCACGGTGTTTTCGTTCGCGGGCACATCGGCGGGTTGCGCTGACTGGGTCTCGTCGTAAAGCTTGTCGGTGGCGAGCGTGCTCATGAAGTCCACGGGAGCGGACAGGGCGATCGCCTCGCGGTAATACAACCAGGCGTTGTGATTCTGCGCTTTAGCCTTGAAATCGCGGGCGCGCTGCGTGAACCATGCGGCATCGTGTCCTGCCGCCTGCGAGGACTTGGCGTAAAAACCCGCCAGTTTCCAGTCAGTGCCTGTCTGCTGTAGGACGAAAGTCAGCGTTCTCGGATCCTGGCCGCCGTTCACGTCGAGAATGGTTACGCCGTAGTTGCCGGGCGGCAGATTGTTCAGGACAAATACCGCGCTGTCCTTCGTCTGACCCGACTTCCCAAATACTCCGCACAGAAATTCAGCGCGTGCGAGCGGTTCTGGGCCATCGACTGTCAGCAAAAAGGGCGACCGAACCGTTGCTTTTGCGCCGGTGAACGCGGCCTGGTTCTCTTTGACAGCGGCTTCGATGCCGGCAAAGCTGGATGCCACGGCGGCAATGGAGTTCTGCTTCAGGGCAGCCGCATCGCCGCGCGCCGACATTTCGAAGTAGCGCTTCGCCACGGCTTCGAGCGCGGTTCGTACGGAGACATCCATGTCCGCGGCGCTCTGGCAGGTCTGGGCGTGGGCCGATGCTCCCAGCAGCAGCAGCCACAGCCATTGTCGCCAGCGCCGTCGATTCCGGAGAGTGGGTTCCGAAGCAGTACTCAAAGGGAAGGCCTCCGCTGGCATTTTACGCGCAGTTAAGGCCGAGGGGAGTCTAAATGCTTGGAAAGGCTATACCTGCAATGAGTCTTTGGTCATAAATACGCAAGAAAGAAGGCGGTCTGACGTTCTACCAGCGGTGGTAAAATCAGGCAGGGCGCAGGGGCTGCGAAACCGTTAGCCGCTCGCGGAAACGGGGAAATTCTGATGCCGGGCACACGCAGATGGATTGTTTTGGGGCTCTTGCTGGCAGCTCCAGTCCTTCTTGCTCAGACTGCTCTTGCTCAGACTGCTGTCCAGCCGGCCGCACCGAGCGCCACCCCGCACCACAAGTCCCATAAGACCCAGAAGCCGGTCGTACTTCCGCCATTACCGAGCGGTCCGCTGAGTCAGTTGCCGATGGACCAGATTCCGGCAACCCCAGCGAAAGTCAGCTATCAAGGCGGGCTACTGACCATCTCGGCTCAGAATTCGACTTTGGGCGAAATCCTGCGCGATGTGCGCAAGCTCACGGGTGCTTCGATTGACGTTCCTCCAGGCTCAGGCGTAAACGAGCGAGTGGTTACGCACCTCGGCCCGGGAGCGCCACGGGATGTTCTGGCGGGATTGCTCAACGGCTCCGCGTTCAATTACGTGATGCTGGGTTCAAGCTCGGATCCGACGGCTGTTTCGAGCGTGATCCTTATGGCAAAGCCATCGTCGCCGGGAGATGTCCAGACCACCGCGAACGTGCATCAGAGCAATCCGGGAGCGACGCCTCCGAACCGCGTTCTCCCGCCTCTGCCGTTCAACCAGCAGGTCATTGTCCCGCAACCGGGGAACGGACAACCTGGGGTTGCTGGGGTTGGACCACCGGCGAATGCCGAAGGCGACGATAGCAAAGATGACGAACAGGACAACGCCGACGACAGCGCCGACGAACAGGCCCAGCCCCAGCCCGAACAACCTGGACAGCCCGGCATGACCGGCGCAAATGCCCAGGACCAACAGCAACCACCGGACCCGAACCAGCCCAACGCCGGGCCGAAGACACCTGAGCAGATTCTGGAGATGCTTCGCAGACAGCAGCAGCCCGGGGGGGCCGTGATTTCTCCCCCGCCGCCGCCCCAGCAGTAGCCGCCGTATTTCTGGGCGTCCAAGGAAACACTACTCCATAGACTCGACGGAAAGATTGCGGGGCGAGCTTAGTCGCCGCTCACGTGGTTTTGATGGGGTACCAACGCCTTAAGGACATGGGACGGCCGAGAGGGGTTGACGGCGGCCAATATACCGCAAAGCGCGCAATACGCGCCGAATACACCCAGAATCACAGTCAAGATTGCGGTGCTGCCGATTAAGAAAGCTACGAAAAGTGCGTTCACGTTACCGGCCCTTGCTGGCAGCCACCCTGTGAAGCGCGCGGCTGCAAACGATTTACTTTATCCGCATTTGACCCCCGCCGCTGTTAACAACTAAGATACGAGAATCGGACTGCGTATCTCCACTCTCCAACATTTTCCAGGACCCGTCCACGTTACGGAAGTCCATATAGCTTTGTGTTAAATGGCCATCACCAGGATTTCGGTGCGCGGCGCGCGCCAGCACAACCTGAAGAACATTGACGTCGAGATTCCTCGCAATACTTTGACGGTCATAACGGGTCTGAGCGGCTCCGGCAAATCCTCGCTCGCTTTCGATACGATTTACGCCGAAGGCCAGCGCCGCTACGTCGAAACGCTTTCGGCCTATGCCCGCCAGTTTCTCGACCAGATGGAGCGCCCCGACGTCGACTCCATCGACGGCCTCAGTCCAGCGATTTCCATCGAGCAGAAAACCACCAGCCGCAGTCCGCGCTCCACCGTCGGCACCATCACCGAGATCTACGATTACCTGCGCCTGCTCTACTCTTCGATCGGTGTGCCCCACTGCCCGAACTGCGGCAAGCCCATCACCCGCCAGTCTGCCGAGCAGATCGTGCAGCGCGTCATGTCGCTCACGCCCGATGACCGCGTCATGATCATGGCGCCCATCGTTCGGGGCCGCAAAGGCGAATTCAAAAAAGAAATGGAGAAACTCGTCCAGCACGGTTTCTCCCGCGCCCGCGTGGATGGCGAACTGGTGAACCTTGAGGACGACCTCTCTCTCGACAAGCGCAAGAACCACACCATCGAAGTCGTCGTGGATCGCCTGCTGGTGAAGCCCGGAATCGAACACCGCCTCGAACTCTCGGTCGGCTTGGCAATGAAACTCGGCGGCGGTCTCGTGCTGGTAGCCGTCGTCAACGGAGACGAAACGCTCTACTCCTCGCGTCTCGCCTGCCCCGACTGCGGCATTAGCGTTCCGCAACTTGAGCCGCGATCGTTCTCGTTCAACAGTTCTTATGGCGCCTGTCCCGAGTGCCACGGCCTCGGAAGCCGCTACGATCTGGATCCTGCCAAGGTGATTGTCGATTGGTCGAAGCCGCTGCTCGATGGCGGCCTGGGCCCCGGTTCGTCATCGCAGAACCTGATTCGCAGCCTGCAGTTGGTTGTCCTGGCCTACGGTTTCGACTTGACGACGCCCTTCGAGAAGTTTCGACAAGATTCAGAATCTCCTGCTGAACGGCGAGCCGCAGCGCGGAGGCAAGACAGGCTTTCTTGGGATCCTCGGCCACCTCAAGCAGAATCTCGAAGCCTCCACTTCCGATACCTATCGCGAATACCTGCTCGATTTCATGTCGGCAACCGAATGTTCGGTGTGCCACGGCAAGCGTCTGCGTCCGGAAAGCCTGGCAGTCAAAGTGAACGGCATGTCCATTGCCGATTTCACCAGCCTCCCGATTGCGCGCTCGCTCGACGCCGCGCGCAGCATCAAACTGACTGGCAGGGAACTGACCATCGCCGGACGCATCGCGCACGAAATCACCGAACGCCTCGAATTCCTGCACAACGTTGGACTCGGCTACCTGTCACTTGGCCGCTCCGCCGCCACACTCTCGGGTGGAGAAGGGCAGCGCATCCGCCTTGCCACCCAGATCGGATCCAAGCTGCGCGGCGTCCTCTACGTCCTCGACGAACCTTCCATCGGCCTGCACCACCGCGACAACGGGCGTCTTCTCGCCGCGCTCGAAAACTTGCGCGACCTGGGCAACACCGTCCTCATCGTCGAGCACGATGAAGAGACCATCCGGCGCGCCGACTATGTCATCGACCTCGGCCCCGGCGCCGGTCGTCACGGCGGCGAGTTGGTCGCCAGCGGAACGCCCGCCGAAATCATGAACTCGCCCGCCTCCCTTACCGGGGCCTACATCGCCGGACGCCAGCAGATCGCCATGCTCCCGCAGCGCCGCAGCCCGAACGGGAAAGCCATCGCCGTTTTAGGCGCGCGCGAGAACAACCTCAAGAATCTCGACGTAGTTTTTCCACTCGGCGTGATGACGGTTGTCACTGGTGTTTCCGGCTCCGGCAAATCGACCTTGGTCAATGACATCCTGTACCGCGCGCTCGCCAAGCAACTCTACCGTTCCCGCGAGGAACCCGGCACGCACAAAGCCATCCTCGGAGCGGAGCTGATCGACAAGGTCATTCGCATCGACCAGTCTCCCATCGGCCGCACCCCGCGCTCCAATCCCGCAACCTATACCGGTATCTTCGCGCAGGTTCGCGACCTCTACGCCATGCTGCCCGAGTCCCGCGAGCGCGGATACAAAGCCGGACGCTTCTCCTTCAACGTTTCCGGCGGACGCTGCGAGGCCTGCCAGGGCGGAGGCCAGCGCCGCATCGAAATGAACTTCCTGCCCGACGTTTACGTGCAGTGCGAACTCTGCGGCGGACGCCGCTACAACCACGAAACGTTGTCGGTTCACTACAACGGTTCTTCCATCGCCGACCTGCTGGAAACGCCCGTATCGGACGTGCTCCAGATTCTGGAAAACATCCCGCAGGTCAAGCAAAAGCTGCAAACGCTGGTCGACGTTGGCCTCGGATACATTCACCTTGGTCAATCTGCCGTTACCCTCTCCGGCGGCGAAGCCCAGCGCATCAAACTTGCCCGCGAACTCAGCAAGCGCCAGACCGGGAAAACGCTTTACCTGCTGGATGAGCCGACAACCGGATTGCACTTCGACGATGTGCGCAAGCTGCTCGACGTTCTCCACCGTCTAACCGATCTCGGAAACACGGTCATCATCATCGAACACAACCTGGACGTCATCCGCAACGCCGACTGGATCCTCGATCTGGGCCCCGAAGGCGGAGAAGAAGGCGGTCGCATCGTCGCTCAGGGCACGCCCGAACAAGTGGCGCGAGTGAAGAAGTCCTACACTGGCCAGGCGCTAACGTCGTATTTCAATGGGTCGGCAAAAAATGGGTCGGCAAGAAATGGCCCAGCAAGAAATGGCTCAGCAAAAAGCGTGCTCGCGCCCACTGGCACAGGAGAGCTCGCGTGAACTTTTCTCCTGACGATCTCCCCGAGAGTCCAACGCCAACGCCAATGCCAACTCCACAGACCGCGGATGCGCTTGTGGAGGGACGGGCGCCCTCGCCCGTCCAAGCCGAGCGCAGCTCGGCAGAGGCCTCAGGTCATAGCGGCTCCGGATCTCCTTTAGCCGCCAGTCACCTTTCTGACGGCCAACCCGCCGAAATTGTCCCGGCTCCGCCGGCGGATCCGGCGTGGAATGGGTGGGATGTCCTCCGCCTCATATTCCTCACCGTCGTTGCGCTCTTCGTCGGTGTGTTTACCGTGCTGCTCATCGCCCGGATCTGGGTGTACCCGCACACGGCCCTCGGCGAAATCGCTCGCGTCCCGCTAGTCGTCGTCGCAGGACAATCCTTGGCGTACCTTCTCCTCCTCGCATACATGTATGTTCTGGTTACGCGCGAACGCCGCCGTCCCGATTTTCTCGCCGCCATCCACTGGAACTGGCCTTCCAACATTGCCGTTTACGTGTTCGTGGGTTTCGCGCTTTCGTTCGCACTGCAAGGTCTGTCCCATCTGTTGCCGATTCCCAAAGAGCTGCCGATCGACAATTTCTTCCGCACGCCCGCCGAAGCCTGGGCGCTCAGCATCCTCAGCGTTACACTCGCGCCGCTGATGGAAGAGCTTTTTTTCCGCGGCTTTCTTTATCCCGTGCTCGCGCGCCGTTTCGGTTTGCCGGTTGCCGTCTTCATAACCGCGCTCGGTTTCGCCCTGTTGCACGGCGCGCAACTGATGTTTTCCTGGGGACCGGTGCTCGTCATCTTCCTGGTCGGCCTGGTCCTGACGATGGTGCGAGCCAAGAAAAATTCCGTTGCCGCCAGCCTGCTTATCCACATGGCCTACAACGGAACCATCACCGTGGCGATGTTCGCCGCCACCGACGGATTCCGGCATCTGGAGAAACTCAACCAGTGAAAAGGTCTCAGATGCCAGATCTCAGGTCTCAGGCGTCAGTGCACCACCGCCGCAGTTGCGACTCGCCGCTTGGTTGCCTGAACTTCGAGTTGGCAGTCGGCGGCTGTTCGCTATACCCTGAGAGCCGAGACTTGACACCTGACACCTGAAATTCATGTCCACTGCACGACAAGAGCTCTTGGAAATGCTGGCGCACAAATCATTTCGCCTCGGCGAGTTTCAGTTGTCGTCCGGCAGCACCAGCGACTATTACATTGACTGCCGCACCACGACGCTCGACGCCCGTGGAGCGCAACTGGTCGGCGAAGTTTTCCTCGATGAAATCCGCGAGCAAGGCTGGGAAGCCGATGCCATCGGTGGACTCACCATGGGTGCCGACCCCATCGTCGTGGCCGTCGCCGTCACCAGCGGGACCATGCACGGCTTCCTCGTGCGTAAATCGGAGAAGCAGCACGGCACCGGCCAGCGCATCGAAGGCTTCCGCGAAAAAGGCGCGCGCGTGGTGATCGTGGACGACGTGTGCACCACCGGCTCCTCCACCGTGCAAGCCATCGAAGCGGCCCGCGAATTCGGCTTCGAAGTGGTAGGCGCGATGTGCCTGGTCGAGCGCCAGGATGCCCACGGCCGCCCCAATGTAGAAAAAGCCGCCGCCCCCGCAAACTTCATCTCGATCTTTACGGCGAACGAGGTGCGGAAAGAGCATTTAGCAATTAGCCCTTAGCCTTTAGCCGCGAACAGCGAACGACCAACGACTGACCTATGATCCAAACCCTAGAATGGACCCCCCACGGCGTAGTCTTCATCGACCAGACGAAGCTGCCCACCGAAGAAGTGTACGTAACCTGCACCACGCACCAGCAGGTTGCCGACGCGATCCGGAACATGATTGTCCGCGGCGCCCCCGCCATCGGCGTTGCCGCCGCCATGGGCATCGCGCTGGGCGTGAAAAATTCCAAAGCGGAGAACGGCGCCGCTCTAAGAAAGGATCTCGACCAGATTTGCGAAACCATCCGCCAGACGCGCCCCACCGCCGTCAACCTGTTTTGGGCGATCCGCCGCATGACAGAGAAATTTGAATCTCTCCGCATCCGCCCCATCGCGCAGATCCAGCAGGCCTTGATCGAAGAATCCCAGCGCATGCACGCCGAAGATATCGCCGCCAACCAGGCCATGGGACGCCACGGCGCGACACTCATGCCGTCGAGCGGCGGCGTGCTCACCCACTGCAATGCCGGAGCGCTCGCCACGGCCGGTTACGGCACCGCGCTCGGCGTCATCCGCGCAGCCGTCGAGCAGGGCAAGAAAATTCACGTCTATGCCGACGAGACACGTCCCTTTCTGCAAGGCTCGCGCCTCACCGCCTGGGAACTGATGAAAGACGGCATCCCCACCACCGTCATTTCCGACAACATGGCGGGAGCCATGATGCAGCAAGGAAAAATCGGAGCCATCGTCGTCGGCGCCGACCGCATCGCCGCCAACGGAGACGTGGCCAACAAAATCGGCACCTATACCGTAGCCGTCCTCGCCAAAGAGCACGGCATCCCGTTCTACGTGGCCGCGCCGATTTCAACCGTCGATCTCGCCACGCCCGACGGCAGCAAAATACCCATCGAGCAGCGCAACGCGAGAGAAGTCACGCACATCGCCGGCAAGCAGATGGTCCCCGACGGAGTCCAAGTCGAGAACCCGGCCTTCGACGTGACGCCCGCAAAATACGTAGCCGCCATCATCACCGAACGCGGCATAGCCCGCGCGCCGTATGAGAAGTCTCTAAGCCAGTTGGCGCACCAGATCCAAGAAACTCTGACGTAGAGACGCGGCTTGCCGCGTCTCTGATGGCACAACCAAATCGCCGAACGCGTATCTAATTCGCAGATGCCGCCAATCACACAATCGTCGGTTGTCTTTCAGAGCGGCGGCAAGCCCATCCGCCTCGACGCCTACTTGCCGGAGACGCCTGACGGTCCTGTTCCCGCCGTAGTCGCGCTCTACGGCGCTGGAGGCAACGTCTCCGGCATGGAGCGCTACGCCAGCACGCTAGCTGCCCAAGGCTTCGCCGTCTACGTCCTCCATTACTTCGACCGCACCGGCACCGCATCCGCCGACAAGCAGACGATCATTCGGAATTTTCCGCTGTGGATGAAAACCCTCTGGGACGCAATCAGTTTTGTCGAAACGCAGCCGCAGGTCGATGGCGAGCGTATCGCTCTGCTCGGTTTTTCGCTGGGAGCCTACCTCTCGCTCGCCAACTCCGCCATCGACCATCGCGTGCAAGCCGTCGTCGAGTTTTTCGGAGGCATGCCCAAAGAAATGAACCTCTTCATGAGACGCCTCTGCCCCGTGCTCATCCTGCACGGCGAGGCCGACCCGACTGTCCCGGTCGAGGAAGCCTACCAGCTACAGAAGTTGCTGGAGAAGAAGGGAATCCCCTACGAAATCAAAATCTACCCCGGTGCCGGCCACGGTTTCGAGGACCAAACCATCTGGCGCGACGCAGGTCTCAGGAGCCTGCAATTTCTGCAGAAACACCTGGCCGCGCTCGAAGGCTGAAAAAATTAAGTAGGGACGGACACCTTCGTCCGTCCAGCCGGACGAAGCTCGGCACCAGCGGTTCATTGGTGGCTCGGTGAGGGGCGACCCCACGTTCAAATTCGTGAAAGACGAAACGGAGCGCTGAGCAGGCGCGCGGGGAGCATCACTACGGCCCAGACCAGGGCGAGTGCTCCGTGGACGGCGATGCCGACCAGCCGGAAGGGCAGCAACAGCAGCCACACGATCGGGTAGAGGATCAGCGCCAGCAGTGCCACGGGCCAGCACAGCACGAAGAGAAAGCACCAGAGCAGGAAGGCGATCATGAGGACACCTCCTCCTGAATATGATACGCAAGCGGAAGGGAAAAAGTTCGAAGGGGATGGAGGCTGCCGGGCCTTGCCCGGCTGGGCGGGCGAGACGCCCGCCCCCACACAGAACTGAAAACTGAGAACTGAAAACTGAGAGCTGTGAGCTGAGAGCTGTGAGCTGAGAGCTTCTCCACCTACATCGTCTTCAGTTCAGAACTGACCCGCAACTTCGCCTCGGTCGCTCGCTGGACGTCTTCGACCGTCAGGCCGGGAGCGATCTCTTCGAGCAGCAAGCCTTCCGGTGTGACCCGGATGTAGGCCATCTCGGTGACGATTGTGTCCACAACTTTCACGCCGGTCAGAGGCAGGGTGCATTTCTTCAGGATCTTCGGCTGGCCGTCTTTGGTGGCATGTTCCATGGCGACGATCACGCGCCGCGCTCCCGCCACCAGGTCCATGGCGCCGCCCATGCCTTTGACCATTTTTCCCGGAATCATCCAGTTGGCAAGATTGCCGAGTTCGTCGACTTCCATCGCGCCCAGCACGCTGAGGTCAACATGGCCGCCGCGAATCATCGCGAAAGAATCCGCGCTCGAAAAGTACGCGGTGCCCGCCATCTCGCTGACGGTTTCTTTGCTCGCGTTGATCAGGTCCGCGTCTTCCGAGCCTTCGAGCGGGTACGGCCCGATGCCGAGCATCCCGTTCTCGGATTGAAGAATCACGTCGATGCCCGGCGGAACATAATTAGCAATCAGCGTCGGCAGCCCGATGCCGAGGTTGACGTAGAATCCGTCGCGCAGTTCGCGGGCAATGCGCTTCACGATGCGCTCGCGTTTGTCGGTGTCTTTGGTGGTCTTGGGCAAGGTTGACATGTTTCCTTCGAGTCAGGTTCGGAGATGAGGAGAAACGCTGTTCGCTGTTCGTCGTTCGCTATTCACCCTCGGCGCGCTTTTGGCAAACAGCGAACAGCGAACGACGAACAGCGATCAGCGTGCACCAGTTATCCCGCTACTAACTTCGTCACAGTCCGTTTTTCTATTCTCTTCTCAAACAGTTCCCCCTGGAAGATTCGTTTTACGAACACGCTTGGCGTATGAACCATGTCAGGATCCAGTTCTCCGGGTTCGACCAGGTGTTCGACTTCGGCGATGGTGATCTTGGCCGCGGTTGCCATCATGGGATTGAAATTGCGCGCGGTTTTGCGATAGACGAGGTTGCCCCACTTGTCGCCCTTCCAGGCCTTGACGAAGGCGAAGTCGGCTTTCAGCGCGCGCTCCATGATGTAAGTGCGGCCGTCGAACTCGCGCGCTTCCTTGCCGTCGGCGACCACCGTTCCGACGCCGGTGGGCGTAAAGAACGCGGGAATTCCCGCGCCCCCGGCGCGAATTCGCTCGGAGAACGTTCCCTGCGGAACGAGGTCGAGTTGCACCGTGCCGTTCAGCACCATCTGTTCGAGCAGTTTGTTTTCGCCGACGTAGGTCCCGATGTGCCGCCGGATCTGGCCATTGGCCAGAAGCAGTCCCATGCCGAAGCCATCGACGCCGGCGTTGTTGCTGATGGTGGTCAGGTTCTTGACGCCCTTGTGGGCGAGAGCGCGGATCAGGTTCTCAGGATTCCCGCACAAACCGAATCCGCCCACCATGATGGTGGCTCCGTCGAACACGTCCTGGATCGCTTCTTCAGCGCTCGCGACAACTTTGTGCATAGCAGGAGAATTCTATAGGAATTTCACCACGGAGGCACGGAGAAGAATTGGTAATTTGGTAATTTGTAATTTGGTAATTTGAAACCCATTCTTCTCTGTCGGCGCTTCGGGTCTTCAATTACCAAATTACCCGATTACCAAATTACAAAATCATTTTCCCTGCCTCCGTGGTGGGTTTTTTCTCAACTGGTGCGCGCGCTCGAATTCCGCTGCCAGTTCTCGTGAGTCCAGATTCTCGCGGATGTGCGCGAGGCGTTGTTCCAACTTCTGCAGCGCGTCGCTCAGGTTCTTGCGATTGGTGATGGCGATGTCGCGCCACATCGAATAGGGGCTGCCGGAAATGCGGGTCATCTCGCGGAGGGCTTGTCCGCCGATGTCGAGCACGGGCGCGTCGGGGCCGAATTCGTCGACCAGCGTTGCTGCCAGAGCGATTGAGATCATCTGGGGCAGATGGCTGATCCAGGCGCAGAAGCGATCATGATCGGCGGGATCGAGGACGGCTATTTTGGCGCCCATCTTTTCCGCGCAGTGGATAAATTCCCCGCATTGCCCGGCGTGAACGTTCTGGCCGGGTAGTGGCGTGAAGAGCCAGGCGGCGCCTTCGAACAGATCGGCATCGGCAAACTCCACACCGGCGTTTTCCTTGCCCGCCATGGGATGCCCGGCGAGGAATCTATGACCGGCGTTTCGCCCGAACGATTTCACGGCGCGCTGGACAATATCTACCTTCGTGCTGCCGACATCGGTGACGAGAGTCTTCGCCGGCAGCGTTGGACCGAGCCGGCCGATCAGATCGAGGATCGGGAGCACGGGGGTTGCCAGCACCACCAGATCGCTGCCGCGCACGGCATCCGCGGGATTGGTGGTTCCAGCTTCGATGGCGCCGCAGTCCTGGGCCCGCTCCAAAACTGGAGCACGATCGCACCCGATGATTCGTCCGGCAAGCCGGCGTTTCTTCAGGGCGAGGCCCAGCGAGCCTCCGATCAAGCCGGTTCCGATAATGGTGACTTGCTTGAAGGCCATGGGTAATTTGCAATTTGTGATTTGTAATTTGCGATTTTGTTTTTTAATTACAAATCACAAATTATGGTTTACGCGATCTCGCGTCCAACCGCAGGCGCAATCATGCGGAGCTCGTCCATCAACTTGGCAAACTGTTCCGGGTAAAGCGACTGCGCACCATCGGAGAGCGCTTTATCCGGCTGGTGATGAACCTCGATGAGCATAGCATCGGCGCCAGCGGCAACGGAGGCGCGCGCCATGGGAGCCACTTTGTCGCGGCGTCCGGTGCCGTGCGATGGATCGGCGGTCATGGGCAGGTGCGAGAGTTTATGAATGATCGGAATCGCGGAAATATCCATCGTGTTGCGCGTGTAAGTTTCGAAGGTGCGGATGCCGCGCTCGCAGAGAATGATTTCGTAGTTGCCGCCGGCGAGCAGGTATTCCGCGGAGCACAGGAGTTCTTCGAGCGTGGCCGCGATCCCGCGTTTGAGCAGCACGGGCTTGCGGACCTTGCCGAGTTCGCGCAGCAGATTGAAGTTCTGCATGTTGCGCGCGCCTACCTGGAAGATGTCCACATAAGGCAGCATCAGCTCGATCTGGGAGATCTCCATGACTTCGCTGATCACGAGCAGTTTGAAATGATCGCCCGCTTCGCGCAGCAATTTCAGGCCGGCAACGCCGAGTCCCTGAAAGGAGTAGGGAGAGGAGCGGGGCTTGAAGGCGCCGCCGCGGAGCACCCGCGCTCCGGCTTTGGCGACCAGGCCGCTGACGGTGAACAGTTGCTCGCGGGATTCGACCGAGCAAGGCCCGGCCATGACGACGATCTTCCTGCCACCGATTTCAATCCCGTTCGCAAATTTGACCACGGTGCCCTCGGGACGAAAGCTGCGGCCGGCCAGCTTGTAGGGTGAAGTGATGCGGTGAACTTCCTGCACCCCCGGCATCATTTCGATTTCGCCGGCGTCGAAATCGGAGGGAGCCCCGACTCCGCCGAGAACGGTCTGACGCGCACCGGTGGAACGGTGGACTTCAAAGCCGAAGTGGACCAGTCGATCGATCACCTGCTGGATCTGATCTTCACTGGCCGAATCTTGCATTGCGACGATCATGAGTGCGCTCGTTTTGCCCTGCCGCGGGACGGTAACGCCCGATGCTCGGGCCGAAAGTGTTCTTGCCGGCTGCTGAAAAAGTCGAAATCGCAACGGCAGCCCCTAAAGGGGCGGTTGAAAGCTAACGAACTTACGGTATCGCTAAAGCGATACCCTGATACAAAGCAGCGATGCCCTGATACAAAACGCGAGTCTTTTCAGCAGCCTGCTAGTCATTCAGTTGCGAATCGACCTCCGTGTCGCCAGAACTGATCTCGGAGTCGGGAACGATTTCGTGCTTTTGAATGCTGCGCATCACGTCCATGATTCGTTCGTAGATCTGCCCGAGATCGCGCTCGGCTAATGGACCGGTGCTGCTGCGCTGCACATTGGCGATCACCTCGCGCTCGCGGTCGGGTTCGTAAATGGGCAGGCTGGTATTGCGTTTCAGTCGTCCAATTTCGACTGCAGCGGCAGCACGCTCGTTGAGCAGCGCCGCCAGTTTGCGGTCCAGTTCGTCGATTTTCTTGCGCCAATCGGAAATGTCCATAGAGGCTGTTCGCTGTTCGCTTTTGGCTGTTCGCTCCTGGCTCTTAGCTCACCCGTCGAAATCCAAAGACTACGGCCAATCAACGGCGCGCTAAGAAAACGATCTAGGATGTTTCGACAAAAAGCCAAAAGCTAACAGCGAACAGCGAGAAGCTGCCTTACAAATTCTGCCACAGTCGCGGCTTCCCGTCCGGGATTTTGTTCGATGGCGTGGACGATGGCACTGCCGACGACTGCGCCTTCGGCGAATTTGCCGACGGCGGCGAATTGCGCCGGAGTTGAAATTCCGAAGCCGACAGCCACCGGAAGCTTGGTGAAACGGCGAATGCGCTTGACCAGGGCACGGGCGTCTCCGGTCATCTGCTGGCGAGCGCCGGTGACGCCGGTGCGCGAGATCGCGTAAATAAAGCCGGTTGAAACCTGGGCGATCAGCTTCAGGCGCTGGTCGGTGCTGGTGGGCGCAGCCAGAAAAATAGTTGCGAGGTCGTTCTTGCGCGCCTCGCGCAGATACTCGGCGGATTCTTCGACGGGCAGATCGGTGATCAGCGTTCCGTCAATTCCTGCGAGCCGCGCCACCTGGCAGAACTTTGGCAGGCCCATGCGCAAGATGGGGTTGAAGTAGGAAAAGATCACCAGGCCGACGGATTGGGAATGCTCGCGGATTTCTGAGGCGAGCGTGAGCACATGCTGGAGCGACGTTCCGTGCTTGAGCGCTCGCTCGCTGGCGCGCTGGATGACAGGGCCATCGGCGAGAGGATCGCTGAAGGGGACGCCAAGCTCAATCACGCTCGCACCCGCGTCGATGGCTGCCAGGATGACCTGACGCGTGGTCGCGAGGTCGGGGTCGCCGCAGGTTACGTAGGCGATGAGCGATGGCTTCTTTTCGAAATGAAAGGGCATGAGAATTTGTACTTTGTGATTTGTAATTTGTAACCCAATCGGGTCAACGGGTGATCGGGCCATCGGGTGATCTAAGTCGCAAATACATCTGTCTTTGAATTTCGATCACCCGATGGCCCGATGATCAGATCACCCGATTGGGTTACAAATTATCCATCCAGCTTCAGGTTCTCCCGCAAAATTCCAATGTCTTTGTCGCCGCGGCCCGAAATATTGACAATCACGATCTCGGACTTCTTCATTTTCGGAGCGCGCTTGATGACTTCGGCGACGGCGTGCGCGGATTCGAGCGCCGGAATGATGCCTTCGGTTCGAGCGAGCAGCATGGTTGCCTCAAGCGCTTCGGCGTCGGACGCAGGGACGTATTGGGCGCGGCCCGTATCTTTGAGCATGGCGTGCTCGGGGCCGATCGACGGATAATCCAGACCGGCGGAAACCGAGTGCGTGGTTGCGATCTGGCCCGCGGCGTCTTGCAAGACGTAGGAATAAGTTCCCTGCAGAACGCCCGGCGAGCCGCCGCGGAAACGGGCTGCGTGCTGGCCGAGCGCCTCGCCGCGGCCGCCGGCTTCGACTCCGATGAGTTCGACTTTCTTGTCTTTGAGGAAGTCGTAGAAGATGCCGATGGAGTTCGATCCTCCGCCGACGCAGGCGATGATGGCGTTGGGAAGTTTGCCTTCGGCTTTGCGAATCTGGGCGCGAGCTTCGTGTCCGATGACGCGATGGAAGTCGCGCACCATGGTCGGATAGGGATGCGCTCCAAGCACGCTGCCGAGCAGGTAGTGCGTCGTGCGCACGTTGGTGACCCAGTCGCGCATGGCTTCGTTGATGGCGTCCTTGAGAGTACGTGAACCGGAATCGACGCCGCGAACTTCGGCGCCAAGCAAACGCATGCGGAAGACGTTGAGCTCCTGGCGGCGCATGTCCTCGGTGCCCATGTACACCACGCACTCGAAGCCGAACAGGGCGCAGACGGTGGCGGTGGCGACGCCGTGCTGACCGGCGCCGGTTTCCGCGATAACACGGTGCTTGCCCATGCGCTCGACGAGCAAGGCCTGGCCGAGGCAGTTGTTGATTTTGTGCGCGCCGGTGTGGAGAAGGTCCTCACGCTTGAGATAGATTTTCGCGCCGCCAAGTTTTGCGGTCAGGCGGCGGGCGAAGAACAGCGGCGTGGGGCGTCCCGCGTACGTCTTCAGAAGTTGGTCGAGGCGTTGCTGGAATTTGCGATCGCGCTTGGCTTTTTCGTATTCGCGCTCCAGTTCATCGAGCGCGGCCATCAGCGTTTCCGGAACGTAGCGGCCGCCATACACGCCGAAACGGCCGGCAACAGCGGCTTTTGGCGGAAGTTTTCCAGCTATTTGGCTACGGGCTTTTCTAGTTGCGGTTGCGGTCGCCATCTTTAACTCGCCTCTTCCATCGCCCTCACAGCTTGGACAAAGGCGCGGACTTTTCGGGGATCTTTTTTGCCGGGTTCGCGTTCGACGCCGGAGGAAACGTCCACACCCCAGGGGTGAAGGAGGTGAATCGCCTCCTGCACGTTGCCGGGATGCAAGCCGCCGGCGACGATCAGCTTGCTGATGCTGTTGATGATTCCGGCCCAGGGCTGGACGCGTTCCCAGTCGAAAGTCTCTCCCGTGCCGCCGCGTTTTTCCGCGGTTGAGGAATCGAGCAGGACGCCCGAGATTACGCCGGGGCGGAAACCGTGGGTTTCAAGGAAGAGGTCGCCGTTCTTGGCGACGTGGATTTTGTGTACGCGTTTCCCCTTGTAGGCCTCGTCGGGCTCTACCAGTCCGGCCGAGACCGGATCCCAGCCAACCGTTTGTTCAGCGGGTGCGTCGAAAATCTTCGCCGGCCAGGTGCGGAAAATCATGGGGCGGCGGGATCCGTTGGCGAGTTCCTGGAACAGCGCGCGGCTGAATTCCGTGCTCTCGTCGCCGTGCAATTGTACGGCCGTAAGACCTACCTGTTTGACGGCGTCACGCACGTGGTCCACGGTCTCGTTGACGAAAACGCCGACTTTTTCCATTTGCTGCGGCACCTTGGCGGCGATCGAGCGCGCAGTTTCTAAAGTGACGAGGCGCGGGCTCTCCGGATAGAAGACGAAGCCCAACGCGTTCGCGCCCGCTTCGGTGGCGGCGAGAGCGTCGTCGAGGTTCGTGATCCCGCAGATTTTGATCCAAGTCATAAGAACAGTTGTCAGTTATCAGTTGTCAGTTGTCAGTAAAATCAACTAGCCACTGACCACTACTTTTGCTTCCTCCATCAACTTCGCGAGCGCTTCGCCTGGGTGCTCCGCTCTCATCAGCGATTCGCCGATCAGGAACGCTTCGTATCCTGCGGATCGCAGACGAGCCAGGTCTGCGCCGGATTGGATTCCGCTCTCGGCTACTCGGACGCAGGCGGCGGGTATTTTTTCCGCGAGCCGGAATGCGGTTTCGAGATTGACTTCGAAGGTGCGCAGATTGCGGCTGTTGATGCCGATCAGGTCACAGCCTGCATCGAGCGCACGTTGCAGTTCCTGCTCGTCATGAGCTTCGCACAAAACGTCGAGGCCCTGCGACCGGGCGATCCCGGCCAGCGATACCAGTTCTTTCTGATCGAGTGCGGCGACAATCAGCAGGATGGCGTCGGCTCGGTTCGCTCTGGCTTCGACGATCTGGAATTCATCGACGATGAAATCTTTGCGCAAGCAGGGCAGAGAACTGCTCGCCGAGGCTTCTCGCAGGTAGTCCAGCGAGCCTTGGAAGAACTGTTCGTCGGTCAACACCGACAGTGCGGCGGCGCCTGCCTGCTCGAGCTCCCGCGCGAGTTCGGATGGTCTGAAATCCGCGCGTATCAAGCCCCTTGAGGGCGAGGCTTTTTTCAGCTCGGCGATGACCGCGATTCCGTCCTGCGCAACCCGGCGCAGTCGAGTCCGAAATCCCCGCGGAATGTGCCCGGCCGCCGCTTGTTCCAGCGCGCGCAGGTCGGAGTTCCGCCGACTCCGAGAGATGCGCTGGCGCGTAGCGGCGACAATCGAGTCAAGGGAGGCTGGCATGACAGATTGTCAATTATACGGAAGCTGCCCGATTCAGGCAGAATCTCCGCTTCGATCTCCGAGCTTCGGGCTACGAGTTACGACCGACCACGAATCGGATGCTCGAAGCTCGCGGCTCGGAGCTATCTCCAGGTGGGGTTCGAGGTGCGGGTCGAGGTGCGGGTGAAATCCTGTCCTCGTGATACCGATCATGTGATGCCCATCATTGACCCGACTTCCGGCAAGGTGCTATAAACGAGTGCTTTGTGCAGAGGTGTGTAGTCTGATCGTGGGGCTAGATGCCGACGGCACAAGTTTTCCGACGCGGCCAAATCGGCACTCCTCTTTTTTATTGTTATGCCTGGCGGTGGAAGCGTGTTCGGAGCGTGTTCGGAACTCCGGTGGCGGCCGTGCCCGTGGCGGATCGAATCCTTTTGCGGGCCGTTAGCGCGCCAGAGCAAAATTGCACGTCGTAACCCCTGAAGGATCCTTAGGAGGATTTTGATGCGCACTTGGAACGCCAATCTTGCGTCCGTGGCACGCCGGTTTGCAAAAAAACGCTTTGCGAAAACTTCGGCAACCATTGCAACTCTGCTGTTTCTGACTGCCGGCTCCGCGCTGGCGCAACCCGCCGAAGAAGGCGGCGAGGCGGCCCTGAAACTGCCCGACCTTTCTTCGGTTTCGTTCCTCGGCGTGAACGGGCATCGCCTGCTGATGATCGGGCTGCTGTTCTGCGTCTTCGGCCTCGGCTTCGGCATGGCCATCTACATGCGCCTGAAGAGTCTGCCCGTGCACCGCGCCATGCGCGAAATCTCGGAACTGATCTATGAGACCTGCAAGACTTATCTGATCACGCAGGGCAAGTTCCTGATGCTGTTGTGGGTCTTTATCGCGACCATTATCGCCGTGTACTTTGGCGTGCTGCGGCATTTCGAAGTTTCCCGCGTTTTGATCATCCTGGGGTTCAGCCTGGTGGGAATCGGGGGCAGCTATGGTGTGGCGTGGTTTGGGATTCGCGTAAACACCTTCGCGAATTCGCGGACGGCCTTCGCTTCTCTACCCGGCAAGCCTTACCCGGTTTATCAGATTCCGCTTGAGGCCGGAATGTCGATCGGCATGATGCTGATCTCGGTGGAACTGCTGATCATGCTCTTCATCCTGCTGTTCGTGCCGGGCGATTATGCCGGCCCGTGTTTCATCGGATTCGCGATCGGCGAGTCGCTGGGCGCGGCGGCACTGCGTATCGCGGGCGGCATCTTCACCAAGATTGCCGATATCGGTTCCGATTTGATGAAGATCGTCTTCAAGATTAAAGAAGACGATGCCCGCAACCCCGGCGTGATTGCCGATTGCACCGGCGACAATGCCGGCGACTCGGTGGGACCGTCGGCCGACGGTTTCGAAACTTATGGCGTGACCGGCGTCGCCCTGATTACCTTCATCTTGCTGGGCGTGAAGGAACCGGCGATCCAGGTGCAGTTGCTGGTGTGGATTTTCGTGATGCGCATCATGATGCTGGTGTCCAGCGCTCTGGCATATTTCATCAACGGCGCCATCGCGAAAGCGAAGTACGGCCATGCCGACGAAATGAACTTCGAGCATCCGCTGACTTCGCTGGTGTGGATCACTTCGATTGTTTCGATCGTTGCCACCTACATCGTTTCCCATTTCATCATCCCCGACTTGGGTGGCGACACCACGCAGTGGTGGAAGCTGGCTTCGATCATCTCCTGCGGAACGCTGGCGGGAGCGCTGATTCCTGAACTGGTCAAGGTTTTCACCTCGGTGAACTCGCGCCACGTGAACGAAGTGGTGACCTCGGCAAAAGAAGGCGGCGCATCGCTCGGAATCCTCTCCGGTTTTGTCGCTGGAAACTTCTCGGGTTATTGGCTGGGACTTTCGATGGTCACTCTGATGTCGATTGCCTACTTCTTTAGCCAGATGGGCTTGGGCGCGGCGGCCACCATGATTGCCGCGCCGGTGTTTGCCTTTGGCCTGGTTGCCTTCGGCTTCCTCGGGATGGGGCCGGTGACAATCGCGGTCGATTCGTACGGGCCGGTTACCGACAACGCGCA